>Ga0114980_10003426_pt1 | contig 10862 bp, 12 predicted proteins | sample S_140806_EF_Meta_FD_87018 | JGI IMG/M metagenome (GOLD analysis project Ga0114980, IMG submission 87018) | Freshwater microbial communities from Lake Simoncouche, Canada to study carbon cycling - S_140806_EF_MetaG | ecosystem: Environmental > Aquatic > Freshwater > Lake | place: Lake...
AATCAAGGTGCTTGGGTTGTAGTAGTTGTTACACCATTTTTAGTGATGGCATTCTTAAGATTGCGCAAGCAGTACACAAGTGAACAAGATGCTCTAAATATAACGATTCAGTCCTCAAGAGCGACCTCAATTACAAGACATGATGTGACGGTTTTAATTGATAGCTTTGATCTTGCCACAATTGGCGCCATCCGATATGCCAGAAGCTTAAATCCGAGAAATCTTTCTGCTGTGCATTTTGTAATTGATGACAGGCGAGCCGAAATGTTGAGCAAAGAGTGGGCAAAAAATGAGGCGTGTGCTGATGTGCCACTTGAATTAATTGATTGCCCAGATAGACGTCTTGCCAATGCTGCGGTTGATTACGCAATTAAAGCAACTGCTGCCAATGATGTTGAGCTAACACTTTTATTGCCGCGTCGTTCTTACTCTAAAGTTTTAGGTTGGCTGCTTCATGATCAAACAGCTGAAGATATTGCTCGCCCAATATCTCAACTGGAAAGAGTTGTTGCAACCATCATTCCATTTGATGTTGAGAAGATAATCTCTGGACAAAGTAGTTGGAAAGCACCAGCTGAAAAGAAAAGTGAATCAAAACAGAATGTGCCGGCAAGAACACAGAGTGCGTTTACTAAACCACCTGTTGCAACCAAATCAAGTGAACCAATAAGCCACTACGCTGAAAATATCACCCCTATCGGAAATATCACTTGGCGAAGGCGAGCCCACGTTCAGGGAAGAGTTAACTCAATAAAGTCAGCACCTTCTGGTTCATCTCCATTGGTTGAAGTTGAAATGTGGGATGAAAGCGGTGGCGTTACCTTGCAATTCTTAGGTCGTCGTGAAATTACTGGTCTTGAGGTTGGCTCACAATTAAAGGCAGAAGGTATGGTGGGTGAAAATAATGGTCAACTAGTTATTTTAAATCCATCATATGAAATTCTTGTTTAGATTTTACGCCAGTATCCATATGGTGCGACAGAAAGTAAGGCTCTATCTTCATAACTTTGTTCGTGGGTAAACTCTGCAGAATTCTTTAACATGAATTCCTTCACAGCAGACTTTGGACTTGACCCTGGACCCCAAGATCTATTTGGGTCGATATTGAGATCATCAATGACAGTGTCCAAAACAAGCATGAAGCAATCTTTTGTTACAAATTTTGAATAAATCTCCAGTTCAGATAAAACATGTTCGTGGGTGTGATTAGAATCTAATACAACCATAACTTTTTTGTGTTGTGAAACGTAATTTTTAACCTGGTTAACAATTTGCTCCTCGACTGAGCTACCCTCTATCAAATATATTTCATCTTTGAAATTAGAATCAATAATGGCATTTCTGGCATGCTGGCGTATGTCTATATCGACGCCTAAAACTTTCCCGGTGATGCCGCATAATTTCTGAATTGAGGCCCAAAAAATTATTGAGCCGCCTCGGGCAACGCCTGTTTCGATAATCAAATCAGGTTTCGTTTTATAAACGATCTCCTGAAATAGAATTAAATCCTCAGGCATCTGAATTATAGGAACGCCAAGCCAATCAAATTGATAGCTATATTTACTATCAACAGCTAGCTGCATCCAATCACTAGACGAGCCTTTAAACTTAATGTTGTTGGATTGGGATTCTAAAAGTTTTTTACGCCATTCCTGAAAATCTAGATCCCAAATTTTACCCATTACTCAGTACCTTTCGTATTCGCCTCAATCATAAATAACATACACTCTAATAAGCCTACCTTTAAATCTATTTTAGGCTTCCAGCCTAACAACTCAAAAGCCAAAGCATTCACTGGATTTCTAATGCTCGAAGTACCACCAGTTTCAATAATTTGGGTTGATTTTTTTAAAATTTCATTTGAAGCGTTTGCAACATCCTCAAGCGATACTATCTCTGCACCAGAAAGATTTATTATCTTTTGATTTAAGAAGGAGGGTCCAATTTCAATACATTTTAGAATACCGCTGATTAAATCATTAACATGAATAAATCTACGTGCAGTATTTTTCGAACCAACTTTAACTTCTTCATCTGAATGGATCTTCCAAGCAATACTTTCCGCTGCCGAGCCTGGTGGAAACCTGGGGCCATACACAATTCCAAACCTCAAAATTGTATGTGGCACTTTAGAATCAATTCTGATCAGAGATTCTCCAAATAGTTTTGTCATTGCATAAAGTGAATTGAGTGAAGTTAGTTTCAATTCATCTTTTTCGCTCTGTGCTATAACTTCTGCAAGTTCGGGATATACCCATTCAGAAGATGCAAAAATAAAATGGGATGCGTTAGATTTGGCTGCATTTTCTAGTATTAACGCAGTAGCTCTCAAATTCGCATCCAATGCTAGTAGTGGATTAGCTCTACAAGCTCCATCTGTTGATAATGAGGCTAGATGAATTATTGTTGAATTCTCAGGAATCTCATCGAAGAAATTTTCAGAAGTTAAATCTAATTCCAATTGAAGACAGGACAATTTTTTACTCTTTTTAAAATCAATTCCAATTACCTCATAACCTTCGCGTATAGCAACCAGCGCTAACTTCTCTCCAACAAATCCAGAGGATCCAGTAACAACTAATGTAGAAGTTGTGGCTTTCATTAGTTTACCGAAACTATTCTTGCGCCTTGAGAGTCTAGAGACGGTTTAAAGGTATGCCAATCTTTTAATTGAGTTTGTATTTCCTCATATTTAGAACCAAATACTCCGAGTATAAAACCGCCGCCGCCAGCTCCTAAAAGCTTGTAGCCAACACAACCTAAGCTGTCTAGTTTACCTGTAATGGTTGTTACCTCATCAGTGACTATTTTCGTGCTAAATGACTGTTTTAGGTTCCAGCCTTTTTTAATTAACGGTCCTAACGTTGTCCAATCAACATCCTTCTCAAGTAACTTTGATTTGAAATCCTGTGCCAAATTCGTAAGTTCAATCAAATGTTCATGATTTAATACGGCTTTATCTGCTTGATCGCTCAATACTAAGTTTGCATTTCGGCTTCGGCCAGTCCAAATCATTATTGACTTGTCAAGCAAGTCATTAACTTTAAAAGTTGGTAAATTAATTGGCTCTATTTTAACCGACCCATCAGTCGCAAATTCAAATAGATTTAATCCACCGAATGCTGCAGCGTATTGATCTTGCTTTCCAATAGGTGAACCCAATAAACCAATTTCAACCGAACTCGCCTCCTCGGCTAACTGAACCGAACTAGCCTCCTCATTCTTTAAAGTGTGCAGTGCATTCAGCAACGCGACTGCAAAACTGCTGGAAGAACCGAGTCCCGAATTCGCAGGTAAATCGGCTGATGTTGAAATTTGAATTGGCTCATCTATATCAAGTAATTCCAAGCAACCTTTAACAATTGCGTTATTAATTGAATCTCTAGAGTTTGTATGCTCAACTTCAGAATAGGATATTCGATATCGTTCCTGAAACAAAGGGTCGTGTCTTTTTACATGAACGTAAACATACTTATTAATAGCAACAGACACCACATATCCTTTTGATTTAGTGTAAAAAGTTGGTATGTCAGTGCCGCCACCCAAAAAACTAACTCTGAGGGGTGCCATACTTAAAATGCTTTGTATTTTCATGTATCTAATCTATCTTAAGAATCTTAGATAAAATTGTAGATTTTGCGTGCACAAGATCGGTAAATGCGAATTTGTCTTTACCCTCACGACTAATGAGCACATAATCTATGCCTGCATTAACAGCAGCAGCTGAGTCTTTTTCTTCATCTCCTACATACAAAGTATCATTTGAATTTATGGCAAATTTCTCCATGGCTTCAATTAGCATTCCTGCTTTTGGTTTACGACAATTACACCCTGCATCCCAATGATGTTTGCAAACATAAATAGACAAAACATTTATTCCGTAACTAGTTAATTCCGAAGTGAGCTTAGTATGTAGTTGTTGTAGAAAAACTTCGCTTACTTGTCCAGTTGCAATACCTGGTTGATTAGTTGCGATGATAAAATCAATGCCTAACTGAGAGATTTCCCGCAGAACCGACCAATTATCATAAATTGGAACGTAATCGCTAAATTTTGTTAAATACTCGCGAGCGGGCATTTTTTCAAGTAGAATACCATCCCGATCTAATAAAATTATTTTTCTATCTGTGACTATTTTTTTGTAATTTTCAAAACTAGATAAACTGATAATTGAATCTTTTGCAATTTTGTAACTACAAGGGTATTTTTCGCTAAATAATTGTAAAGTTTTGGGTAAATCTCTTGTGTTCCTTAATTCCTCATAGAATCTCTCTGTTTTGATATAGATATTTCCCAATTCAACGTAATTGTGAGATTGTTTTCTTGCACCTGCCAGATAATATGCTCGTTGATTCAAATCTAATTTTACATTGCCTTTGTCTCTCGATTCAATCAGGAACGTTAGTTCAGAGTTACCTGTAAGTATGCTCTGCAAGTCTTCATCATTAGTTACATAATTATCACAATAGATTAGAAAAAACTCTGTGCCAATTATAGATTCACTAGCAAGAATTCGATCGGCCGGTGTCCAATCCGAATTTGTTTCTATGCAAGTGATTTCCAATTCACCGCTATATGTTTTACAAAAATCTTTGATGCTAGAAGACAAATAACCAGTTAAAACAATTGCTTTACTAATTCCAATTCTACTAAGCTGATCAAATTGGTGCTTAAGTATTGGTGATCCATTGATTGGAACTAAGGCTTTTGGCAAAAAATTAGTCACAGGAGCAAGTCTTGAGCCTTTACCGCCAGCTAATATTACGGCAATCATTATAATTATAAGTAATTATCTATTGACTTGTAGTAATTCTTAATTCCAGCTAGCCCTATGAATTCTGGGTGCCACCCAATCTGTTGCTCTATTTTTTTGGAATCTGATATCAGGCCGAGATTTTTTGTATATTCCATATTAAATTCAACATCCAATTCTTGGTGAAACAACTCCACAATTTCGCCAACACTAGTGCTCGCTCCTGTGCCCAGATTGTAATCTCCGAATGAATAATCAGTTCTGGATGCCTTTACTATTGCGTTGGCCACGTCTTCAACACAAATAAAGTCATGTGAATTGCTCATAGATTTTATTTGTATCGGCGAATTATTTTTTAATTTGGAAATAAGGTTTGGAATCAATGATTGATCACTCTGACCTTCGCCATACATAAAAAATGGTCTAAACCATCTGTATTGAACTCCAAGTTCTTGAATAACTCTATATAGAGATATCTTTGCTTTCGCAAAGTCATCAGTACCATCAGGGCGAATTTCTTCGCTAACTATGCCCGTAATGTCACCATATTCAAGACAAGAGCCAACTATATTCAACTCAATATCTGTATATTTTGTAATTCTTTGAATCAAATTAAGGGAAATATCATAGTTTTTCTGCGAATAATAAGCAGACCGGTTAGGTAAACCCTCCCATGCTAAATGGAAGATTTGTTCATACTCTGAAAAATCCAGACATTCAACAAAATCTAAATCGCTTAAATCGCCGCGAACCCAATTGATTTTACTACTGGATTCATTACTAACTCTGGACACACAAGTAATCTCATATTCTGGTTCTTTGAGTAGATTGCTTATTATTTTCTTACCTAAAAATCCAGTTCCGCCTGTAACTAAAATTTTCAGAATCACTCCAAACTTGATATAGTCAGTTTTACAAATACACTTAAGTGTGCAATAGTTTACAATAGATTCATTCTTGAAAAGGATGTTATGGATATTAGTGAAGGCAAAATTCCAGGCGTATTAATTGCCAAAATGAATAAATTTATTGATGAGCGAGGTTTTTTTTCTCGTAATTTTTGCTCGGGAACCTTAAAAAGTCACGGAGCACATTCGGAGGTTAACCAGGCAAATATATCATTCAATAAGTTTAAAGGTACCATCCGAGGTTTTCATTTTCAGGTAGGTGGACAAGAAGAGGCGAAAACTGTAACTGTATTCAGTGGATCTTTGCATTATAAAATTATTGATTTACGCATAGGTTCACCTACATATCTTCAACACGAATCTTTCGATTTAAGCGCTTTAGATTTGGTGATTCAAGTGCCTAAGGGTTGTGCGCCAGCATTTCAGACTTTAGAAGACAATGTGTTGTTACATTATTATGTTTCAAATCCATACAATAAAGAACTAGAGCGCGGAATTCGTTACAATGATGATTATTTTAATTTTAAATGGCCTCTCAAACCTACGGTTGTTTCAGACAGAGATCTTGCTTTTCATGATTTTGATATTGAGAAAATGAAAAAAGAGGGATTAATTTTTAGTAAATCTCAATGAAGAGTCAATTTTGTTGTTTGTCATTAAATTTTTCATCTGCGCTAATCGATTAGTCAGAGGGCCAAGTAGATCCACGCCCTTGCTTAGCAGTGACATCGAATTGTCAATTATTTCTTTTGATCCAGAAATCAAATCAATTTTGGCTTGAAAACCTAATACATCCTTTGCTTTTGAGAAGGATACCTTGTAACTTCTTGGATCTACAATTTTCTCAGTATTGAACCGGACCGGAATACCGTTAAGTACGTTTTGAGCTGCCTCAGCCAATTGCCTTACAGTGTAATTACCATTGATAATTCCAATATTAAAAGATTTTCCTGTTATTAAATCTGGTTCACTTCTTAAACATATTTCGATTGCTGCGCATAAATCTTGTATGTGGACAATAGGTCGCCATGGTGTACCGTCCGAGTGCACATCGATTCTATTGTGTATTAATCCACTTAAAAGTAAATTGTTAAAGACGATATCTGAACGCAATCTTACGCCCCAACCAAATACCGTAGAAGGTCTGAGTGAAGTTGTTGTAAAATAACTATCTGACATACCTAAAATTTCAATTTCTGCCTTTAATTTGCTCTTTGCATAAGCGGTTTGAGGATTTTTAATTGAATTGTCCTCATCTAACTCCGAATCATTTTGCGCAATCCCGTAAATACTCTGAGTGGAGGCAAAAACAAATCTTTTCACGTGAGCTGCTTTAGCTAATTCTGCTGTACGAACTGCTGCATTATAGTTTATTTCATAAGTCAAACTCTCATCAAGCTCGCCAATTGGATCATTAGATAGCGCTGCTAGGTGAATAACAGCGTCAATATTTTCAAAATCTGAAATTTCTAAGTCACGAATATCCTTTAGTATCGTCGGGACTTCCTTAACTATAGGTACTAGGTTGCACTGCCTATAAAACCCACTGTCAATGCCAACAACATTAAAGCCATGTGACTTGAGATTTAATGTTGCGTTAGTTCCAACGTAGCCCAAACTTCCAGTTATTAAAATATTCAAATTATTTACATACTTTCTAAGCTCGTAAGTAAATTCTGAGATATTGCATGACAGATTGCTAAATGAATATCCTCAACTGGGCCATATTTGCCAGTCTCCGTTTTAACTACTATGGAAAAGTCAACTTGACTTGCTAACTCACCGCCATCAAATCCTAGTAATCCAATAGATTTTAATTCCATTTGTTTTGCAACTTTAACGGCATTTATTAAGTTTAGAGAATTCCCCGAGGCTGAGATGACTACACACAAATCACCTCTTGAAGCTTTCCGCTCCAATTGATGAGAGAAGACTCTCTCGAATCCTATGTCGTTAGAAATAGCGGTAATTAGTGCGCTATTTCCAGTAAGAGCTGAAGCATTTATCTTTAAACCTTTTTTTTCGTACCGCACAAAGCACAAGTCAGTTTCGAAATGTTCTGCAGTGCTAGCACTTCCACCGTTTCCTAAAATCCAAATCGAATTTTTGTTTGAAATACAATCAAAAATAATTTGAGAGGCTTTTTTAATGCTAAGGGTTAATTCTTCCTTACCTAATAAACTCTGTAAAAAAGTGAAATAATTTTCCTTAGACAATTTCGGTGCCTTTCACAATTTTTTGCACAACTGATTGAACATCAAATTCTATCGCATCATCGCTTACTACCGACCACTTTTGCGAAGGCCCACGTTGATATAAATTAATGTTGTTGCCATTTTCTTTAAGATTAAATGCCAGATCTGTTGAAAAATGAACATCAGATTTACCTGTGTCTATTAACACTATTGTATCATGTTGAGTTATTTCATAAAAAAGTGGAGAGGTTAATTTTATTTTTGAAAGCTTAATTATGTTTATTAAGCTTACACAATAATTCTTGTTACTCAATTCTTCTGATATTTCTCTCGCAATTGAGATATTAACTCCAAAGAACACAACAGCAATTTTTGGATTATCTTTATTTGGTAGATATTTATAAATTATAGCTCCATCACAATCAGTTACTTGTAATTGTGAAGGAGTACAAATATTCTTCATATTTTTTTGGCTCAATGCCATTAAATGAAGCCCTGGTGCACTTGCCATTTCAAATGCTTTATCGATATTTTCTTTTGAAGACAGGAAGTAAATTGGTGCTCTACTCAAAGATGCAAATTCATCGAGACTACTTAAACTTGCCTGCGGTCCTTCGAATCCAGAATCAATAACCACCATTAATACAATAAATGGCGCCAACAATCTGCCATTACGCAAAACATTATGTGTATTAGTCAATTGATCTAAACCTAGGAGGGCAAAATCATGTTGCTTCATTAAGAAAAGTGATGGTGTTTCAGAGAGTGCAAGGCCAAAGCCAAGCCCCATCAGTGAATTCTCCGAGTTAGTTGTATTAAAAGCAACACAATTGCTTATTTGGTCTAGACCAGCACCTAATCCAGAAATTCTAGATCCGGAAACAATATTCTGGCCAAATATAACGGAGTGCTCATAACTTGAAAAATTGTGACGAATTTTAGTGTTGACATACTGGGTAAAAGTTAATTCCATTAATAATCACCTTTATTTGAATTCTCTAAACTTGTAAAAACTGGATCAGTAGAATTTTTCTCAAAAATACCATTTTCATCTGGTTCGATTTTTATTGCCCCCGCATGGTAATTAATGTAGCGTTTAGAATCTTGGTCTTCAGCTACATAGAATCCGCCTAGTGAATGGACCTCCACCTCTAAAACCTGTGGTTGGGTATTTACTGCCACAATTTCTCTTGTCTTTAGCATCGTATTCAAATAATTATTTATATCATTATCTTTAAGTGATTGAAATCCAACGTTCATTGAATCTGCAAATTTACATAAATCTATCTCTGTTCTTCTCTCTAAAATACTCGTTCCTAGTGACCATTTATTGTTCTCAACCACAAAAACAATTGGCAGTTTCCAAGAAGCGGAGATTAATACTGCCTCATAAAAAGCTCCTTCTTCAATAGCACCATCGCCAGTAATTATCCAAACTACCCCATCTTGTTTTTTAAGCTTCAAAGAAAGTGCAATTCCAAGGGCAACTGAAAAATTGTTACCTAGAATATTTGAAGTATAGATGTTTCCAGTATTTGGATTCATTAAATTCATTGAGCCTAGTTTGCCTGAAGCTAAGCCTGAAGGTTTTAACAAATATTCGTTTGTTAACTGCTCTTCCGTGGCCCCAAAAGCTAATTGAAAATGTATGTTTCGATGAGTAAGAAGGAGTTTATCGCTTGGAGAAAAGGCTTCGGCTAAGCATGCCGACACCGCTTCATGCCCTATCGCTAAATGTATGGGGATTTTGAATTGTCCTTCAAGCATTTTTTTATTAATGTTTAATTGAATCGCTCTCATTGCTTTTATTTTTTCAGCTAATTTGCTTGCAACTGAACTGTTCATATTAGTATCATACACAAACAAATGCATATCTCTGATAAATACCGATAGAAATGACGCTCCCAAATTTTAAGACTAATTAACTTCTATAATTTTTAAAAAAATCTCTTAAGGTCGAAGTAGATTCTGCAGCCAATACACCACCAATAACCTCTGGGTTATAAATGGCTCTGGTGTCACGCAATAAGTCCCAAACCGAACCAACGGCCCCAGCTTTTTTGTCAAAGGCTCCAAAAACCAATCTTTTTATCCTGCTCTGCGCGATCGCACCAGCACACATCCCACACGGCTCAAGTGTTACAACAATGGTTAACTCATCTAATCGGTAATCACCTATTTTCTTTGCAGCATCTCTTATGGCAACAATCTCAGCATGGGCGGTTGGATCATTATTTTGTTCCCTTAAATTAGCTCCCTGCCCAATAACATTTCCAGCATCATCAACCACTAAAGCTCCAACTGGAACATCCCCTTTAATGGCTGTCTCTTTTGCAAGTTCAATTGCCTGTTGCATTAAGGATTTGTAATCCACTAATTACTTTCTATTACCTGATTAAATTGATCACCAAAACCTAATCTATTTGCAATCGCCTCTAATTGTTCATCAGGATATAACTCGCTGTCATCAAGAATTGTGAGTAGCTCCATCTCACTTACCCCTAAATCATTTAATAAATCTAAATCCCCACCAGGCTGGGATTCATCTTCCTCTTCTGGAAATTCAAGATCTAAAACTTCAACTAATTCTGCTGCTACTTCATAATCAAGTGCATAGGTAATATCTGAGATCATCATTTGCATTTGATCTCCTAGTGCTCTTGCAATGATTACAAACTCATCCTCTATTGCAATCAAAGCAATGGCGCCGCCATTAGTTTGTTGAGCTTTTAATGCATCAATAATTGCGCCAATATCTCGAGTTGACGCCAGGGTGGTTGCGCTCCAGCGACCATCTTCGTGCCAGGCGATGCAACCAAAATCAACTGACATTTAGATCACACCCTTTCACTAAATTTATGCTCAATGCGCTCTCTGCCAATTCTCCCTTTAATCGGTGCTAATTGGTAGTAGGGCTTAGGGCTTGTAGAGTAATTATGTGAAAATCCACATTGCAGACCACCCGCTGATTACACACAAGCTAACGGTGCTGCGGGATGAAAAAAC
>Ga0114980_10003428_pt1 | contig 10858 bp, 10 predicted proteins | sample S_140806_EF_Meta_FD_87018 | JGI IMG/M metagenome (GOLD analysis project Ga0114980, IMG submission 87018) | Freshwater microbial communities from Lake Simoncouche, Canada to study carbon cycling - S_140806_EF_MetaG | ecosystem: Environmental > Aquatic > Freshwater > Lake | place: Lake...
ACTATGGTGCTTCATACATCGAACACACAAAATTCCGCGATGCAATTCTTAACTCAACGCCGCCAGAGGTCACATTGAAAGATGGCGTCACAAGTGTTGTTACGGGCCTTGCCGCGCACAAGAGTATTAATGAAGGCCGGGTCGTTGAAATTAAAGAGCTCTGGAGTTAATGCACACCATCATTCTCGATACCGATATTGGTAGCGATGTAGATGATGCTTTAGCTCTAGCCATGCTGCTGGGCTGTGATTCAGTTAATTTAGTAGGCATTACTACTGTCTACGGTGATACAAAACTTCGAGCTCAAATAGCCCAATACCTATGTGACATAGCTGGCAGATCATTTCCAACGTTTACAGGTATTCAGACTCCGTTATCTGGTCGTGAAGTGTGGATATCAGGATCTGAAGGAAAAGATTTTTTCCATTTAAATGATTATCAGCCAGAAACTAAATCTGCTGTGGATTTCTTGATTGAAACAGTAAACAAGGCTCCTGGGCAGATAGAGATTTTGGCAATTGGTCCACTATCAAATATTGCATCAGCTATTCAACAGTCACTAAATTTTACTCACAACCTTAAACATCTTTGGATTATGGGTGGGGACTTCACTGAAACAAAAGTCGAACACAACTTCAAATGTGATGTAGGAGCTGCGAAGGTGGTTATGGAGTCATCTATTCCAATTACTATTTTGGATTTACCTTCATCACAAAAGACGATTATTGAGAGTGCCGAGATAGAGGAAATCAAGAGCTCTGGGAAGCTAGGAGATATTCTCTACTCTCAAATCATGAATTGGATTCAGCCTCGTCAGCAAGATTGGACAACTCCTCATGACCCCATTGCCTCTCTTGCAATTATTCAGCCTGATCTCTTTGAGTTTTCTGCTAAAGGTTTTGTCACTATCGCCGAAAACGGCATGAGCACCTGGACGATCTCTCCTGATGGAAATGTTCAGAAGATGACGCCTTCAAAACCTATGGAGGCAGTTAAGGCAATGATCTCCTTGATTGCAAAGGTTAAATAACTACCAGCTAGTCCAAGGCTTAGCGTGTGAATCAACGATCTCTGCCAACTCTTCTAGGCGCGGAATCGATACTTCTCGAAGCGCCTTTGGTATATCTGGGGCTCCAACTATGTCTGCCCAGACCGCGCGGCCGGCTAAGAATCCAGATGCACCGCCCAGTGCGCAGGCTTTGACTGCATTATTAAAGAAAGGCTGCTTAACGCCATTTGATAAAACTACCCATGGCGAGCCAATCGCCTCAGAGATGCGTTCTGCATTTTTTGTAATGAGATTTAAATCGCCTTCACCATGGAAGGGAACCTCTGCCTTATATAAATCTGGCTTCCATCCTGCCGCCTCGCGTGCTGCGATGATCAACTCTTCTTCGCGATTAAAACTCTTTGATGAGTCAGTGGGAGGCTTAACAATAATTTCAATAATCGAAGGTAGACCAGCGGTTATGCATAGTTTATTGAAATCCTCTACGAGTTGTGCACGAACATCTGGTGATTCATCATTGCGCCATAAAATTAGAAACTTCAATCCAACGCTTCCAATATCGCGCATACGTAATGGATTAACATCTAGATCAATGGCGGTATCTGTTGCAGCTCCCCCAGGTGGGCCCACTAATAAATCGGCGGCTGCAATCAATCCGCATGAGCCTTTAAGTGCCTTCTGATCAATAATTGCATCGATGCCGAACTCTTGATCGACAAGTAGGGCAGATGCATATGGCGATAATTCGCGGGCGACATCGACTTTAAATTGAGTTAATTGTGCATCAGTAACAGGGGTGGATTGATGGGGTGCAAACATGCCACGCAATGCTTCGCGTTGATCAACTGCAACCATGGCAAGGGCACCAGAAGTTCTGGCTAACTTAGTTAATGGCGCTCTCATTTATGTGCCTCCAGAAATGCATCGAGTTCAGGTGTAGTTGGAATCTTTGATTGGCCATCAAGGCCACGGCATGAAAGGGCTGCTGCAGCATTTGCGCGTTGCAGAGCGAGCTGCAGGCTATGACCTTGCACTAACTGGGCAACTAGTGCGCCATGGAAAACATCTCCAGCACCCAGAGTGCTCATAATCTCTACTGAAAATCCAGAGGCGCTAACTAGGCCGCTCTGGGCTGAAAATCCAATACTTCCCTGAGCTCCCTGAGTAGCTACAACTATATTTTTTCCTGCAACAGCATCTCTTTCGATAGCTATTTCTAGACTGGTAGTTGGGTGACGCAGCGCCATCTGACGATCGGTTGGTACAAAGAGATCAACCTTTGATGCATCAAATTTCTCAACGTTGTATCCGGCATCAAATGAAATGAGTGGACCATTGCCTCGGCTAAAACCCGCACCAGTAATCTGTTCAATTCCGACGTGATCAACATGTATCCATTGTGCTTCTCGCATCAACTCTTGCGCTGAGCTATTGAGCACCTCCTGTTTTACCGGCTGGCGCGTGCTAATTGCACGGGAGTTGTAGGCACGCGATGCCACGATAACGCTGCCAGCTGTTGGAGTTGAGCCAACACAAATACCAGTTGTATCTACACCTTCTCTTGCAAATATCTCCATCACCTGTGCGCCGTCGGCATCATCGCCAATTGTTCCAACAATCGCACTTTTCACTCCTAGGCGGCTGAGTGCAACTGCAGCAACAGCTGCCGGCCCACCGCCAGAGCGTGAAATCTCTTTGGCTATAACCCGTTCATCCTCGTCGGGATAGACATCGACTAGTGCAATGGTGTCCATTGTTATTACACCAACACAGACAACTTGGATAATACTCAACGCTTATTCTTTTCCTTGGCATCGGCTAGAGCAACAGCTCGCGCACCCGCGATGTGTTGAAGCGTTAACTTTGAAGCGAGCTCGGCATTTCCAGATTCAATCGCCTCTAGAATTTCATGGTGCTCTTTTTTTGATACGTTTGATCGCCCAGGAAGTCGCAGAGTTGTCTGCATTGACATCCTCATAACATCCTGCAAAACATTGAGTGTCTGATTAATGAAACGATTACCAACAATTCCAACGATTGTTAAGTGAAACTTTGCATCCAATATCTGTAGCTGGTCAAAGTCGATAGGAGAATTAGATGTAACAGTCTCTATCTGATTAAGTGTGGCCCGAAGTTGGCGTATATCCTCTTTGCTCGCCTTACTTGCCGCCCATTTTGATGCTGGGACCTCTAAAACTTCACGTGCATCAAATAACTCATTTAATCCATGAGTAGTTGCCATCATGGAGGCACGCAGCTCTTGAGCAACAATTGGCTCCTGAACAAAGGTGCCTTGACCATGCTTGATCTGCACCAAACCTTGGGCTTGGAGAATATGAAGTGCTTCGCGCAGTGAGGGCCGACTTACTTCCAATAGATCTGCCAAAGCGCGCTCAGGTGGAAGTCGATCACCAGGATTCAACTTCTGTAACTCAATGAGCTCTACTAGCTGCGTTGCAATACGTGCAGCTCGCTGAGGTGAAATTGGAGCAATAGCACTCATGTCTTATCCCTTCACCGCACCAGCGGTAATTCCAGCGATGAAAGAGCGCTGGAAGAAAAGATACATGATTACCATGGGAATCGATGCCACAAAAATGGCAGTAAATAGCATGCTAAAACTTGAGAAGTATTCACCACGGTAATCGATCAAGATTAGTGGAAGTGTCTTCTTGCTTAGTTCGCTAATCAACATCAATGGATATAAAAGGTCATTCCAGCAGATAACAAAGAGGAAGATTCCAGTTGCCCCCATTGCTGGGCGAGACAAAGGAAGTGCTACTGAGCGGAAAATCCTCCAATGGCCGGCTCCATCAATGCTTGCTGCTTCAAACATTTCGCGAGATAAGTCCTTGAAGAAGGAGCTTAAAATAAATATCGAAATTGGGAGAGTGAGCGCAATATTTACTAGGACTAAACCTAATAATGAATTATTCAAATGTAATTTTACAAATAGAACATAAATAGGAATGATATTTACTTGACCTGGAATAGCTAATCCAAGTGTAAATAAGAAAAATAAAACCTTGCCTGAAATTGTCACTGAGCGAGCGATGGCATAGGCTGCCATACTTGCCAATAAAAGTGTGATGGCTACTGAGGAAATCGAGACAATAACCGAGTTTTTAAAGGGAGTTATCAGCCCTCCTGAATCAAAGAGAGTTCTGAAGTTATTTAAAGTCCAGGTTTTAGGTAGTGCTAACGGAGTCGAATAAATCTCTGCATCGGTCTTAAAGGTTCCAAGCACAACTATGGAGCAGGGAATTAATATGATAAAAGCAAAGGCCGTAAGCAGGAAATTCTTCGCAGATTTATAAAACATTATTTATCACCATAATTAACTCGAAGAGTTCTTCGCTGTAACCATGTTATTAGGAGCACTGTTACTACCAATAAAACTGACTGAGCAGATGCATATCCGAACTTATAGCTTGCAAAAGCAGTGTTATAAATCAATGTAACTAGAACATCCGAAGCATTGTTTGGGCCACCCTGTGTCATGGCATAGACAAGGTCAAATGCCCTAAAACTCTGAATGGTTGTATAAGCGACAACGACAGCGGTTGTTGGAAGTGCCATCGGCCAAGTAATACTCTTAAATTGTTGCCAGCGAGATGCTCCATCAACTTCTGCGGCTTCATAGAGTTCGGCTGGTATCTGTTGTAATCCAGCTACGTAAATCACGACCATTTGCCCCGTATGAAACCAGACTTGTGTGAATGCAATGGCATATAACGCATACCGGCCGTCACCTAACCAGTTAAGCCCAGGATCAGACATCAATCCAATAGATTTAGCGGTTGCATTAATTAATCCGTAGTTTGGGTTGTATAGAAATAACCAGATAAGACCAACAGATACTGATGAGAGAATTGTCGGGAAAAAATAGACTACTCGTAAAAATATAGTCGTTTTTGTATTTTTCAGAAGAAATGTTGCAAAAATCAGTGAGAAAGATGTCTGTAAAACTACTACAACTAAAGCAAAACGAAAATTATTACTGAGTACTTTCAAGAATAAATCATCGTTAGTAGCAAGATAAGTAAAGTTTCTAGCCCCAATAAACTCTGGCGGAGTTACGCCATCCCAACGCTTTGTGGAGTTCCATAAATTAGAGATTGATGGGTATAGATATAAAAAAGAGTAAACGGCAAAAGCGGGTAAGGCCATTAAAACTAATGCTTTTGAATCAAAAAACCTCTGCTTTTTCTTTTTAGGTAGGCCAGAGACAACCCTGCTGCTTGATGCAGCAGGGTTGTTCTGGTTGCTAACTATTGTGCTAACTACGCACCTAAGCCTTGCTTGATGATCTTTGATGTATCAGCAAGTGTCTTAGTGATATCTGCGCCACCGACAATTGCAATTAGAGCATCTTCAAGCTTGTCACGCACAACACCCTGATTAAGGAACAAGAAGCGAGGAGCTAGAAGAAGCTTCTTACCCATGATGTCGGATGTGTTCAATAGATCGATATTTTCTGAGTAGTCAACATCGATTACTGAAACGTGCTGTGAAGTTCCAACTGCGTATTCCTGTGCAATTGGAGCTGTAGCCAAGAATGAGATAAATGCATTTGCAATCTTCTGATCTGTTGAAGATGCCTTCGCATTGACGCTCAGAATGAAGGTGTTGTTAGTAATACCTTCAAAGAATGGCTTTGCATCTGTAGTGATGAGACCCATGATCTTCATCTTTCCCTTCATATCTGGATTGAGCTTTGTAACTGAGCTCATTCCAAATGTTCCGGTTGGATAAATAGCGGCCTTACCAGCAGCAAAATCAGCTGGAGCCACAGTATCTGTATATCCAGTTGCATTCGCTGGGAAACAGCCTGCATCAGCCATCTGCTTGTACTGCTTAGCGATATTTGTAAACCAATCAATTGTTAGATCGGCCTTACCAGTATCGATGTCAGTTGCATTCTTCAAAACTGTTGCATATGGCGCAGAGTTCATCATAAATGAATTCAGAATCTGGCCTGCATTTCCGCGGGTGGCACCTGGCCAAGCAAATGGAATGTATCCAGCTGCTTTTGCTGTCTTACAAAATGCAAGTGTCTGGCTCCACGTTGTTGGAACCTTCCAACCATTCTTCGTAAAGAGTTCAGCGTTATAAATTGGATTGTTGAACAACGATTGATATGGAAGTCCATAAATCTTGCTATCAACAATTCCTGGTGTAAGTGCACTCTGAATGAAGTTCTGCTTTGCATAGCGCTGGCTGCTTAAATCCTTAAGAAGTCCGGCCTTGTAGAAGTTTGTGAACTGTCCACCACGCATTGTTACGAATACAGCTGCCTTTGGATTTGCACTGATCTTTGTTAGAGCAAGGTTGCCGTAGTCACCAGAAGTCATAATGACCTGATTGATCTTGGTACCTGGGAATCTAGCTTCAAACTTATCGATAATGCTCTGTAGAACTACCTTGTCTTCTCCACGCCAATGGTGGAACTCAATGGTTCCCTTAGGTGGAGTAAGTGTGCCGACTGGAGCTGCATAAGAGCCACCAAGACGCACGCGCGTCCATGTCAACTTACCATTTGTACCAAGGGTACAGATTAGAGATGTTGTTTTCTGTCCAGTACTTATACCTTCAGTTGTACATGATTTTCCGAACGTCTCTCCCGCTGCGAATGCCGATGGAAGTGTTGTAGCAACGAGTGCAAATGCAACTGCAGCTACTGCTCCAAGGCGACGCATACTGAAGGATGTTGTTCCTTTAGTTTTCATCTGTCGTGATCCTTTGCTGATTGAGGGTTTTTGGTTTGAGGGTTTTCTTACCATTCTGTGAGGGGGATCCCTAACTTTTTTGCCATTTGCCGGATACCTGGTCGCACATCGATCCACGAGATGACCAGGTGGTGCGGGTATCCACCAGTGACGATTCCATTCACTAAAGCCGCGGCATCGGGTTGGGTGATGACCGTGGCTGTATTGCCTTGGAAGTGATTGGGAGCAGGGATTGATTCCCCTCGGCTCACAACCATGCGTAAACCCGTGCTGTTGCTCGGATCTACATCCCGATCAAGGCGAAACAGTGTTACTGCTCCGGTCTTGAGCGGAAAATTACCTGCAACGCCTAGCTTGCGGTTGCAGTGGGTTGACTGTGTTGCATTGCTTGGATCGGCTGCAAGCTTTGTTGCCGCCGAACCACAGTGCCATAGACGAACTAAGCCCTTTGATGCATCTAGATCAACGATATCTACAAGATAGTTTTCATCAGATCCCAAAGATTCACAAATCATCATTGTTACAGCACCAAGCACATCTCGCTCACATGTTGTGACTGTGCCACGGTCTGAAAGTCGACCAAGGGAAGAGCAGATACACGCACCCAAATCAGTTGGAAACTCTGGCCAGCAACGGATTGCAATTGCATCGAGTGTCTCTTCTGCACGCCACTGATCGAGTGCAACTTCTACTCCATAAACTTTTTTTGCCTCTGCAACATTCACCGATGCTAGAGAAGGTTGTGCAGCGAGTGCTCCTGCATATGCAAGTTCACGCACCTCATCCTTTACCTCTGAGATTCGACCAAATACATCATCGATTGTTATTTGTCGTACATCTAATCCAAAAAGCTTGTGTAGCTGCGCAGCATCGAAAAGACATGGCGTAAATCCATTAGGGGCATCACCAACTGCGCCGATTTTTTTACCCTTAAGCCATGCAAATGCAGCATCGACTTTTTCGCTAGGTGCAAACTCTCCAGTAATCTCGGCCGGTGCGTGAGCACTTGGTAAATTTCCTGCGAGCGCTTCTGTAATCGCATTGCGCACTGCAGGTTCATCAGCATTTCCATGAATGTGACGAATAGATTGGCCAACATTCATTAATGCATGAGCTGCCAGATTGACACCGCACATTGAATTTAACTTTAACCGCTCGCCCACCGCCCCTGGTTCGCGCATCGACCAACCAAGTACAGGGCCATTTACTTTTCCTAGAAGCTCCACTGCAGGTGATGCATCTGAAAATGAGGCCATAAAGAGAATGTGTAGATCAGCTGGCGGCAGTTTGACGGCCTTGACATCCTCAGGAGTCATAACAAGCTCTGCTGGTCCGACCACGTGCGCCCCGAGCTCAATTAACAGAGCCCGTGCACTCTCGAAATTTGCCTGCGCACAGGCGAGATCAAATGTAGGACGCGCAAGTGCGACAAGAGCGACAGTGCTCATTGAACCCCCAGTGGTAAGACCTCTTGGGAGAGTGTGCTACTTAGGTAGGTCTGCGTCAATTAAATCGAGGGTATTTTGGGCTTTGTTATAGGACTGTGATGATGGCTAGCGCTGAAGCGGCAGAGGTCTGCGCCGAGCATTGAGCTCAAAGGCTGGCCATTCAACGTCGTTAGTCAAGATTTTCGCTCCTGAACTAGTGGCCAGGATCGTGTCCTCTGCCTTGAAACCTTTACCAGTTGGGTTCCATGCGATGGGTTGGTTCTCGGCGATTGTGCGCGTACTCGCGTGATTAGCCGGCCAATCACGTGGCAAGTAACCAGTAGGACCACCTTGGTGGTGTTTTTCCCATTCATCGGCTGCAAAACCATTGATTGGATAGGCCGCGATCGCTGCATTAACAGGATCAGAAAAAGCCGCACCCACAACTGTTGCATCCAACATCGCGGCTTCAACTTTAAAGATCGATGTGTACTCGTTGATTGTTGAATCACTGATTGGCCCAAAGGTAACGATGCGAGTTACCGATGCAATTAACCCTTTGCGCTTGGCGCAGATAGAGGCCGAAACACGATTGCCAATAGCGGCAGTGGTTGGCAATGGATGTCGAAATTTATGAACCCGATCCTGACCTGCGACTCCTAGAAAGGCGATCTCTAAATCTGCCTGCCATAAAGAGTGAGTAATCAATCCAGCGACATCGATTTCACGATCTGTACTTTCAACCTGCTTCATGGCATTTCCTAATGCGACAGCGGCATCGATACATATCTCTTTAAATCTGGCCACATCAGATTCGATTAGCGAGGCTCTGATTATTTCAACGTCAGTACCCACATCAATACGATCAGCGCCAGGTTGATCACAACCAACTTGTGGACCAGTAGGCAGCAAGTTATCTCGCCCCTCCCACCAATTGATGATCTTTACATCGATTTCTTCTGGAAACTCTTCGGCAACTAATCGCGGTGCCTCAATTGAATTAGTTACTGCTGTAACGGAATTATTTGTAATAATTAGATCAAAACAAGCTGCATCAATCGTTGTTGGCACATGCGCACGGCCTGCAATAGCCCATGCCAGGTTAGGGTTTCGACGCAGAACTAAGCTATCTAAACCCTTCCCCTCCATTAATGCACGAAGGGGCTGCATTCGTTGATTAAATGCGCTCATGGGATTAAGTCTAATCCCCATTGTTCTTTCACTACCTCGAAAGCCGGAGGCACTGAAGAGTGGAATTGAACCGCACTTGTTGCCCATTTGGCAGCTATCTCCATTGACTGTGTGGGGGTTAATGCATGAGCAAGACCCGCTAAATATCCTGCGATAAATGCATCGCCTGCACCAGTGGTGTCTTTAACTTCGACTTTATATGAAGGTTGATGAAGTTCTTTGCCTGCGCTATAGAGAACTGAGCCATTCATGCCATCTGTTAATACAATAGAGGTAAATCTATGAAGATGATCTTCGATGCGTAAAGAGCTTGAGAAATCATTTCGAGAACCAATTAATAAATCTGCATGCTCAACATTTGGATCAATAAGTGCACCTGCACCTACGACAGTGAAGCAGCCTTCTGATTGCGCACGAATAAGATCATTGAGGAACTCCTCACGCCACAAAATAAAGGCAACAATCTCGCCAGCTTTAAGTGGGACGTTATCCATTCGAAGTTGGCGTAAATAAGGAGTGGTCATAGAAATAATGGTCCGCTCAGAATTATCATCAACTAAGATCAAGGCGTTAGAAGTAGGGCCATCAATTTCTGTAATTACTAATTCTTTAATCTGGCTTTGTTCTAAAATACTTCGTAATTTCCGGCCATTGTCATCTTTTCCTAGGTAACAAACAAAACCAGTTTCAACTGAAGCAGTACAAAGTCCAAGTGCAACATTTGCAGAGCTGCCACCTGTTCTCTCTTCGGTGCGAAGTGAATTCATAAAGGAGCCGGGAACCGGAAACTTAGAAAGGTAAACAACGGAGTCAATAGCTATTGGACCTTGCACCCAGACTTTTCTAGCCATTTACTTGCCTTAACATCTCTGAACAATCTTGAAGATCTGCCTCAATCTCACTCCACTCAACATCATCGAGCCATGGAATGGAGTAGAAATCGCAGCGTTCTGGCCAACGAGCAGCGAAAAGTGCACCTGATAATGCCGCTACGGTGTCGGTGTCTCCACCTAAGGCACATGCCATAGCAAAAGCCTGCGCACAATTCTTAGCCCGCCTGACTACCCACACAACTGCTTGCAGTGTTTCTAGTGGATCTAGCGAGATACCACTTGGTGGTGGGCTCCAATCTAAATAATCTGGCAACTCTTCACCTGCAAAAAGTCCGGCTGCAATTTGGGCGCACTCAATAGCTTTAGGAGATTTATGAGTAACTTCAACTAATGCTTTTATCCATTCATTACGGTCCTCTTTTATATACAGCCCGCACAAAGCTGTTCGCATAATTGCACCGTTTGTTTCACCAATTACACCACGCTCACCCTCTTTGACTTTAAGACCGAGTGCTGTGCGAGTTGTAGGTCCTAGCCCCCTTAAGCGCGGTACGGCTCTGCGGAGTTCGGCCAAAAAGTATTCAGCAGACTCTTGCGGAGATTCTTTCTCTAAAGACTTAATCGTCAAAATAGTAAGTAATGTGTCATCACTAACACCCCCAAATGGCC
>Ga0114980_10003429_pt1 | contig 10857 bp, 9 predicted proteins | sample S_140806_EF_Meta_FD_87018 | JGI IMG/M metagenome (GOLD analysis project Ga0114980, IMG submission 87018) | Freshwater microbial communities from Lake Simoncouche, Canada to study carbon cycling - S_140806_EF_MetaG | ecosystem: Environmental > Aquatic > Freshwater > Lake | place: Lake...
CTCGCTAAGCGGCAAGGCAATCCGCGATCAAAGTCTTATAAAAAAGGCCCGGTCCTCGCGCGAAGACCGGGCCTTTGATTTCATACCGCCAAGCTTACTTCGTCGGGATGAGGTCGGCTTCCGTGAGCATGGGCTTGCCGACTTCGCCGCGCAGCGCCTTGACCTGCGCCGGCGTGACGGCCGGGGCGGAGTTGCCGAAGCTGTTGCGGATATAGGTCAGGACGGCGGCGATCTGCTCGTCGGTCTGCTGCGCCTGGGGCGGCATGGGCACGGGAAGCGTGTAAGCCTTGCCGGACACGGTCAGCGGACCGTTCAGGCCGCGGAGCTGGATGCGGATCAGGTTCTCAGCCGGACCGTTCACCCAATTGGACTTGGCCAGCGGGGGCGCGATGACGGTGCCTTCGGCGCTCGGACCGTGGCAGGCCATGCAAAGCATGAAGCCCTGCTTGCCCAGCTCCATGACGGCCGGGTCCACGTTCGCGACCGAGGCGGCAGCAACGGGCTTGATGGTTGCGATGTCCAGCGGCTTGGGATCAGCGACCTTGGCCTTCTTGGGCGCTTTATCGAGGGTCGCGAGCCAGGCGACGAGGTCGCGCACCTCATTGAGGGTCAGGACGGCATCCAATGCGGGCATCCCGGAAACCGGCGTGGACATCGATTTGATATCTTTGCGGGCCACGCGCCAGCGATTCCCAGCGACATCGACGTCGACGTGTCCCTTCTCTTCCTTGATCAGGGTGCCCACCAGCGCGCCGCCATTGGCGAGCTCGAGGTTCACGGTACCGTAACCGGCGACGATGACGGCGCCGGAGTTCACAACGGATTCGAGGAGATAACGACGTTCGCCGCGTTTGGCGATGCCGGCGAGGTTCGGGCCGGCTTCGCCGCCGGCGGCATGGGAATCGTCCGAAGCGCGGTGACAACGCAGACACTGGCCAGCCGGCAAGGCGGTGAAGAGCGCGAAGCCGTTCTTGGCGTCGCCGCCTTCCAGCGCAGGCATCCACTTGGCGAGCTTATCAGAGCCGCTCGCGATGGACTTCTGAGCGGCAGCAAGAGCCTCCTTGACGGAAGGCTCGGAGCGCTGCGCGGCGGCTTCGAGCAGCTCGATCGCGGCGGGCGAAACGCCCTTGTCCTTTTCAAGCACCTTGAGGTTCTCGACAAAGAGCGCGTCGACGCCGGCCGCCGGCAGCTTGGCGAGAGCCTTCCACGCGCCCTGACGACGAACGGAGGAACCGGCGGCGGACTTGGAGAGCTCCACGAGGCCCTGCGCCGGATTCAGATGAGCGAGCGCGCCGATGGCCACCATGGCGACTTCGTCCTGCGAGTCCTTGGCATACTTGCCGGCGACCTCGGCGAGATCGGCGGGCTTACGCTCGAACCAGAGCTCAAGGGCCTTGGCACGCGCGGAACCGCTCAGCTTGGCGTTGGCGACCAAGCCGGAGAGCAGTTCGTTGGAGAGCGAAGCGACCTCGAGTTTGTACTGTTCGACGAGTTCAAGCGAAGCACGGAGGATATCCGAGTCGCCTTTGAGCAAGGTCGGCAGAGCGGCGCTCAGGCTGACGCGGAGCTCCTTGGCATCGCGCGGCGCGAGCGGAGCCCAATGGCCGGTCGACTGGTCGACGGGATAGGGGTTCGCCCACTGGGCGAGGAGGCGCAGGGCTTCGGCGCGAGCCTCGGCGGGGAGCTTCTCGTTGGCGGCGATGGCGACCACGCGGGCGGCATTGACCTCTCCGCCGAGACGGAAGGCGCTGTGCGTCAGACGGCGGAGCATGAACACCGTCCACTCGCGGGAGCCCAAGTCATCGATGAGCGCGGCAACGGCGGGACGGCCGGCCTCGAAGCCGAGGTCATGGATCGCGCGGATAGCCTCGTCGGCGACGATCGTCGACTTGTCCTTCACGAAGCGGGAAGCGGAGGCATCCGACCGGCGACGCAGCGCGATGACGGCCGCGAGTCGCACGGAGGCGTTGTCATCCTTGGCGACGGCGTCGAAGGACTCGGCCGTCTTGCACAGGTGATCGATGGCGAAGGAACCGGCGTGCCGGATGATCGGATCGGCGTCGGCGTTTTCCTTGAGCATTGCGAGGACTTCAGGGAGATGCTTGTCGGCTCCGAGGCGGGCGGCGGCGATGGCGGCAAAGGAACGGACACGGAGCGAAGGATCGAGGATCAACTTGCCCAGCGGGAGGTCGTTACCCTTGAGCGGGGATTCCTCGAGCGCACGCACGGCCTGGGAGCGGACTTCCGCATCGGCGTCGGCCAGCAACGGCACGAGGCGCTGCGCCGCGGCGGTACGATCGGCCAGGGGGGCGACGGGTGTGTGCTTGCCGCTGAAGGCTTCGCCGGGGGCGATCGCCGCACCACGGCGGGCCAGGATGCCAAGGCCCCATATGCCGTGCAGGCGCTCAAGGCGGTTAGCGGACTTGATGGCGGCTTCAAAAAGGTCAGCGGCGTCCGGACGACGGGTCAGCTCGATCTGGGCGCGCAGACGGACGCGCTGATCGCCATGGGCGAGAAGTTTGGCGAGCTCGGCGGAAGACTGCTTCGTGAAGCCGCCTTTGATGAGGCCGGCGACGGTCGCGGCGACCTCCGGCTTCATCATCTTGTTGGCTTCGAGGGTCACGAGACGACCCGCGTCATGGGATTCCCAGCCCGTGATGAAGTCGGAGACGACGAGGCGACCCTTCCAGTCGTATTCGACGTCGGTCGCGGCGACACCCCAGAGCAGCTGATGCGATTCGGTCATCTTCATGCCCGCGCCCGCAGGCTCCATCTTGAAGGACCAGATACCGGAAGCGCCCGCCGAACCGCGGTAGTCGCAGATCAGGAAGTGCTGGGCTTCGGCTTCGAGGAAGCCGGCACCAGGATGATAGGTCAGGCCGGAAGGGCCGGAAGAGATATAAGCCGCCGGCGGAATGATGAACGCGGGCTGAGCGGAATTCTGGAGCTCCCAGACCTTCTCGGTCATCCAGCGGGAAAGCGGACGCTGCTCGAGGCCGATCGAGCGATGGAAGGTGTGCATGGCCTGGTGCTCCATCTCCCAGCCGGAATCGGCGCCTTCTACGACATACACCACGCGCGCGGCATCGCCTTGGTCGGAGTTGTTATCGACGGAGAAGCCGTTGCCGAACTCGTCGAAGGCGATCTCCTTCGGGTTGCGCAGGCCGAAGTGGACGACCTCGAAGTTCGTGCCGTCGGGTTCAAAGCGGAAGACCGCGCCACGGTTATGGGAATCGTATTTCTTGCCTTCCTTGGTGGTCAGGTTGAAACCGCGGTCGCCGATCGTACCCCAGACGCGGCCGTCCGGACCGATGGCGAATCCGTTCATGTCATGGCCGGAAAGCGAGACGCGCACGCCGAAGCCTTCCTCGATGACCTTCCGCTGGGCGGCGACGCCGTCATTCTTGGCGTCTTGCAGCATCCAGAGCTTAGGGATGCAGGCGAAATAGACGTTGTCATCCCACGCCATCACCCCGGCGCCCGTGCCGTCGAGGACGTCGTTGAACTTATCTCCGAAGATCTTCTGGGTGGTGAAGGTGCCGTCGGCCTGTTCGCCACCGACATAACGGATGATCTCGGACTTGGCGGTCATCCATTCGTGGGAGCGCTTGGCATCCCATTTCTTGTGCAACGCGAGACGGTCGGCGGTGGTCACCGCGGCGAGGTCGTCATGATACCAGAAGAGGTTGCTGCGGTCGTCCTCGACGCCGAAGCGGAAGCGATGGGTCTCGGCCACGTAGACGCTGCCATCGTTGCCGAAGGAGAGCGCGGTGGGGGAAGTGATGCCGGTGACCTTATGGTCGGCGGAGACCTTAAAGGTGGCGCCGGGGACGAGCGCGGCGCTACCTTCGCCGGCCACACGCACGAGGCTGGCGTCGGCCTTGGGCTTGGGACGGCCGCCCTTGACGAAGTTCGGCTTAGCGTCGGTTGAGAAGACGAAGTGGTCAGCGGCGATGAACCCCCAGGCACCGACCTCTTCGTCCACGATGCGGATCACGGCGGTCTTGCCCTTGAACTCGGCGACATCCCAGACGGTCTCGCGCAGGGTCAGATCATTGGCACCGGTGGCTTCGCGGACGACCTTGCCGCCGATGACGAGCTGGACGGCGGTCTTGCCGGCATGATTGCCACCGGCGACCAGGAAACCGACGAAAGGATGCGTGAGCTTGAGCGCAGGCGAAGTCAGGGTGCCGGTGGCGGCATCGCCGCGAAGGCCGGAACAGACGAGCGCGTTGCCCCCATAATTACGGAACTCGCCGTTGACGCCGTCCACCTTGCCGGCGATCGGCGCCAGGCCGAAGCCAGTGCCAGTAGCCTGCCAGCTATCGAACCCGTCGCCTTCGAAGGCTTCGAGGACCTTGGTGTCAGCCTGCAAAGCGGCGGCGCCAAGGCAAAGGGTGAAGGTAGCAAACAGGGATGACTTCATGGCGGAAAGAGGGGTACACCCCAGAAAAGGAGTTGTTCCCCCGAGGTCGAGCGTCCCTTCCAAAAACTTCCGTTTAACCTCTGACGCCGTGCAAGACTTGGAACTTCGCCCCGAAATGCGCAGGGTGCGTCAAGGCGCGTAGGCGTCCGGTGGCCTCATGGTCGCCCGACGTCGCAATCCGCTCCATCTCCCCACCGGCATATTTGACGAAAAAGGCCTCCTGGCGGTCTAGCCCGACATTCCGAAAACCCGCCGCGCGCAAGACTGGCTCGATCCGATCCCAGAGCACGTGACACGTCAGGTCTTGCGAGCCGAGGTTCTCCAGGATGGCCCCCGAAAGCTGGTGGCTCCGATACGCGCGGGCGGTACCCGCAGGCGACGACTCGAGGCACTGGGCGATGGTCTTGCCGTAATCGAGCAAGATGACGGCGCCGGACCATCCGCCCGACAATAACCCGGCGAGCAGCTGTTCCGCGGCCAAAGGCGCGTCGATGATCCAACCTTCGTCGGCGGGCGGTAGTGAGCGCACGAATTCCGCGGCGAGCGGCGTGGAATAGTCGCCTAACGGTTCCACGGTAAGTTCGGCGCCATCGACCCGCACGCCCAGTTCACGCCAAAGGCCACCCTGAAGGACGAAACGATGGAAGGGCTGCGCATCGAGCAGTTCGTTCGCGACCAGCACGCTACGAGCGGGGAAATCCGGGGCGGATCCGAAACGGAAGGTACGGAGCTCGGCGAACTGCGAGGCGACACCGGCGTAATGGCCTTGGCCAGGCTCAGCGCCCACCTCGACGAGCGTGTGCGCCTTCAGGTCGCCGATCAGCGACTTTGCCGCACCGGCGATCAGCTGGCCGAACATCGACCCCAGAGCCGCCGCGGTGGTGAAATCGGTCCCGGCGGACTTGCCGACACGCGTGCGTTCAGAAGCATAATAGCCGAGCCCGGGCGCATAAAGCGCCGCCTCGACCAGGCGTGCGAACGAGACCACGCCTCCGCGCGCCTCGCGGCGAAGCAAGGCGACGATGGCGTCATGTCGGGCCGCAGGCTCCACGGGAGAAGCGTTATGCGGTCTTTTCCGCTCCGCCAGACGAATCGGGATTGAGCCGACCTCCGAATTGGCCTGACTGGCGGCAGATGATCCTCGCGATCGAAAGTTCCTGCGATGAATCGGCCCTGGCGCTCTTCGACCCGGCCCGCGGAATCGTGCGCGAACTGATCAGCTCGCAGGCGGCGGAACACGAGAAATACGGGGGCGTAGTCCCCGAACTGGCCAGCCGTATGCACCTCTCCGCCCTCCCCCTCCTGCTGGCGGATTTCCACCCCGAGCTGACGCAGGCCAAGACGATTGCGGTCACCCGCGGCCCGGGCCTTCTCCCCTGCCTGTCGATGGGCGTCACCCTCGCCCGTTCGCTCGCGCTCGCCCGCGACCTCCCGATCGTCGGCGTGAACCACCTGCGCGCCCACGTGCATTCGCCATTCATCGCCGTGCACGCGAAGGATCCGGCCGGCTTCGCCGCCGCCCGCGTCGCGCTGCTCCCGCACCTCGCCATCGTGGTCTCGGGCGGCAATACGCTGCTGGTGAAACTGGATCAACAGCTACGCCTCACGGTCGTCGCCCGCACGGTCGACGACGCCGCCGGCGAAGCCTTCGACAAAGGCGCGAAGCTGCTCGGCTTGCCCTACCCCGGCGGCGCGCTCATCGAGCAACAGGCGCTGCTAGGCGACGCCAAGAAATATCCGTTCCCGCGCGGCATCCCGGAGAAGGCGGACCTGCGCATGAGCTTCTCGGGCCTGAAGACGGCCCTGCGCTACCAGTTAGAAAAGATGTCGGACGACCAGCTCACCAGCGAGATGCCTGATCTTTGCGCCGGCTATCAGCATGCGATCATCGAGCAGCTGGCGTCGAAGACCGGCGCGGCGCTCGACCTTTCTGCTTATAATTCGGTGGGGCTTTCCGGAGGCGTCGCCAACAACCGGACGCTTCGCACGCGCCTGGCGCAGGTCGCCCAGCAACGCAGCCTGCCTCTGCTGGTGGCCGAGCCTAAGCACTGTGGCGACAACGCCGGCATGATCGCCTTCGCGGCCTGGGCGGATAGCGGCCTACCCGTCGGCGCCGCGGCCGTGCCGGCGGCGAGCCTGACGGTCGACCAGGTCTAAGCGGACTGCTTCACGAGCTCGGTGAACGCGCGGAACTGCGGGTGCGTCGCGTCACCGATCATCGCGTAGAAGACCGTCTCGGTCGGCAAGATGTGCGCGCCCGCAGACCGCAAGGACTCGAGGCAGGCTCGGCCGTCTTCGGAACGACGGCCGGTCACGGCATCGCAGAGGATCGTGACGCCCATGCCTTGCCGCAGGGCGTCCATGGCGGTCTGGTAAATGCAGACCGGGATTTCCAAGCCGCAGATGAGCAACTGGCTGACCTGCAGCTTGCCGAACGCTTCGACCAATCCAGGCGCTCCGAAGGCGGAGAAGGCCGTCTTACCGAAGACGGCCCGACCTTCGCCGGCGGCCAGCAGCAGGTCCGGATGGGTGGGGCCAAGCTTGGCCGGGACCTGTTCAGTGAAGAGCACGGGTACACCCATCAGTTTGGCTGCCGAGGCGGCCAAGAGGCAGCGCCGGAAGCAACCCTCTCCGTCTGGCATGGCCTTCAGGAAGGTCGGCTGGACGTCGACCACGAGCAAAGCGACGCCGGCGGCGGGGATTTCGGACATGCCCCCGAGACTGCCCCGGACAGCCAATAAGTCAGGCGCAAACCACCTTGAATGGGGTTGCCCGCCCTGCCCCACACGACTTCTCTTATCCGTCATGGACTGGCAGGTTAAACCCATCGCGCGCATCTGCGCCGCTTCCGGCAAGGAACTCCACGTCGGCGACCTCGTGACGTGCGTCGTCTACAAGCCCGTCGGCGGCAACATCGAGCGTCTCGACGTGCTCCGCGACCACGCGGCCTCGTTCAAGCCCGATGGCATCCTCCTCGGTCGCTGGACCCGTGAGGTCAAGGAACGTGGCGAAGAAGAACAGGCCCATCGCGCCCAACTCCTCGCCTCCCGTGAAGAGTTCTTCCTCTCGCTCTACGAAGACGAGTCCGACCCGTCCGGCGACAAGGGCGTGCTCAAGCACATCCTGGCGATGCTCCTGGAGCGCAAGCGCATCATCAAGCAGGTCGGCGTCGCCGACAAAGGCCTGATGACGTACGTCCACGCCGCCAGCAAGCAGACCTACCTCGTCCCGGTGCTGGACCTGCAGCCCGCCCACATCCTGCAGGTCGGAGCCTCGCTCGACCTGCTCGTCGGCTGACCTTTCATGACCTCCTTCCGCTTCGCCGCCGCCCTCAGCGCCCTGCTCCTCGCCGGCTGCACCAACGGAGATATCCCCGAGGAGATCGCATCGATTTTCGTCGAAGCCTCTCCTTCCGTCGGAGGATCGATGAGCAACGAGGTGCGTCTCCCCGTGAGCGGCCTGTCGATCCGCGTCATGACCCGTGCGCTCGTGCCGGCCGAAGAAATCCTCGGCACCCAGCCGATCACGAGCGGCGACCCCGACCTGCGTCAGGAATTCCTGCTGGTGCAGCTGGATCGCAAATCCGCCGTCGACGTGATGAACTACACCAACGAGGCCATCGGCCGCCACTTCGTGCTGGTGATCAACGACACGGCGGTGGGCATCATGCCGATCGACCAGCAGATCACCGACGGCAACCTGATGTTCCACGTCGAAAAGAAAGGCCTCTCCAACACCGAAGCGGTGATGGACGTGAGCCGTCGCCTGAACATCTCGGCGCTGAAGATCCGCAAGCTCAAGGAATCCGAACGCAAGTGAGCCTGCGGAGCAGCCTCGCCGTCCTCTCCCTCGTCTGCCTCACGGCGCTTCCGCTGCCCGCGACGGACATCGTCTGGCCGACCTCCTTGGACCGGGCCTCGATCCGGAGCCCGGAAGACTACCTCCAGCCCACGGTTTCCGGACGTCTCGAATCGGCGACGTTTGGCATGGTCCGGGAAGACGGGAAACGCTTCCACGAGGGCGTCGACATCCGTCCGGCGGCGAGCAACGCCGACGGCGAAGCGCTCGACCTGGTGCTGGCCGCGATGGACGGACAGGTCGCCTACCTGAATCCTAACGTCAACGGCCCCTACGGAAAGTATGTCGTCCTCTTCCACGCCAACGCGGAAATCCCCGTCTACACGCTCTACGCCCATCTGGCGAAGATCGAGCCGTCGCTTAGAGTCGGCGCCAACGTGTCGCGCGGACGCGCGATCGGCCTGATGGGTCACACTTCCTCCGGCGCGACTCCCATCACCAAAGAACGAGCACACCTGCACTTCGAAATTGGACTCATCCTTTCGACGGGCTTCAACCTCTGGTATGCCGCCCAGCCTGAGAATAAGCAAAGCGCCAACCAGCACGGTCTGTATAACGGACAGAATCTCATCGGCATGGACCCGCTTCCGGTCCTCGGTCGGGCGAAGGTCGACATCCTCGCCTTGGTGCGCAACCAACCTACCGCCCTCACGGTCTCCCTGCGCACGACCAAGACGCCGGATTTCGTGAAGCGCTACCCCGCCCTTGTGCGCGGCGATGCCTCGCGCGCCGCCGGCTGGTACGTCGAGTTCTCCTGGCAAGGCATGCCGGTCCGTTGGACCGCCCTCGATGCCGCCAGCCCCCAGCTCCCGGCCACGCGCTGGCGACTCCTCGAGATCGACCAAGGCCAGCGGGCGCGCCTGATCCAACGCAAGATGCTCGGAGCCGACGGTCGCACCGCGGGCGAACTGCTCTCGCAGAACGTCGAGATCCTGCTCTCGGCCACCCGCTGATATCACTGCTTCGCAGCAGTTCCCATTCCTGGCACCCGCCACCCGGGGCCGCCACCTGCCACCCGTGTCTTTGTCAGCCCTTCAATTCAGCCCCGGATTATCCGGCGAATCCGCTTCGAGCCGCAGGTCCGGCCGATGGCGTTCGAGCAACTTCTTCCATAGCTCCACGCCTTCGAACTCAAGGCAGAGCGTATCGAACGGGCAGACGACCCAGGCGTTCATCTTCAGTTCGTTTTCGAGCTGTCCGGGCGACCAGCCTGCGTAGCCGATATAGGCCGCCAGCCGGAAACGGCCGTCCTTGGCCAGCTGCGCAGCGTCTTCTTGACCGAGACCGAAGCGTACCTCGGGTTCGCCTTTGGCAGGGAAAAACCATCCTCCGAACGCCAGGCGATCGGTCGCGACCGGTCCGCCCTCGAACAAAGGCACGTCATCCAGCGGCTTCAGGGCGGCCGTGGATTCGATCTGACCGAGCACGCGGCCGAGCGGGCGATTCACGATGACGCCGAGCGCTCCTTCGGCGGTGGCATGCGTATGCAGCAGCACGACGGTCTCCCGGAAATGGTCGTCGCGCAGCTGGGGATGCGAGACCAGCAATCGCCCCGCCAGCGACTGCGGAGCGTCGGCCATCAGCGTTCGAGGCGCGCGACCTTCACGCCGGCCTGATGGAACATCTCCGACACGAGCGGGTCATTCTTATAGTCGTGGCGGTAACGGACCTCGGTGATGCCGGCGGCGGCGAGGATCTTCGCGCAGTTCACGCACGGGAAATGGGTGACGTAGCAGATCGTTCCCTGCAGCGAGACGCCGCGCTTGGCGGCATCGGCGACGGCGTTCTGCTCGGCATGCACGGTCGCGAGCTCGTGGCCGTCGCGGACATGGGAGTCATGCGGGGCGCCGGGCAGGAAGCCGTTGTAGCCGGCGGCGACGAGGCGGTTCGGGTGCTTCCCGGTCGAGACGATGATGCAGCCGACATGCAGGCGCTCGCAGCTGGAACGCGAACTGACCAGCACGGCGGTGGCCATGAAGTACTCGTCCCATGACGGGCGAGCGCCCCCGTTGACGAGGGCTTCGAGCTGTTCGGCGAGGGACTTAGGCTGACTCATCGCATCCACAGGCTGCCAGCCGGGACCCATCCGAGGCAAGTGGCAGTTACGCACAGGATGGTTGCCAAGAGCATCAGGCCGGCCGCCCGACCCAGAAACGGCAGGAAATCGGCGGGCTGGGTGGCCTTACGGAAGGCGAGGTGCTGCCAGACAGCCAAGGGCAGCAAGGCCATAGGTGCCCAGCCGAAGACATGGCCGAGACAAGCCAGACCGAAGATTGAATTGAAGCCGTGGAGATTGCGCGCGAAGCCGCGTCCAAAACGCACGACGGTGGTGCGCTTGCCGACGGTCAGGTCGGTCTCGAAGTCGCGTGCGTTGTTCGCGACGAGGATATTATCAGCCAGCAAGCCGAGGCCGAGGCCGGCGAGGAGCGCCGAGATCCAGGGCATGGCGACGGGAGCCCCTTGACTGAGGGCCCAAGCCGTCAGCACGGTAGCCTGCACGCCGAAACAACCGATGACGAAGACATCGCCCAGACCACGATAGGCCAACGGAAACGGTCCGAGCGTATAGGCCA
>Ga0114980_10003430_pt1 | contig 10853 bp, 13 predicted proteins | sample S_140806_EF_Meta_FD_87018 | JGI IMG/M metagenome (GOLD analysis project Ga0114980, IMG submission 87018) | Freshwater microbial communities from Lake Simoncouche, Canada to study carbon cycling - S_140806_EF_MetaG | ecosystem: Environmental > Aquatic > Freshwater > Lake | place: Lake...
AGCGCCAAGGACATCAGCCCGACACCGCCCGCTCCGATCATCACCACCGGCTCGTCGCTTAGCGTGTCGCTCACCTTCTTCAGTGCGCCGTAGGCCGTGACACCTGAGCATGCCAGCGGCGCCGCGCGCTCGGGCGACAGCGACCCGATGTCGAACAGATAGCGCGGATGCGGAACCATTACATGGGTCGCAAACCCGCCGCCACGCTGGATGCCTATGTTGCCCGGCTTGGTGCAGAGGTTTTCTTCGCCACGCCGGCACACCACGCACACGCCGCACCCCATCCACGGATGGATCAGCCTCACGTCGCCAATGCTGGCGCCCCTTGCCTCGGGCCCGACGGCGACAACCTCGCCGACATTCTCGTGGCCCATGGTCAGCGGCAGCTTCACGCCGCGATCCTGGAGCCGGAGTTTCTGCCCGCCGCCGATATCGTAATAGCCATCCCAGATGTGCAGGTCCGAATGGCAGACGCCCGCCGCTATGACGCGCAGCAAAACGTCCGTTCCCGCAGGTTGGGGCGTGTCGCGCTCCACTCGCTGCAACGGCGCACCGCACTCACAGACATCATAGCTGAGCATGGAAATCTCCCGCGACAGAGGTCTCACGCCACTGTCGCGGTCAACCTAACCTCGGCCAAGCCGTTCGCAAGCATCGACTTGCCAACCTGTGGGCAGCCGGCTCAACCGTGCTCCATCTCGTTCAGCGCATGCTCGACCTGCTTTGCAGGCGCCTCGCGTAGGTCCTTGCTGATCTCGGCCTTCAATGCGCCTTTCAGCCGCGCCGAATAGTCTGACCGGATCATGCCGAGGAAGCGGGGCGAGGCGAACAGCACGACATTCGGCTGCGCCTTGCCATGCTCATGCGCGCCGATGAGGTGGTCGAGCCGGGTCGCCAGCGTCTTGGCGAACTCCCGCTCGGACTGATCGTGATAGTCGGGCCCGGCCACGGCAGTCTTGGGGCCAGAGGGCATCGAAACGCGCCCCGGCCTGTCCGTCCCAACTTCGCGCGTGAACGACTTGTGGTGCGCGTCATGCGTCTCGACGACTTCCAGCTTCGCGAGCCCTTCACGGGCTGCATTGCGATAAACCACCGCTCCGCCGCCATCGGCCGCGACGACCAGTGTTCCGTGTTCGATGATCATGTGCGCACTCCAATGGCTGGAGCAGACAGAAGCCCGCTCAACGCGCCAGTATCATCTGAACGCGCAGGACCGGTTTGAGATGCGACAAACCCGCAGAGCGATCACCGCACGCGCACGCCGGCAGCCGCATCCCAGTGCAGCGGCTTGTCAGACTTCGGCAAGGGCGCATCGCTCGGGCCTGGCGTCACGCCGTGTGGCCAGTCTGGCGGGCAGATCGCAACATAGCGCGCGAGGCCGCCCGTCCCGCCCTTGAACTTCGGAAACCCGATCGATACCAGGCATCCTGTCTCCGCCACCTGATCGAGATTGGCGACTCCCTCGGCCTGCGCATAGCCACTGTGCATCAGCCACGCCTCCCCCTCCAGCGTCGCCGTAGTGTCCGTGTCCAGCGGCTCATGCCCGTGAAACAGGATACGCCGCTGCTCGTGCAGGAGTTTCAGCGCATCGAGCCCAACGCCCGGAAACACCTTCTCGGCACCGAGTGACGGATCGGGCCAGCGGAGCGACCAGTCGGAGCGCACGAACACGACGGAGCCTTCGGGGATGCGGCCATGGGCCTTCTCTCAGGCTTCGATGTCGGCGACGTGCAGGTGATAGCCGGCGTCGGTCGCGAGCTGCGGCACGATGGAAATAACCACCAGGGGACGCAGTTTATAGGTGGCCGGGATTTCATCGATGGAAGGATACTCGGCCGCCCAGTGTGCTGGAGGATCAAGCTGCGTGCCGAGCTGGTCTATCGCCAGCTCATACCGCGAGGCCTCAAAGCCTGCGCCGCCATAGGTGTACGTGTTGCACGTGGCAGGATCCACGCTCTGGCCGAAGCGCGAAGGGCCGAAGCCGTACCAGACTGGAATGACCGGCGCGATCACGTGGCTAAGGTCGATGTATTTCGCGCTGGCAAGACTGTCTTGATAGACTTGCCACAGATCTGATTTTCCGCTCGCTTGCCCACCCGGTCCGCCACATGCGGCGACCGCAAGCGCCGTCGTCATGCTAGCGATGATCCTGGTACGGATGTTCGGTCCCCTTTACTGGCGCGCAGGCTACCGCATGTCGCCAGCGTCGCGAAGGGCGTCGCGGGCGAGCCGGTCCGCGCGACCTGCCAGGGTTGGGATCCGATGCCCGCCATGCATACGCTTCACGCCGGCGACAGCCTCTTCAATCGCCAGTCCGGCCGCCGTGACAAAAACAGGGCTTTCGCTCGACCCACGCAGGACCCGCGCTGCCCAATAACTCGCGCCCTCGAATTTCGTCTTGGCGATACCGACAATCGCACTGCCGGCGTTCAGCGCCTCATGCAGGTGCGCGCCGAGGCCTTTGCGCCCCTCGACGCCGAGCCAGACATAGCCGTCGATCACGACTGTGTCCGGCTTGCGCGGCAGCATGGCCAGCACCGACACGATCAATGGCAGTTCACGGCGATAGAACTCACCCGGCTGGTAGTCGGCGGCAGGTCCGCCACGGTGCATGAACTCACTGATTGCTGCGCCTGACTCCCATCCAGTGGCCGTCACGCATGCGGCAGCCGACGCCTCGTTTCGATACGCGGCGTCGACAATAGCGATCACGTCAGCGCGCGATGACCGCGTCCGCTTCAATCTCGACCAGCCAGCCGGGATTGATCAGCGCGCTCGTGCCAAGGAAGGAGCAAGCCGGCTCGATGTCCTTGAAAACCTCACCGTGCACCTCGCCCGCTTCTTGCCACCGGCTCATATCGGTGAGGAAGACGCGCGTGCGAACCACGTTCTTGAGGTCCGCCCCTGCCTGCACCAGCGCGCCCTCGATGATGTCGAGGCAGCGCTTTGTCTGGCCACGCATATCGCCGGGCGCAGCCACCGACCCATCCGCCGCGATGGGCGCACAACCCGACACGAACACCATGTTTCCCACGCGCACCGCGCGCGAGAAACCCAGCCCCAGCTTCGATCCGCTGGGGATTTTTACCACATCACCCGACATGATTCAGGCCCGCTCGATCGCCATGGCGATACCTTCGCCGCCACCAATGCACAGTGCAGCCATGCCGCGCTTCTTGCCCTGCTGTTCCAGCGCGTTGATCAACGTCACCAGCACGCGCGCGCCCGAAGCGCCGATCGGGTGACCCAGGGCGCATGCGCCGCCATTCACATTGACCCGGTCATGCGTGATGCCAAGTTCCTTCATGGCGATCATCGGCACGACGGCGAAAGCTTCGTTGATCTCCCAGAGGTCAACGTCGGAAGCTTCCCAGCCGGCCTTGGCAAGCGCCTTCTTCATCGCGGGCACGGGCGCCGTGGTGAAGTAGGCAGGCTCGTGGCTGTGAGCGGCGCTGGAGACGATGGTGGCGAGCGGCTTCAGCCCGCGCTTCTTGGCCTCGGAGGCGCGCATCAGAACCAGCGCAGCCGCGCCATCCGAAATGCCCGAGGCGTTGGCAGCAGTCACCGTGCCATCCTTCGAGAATGCAGGGCGCAGCGTCGGGATTTTTTCCGGCATCGCCTGCCGCGGCAGCTCGTCCGTATCGATGGTGACGTCGCCCTTCTTGCCCTTCACGGTTACAGGCGTGATTTCGCGCTTGAAGCGGCCTTCCTTGGTCGCGCTCTGGGCACGGCTCAGCGTTTCGAGCGCGTAGGCGTCCTGCTGCTCGCGCGTGAACTGGTATTCCTTGGCGATCATGTCGGCATAGTTGCCCATCGCGCCGCCGCCATAGGCGTCTTCAAGACCGTCCGTCGCCATGTGATCGCGCAGCGCTGCCGCGCCGTACTTGTGACCCTTGCGCAGGTCGACGAGGTGAGGCGCGTTCGTCATGCTCTCCATCCCGCCCGCGACGACCACGGTGGCCTCGCCTGCCAGAATCGCGTTTCGACCCATCACAGCCGCCTGCATGCCCGAGCCGCACATCTTGTTGACCGTGGTGGCTTCCGCGCCCTTCGGCAGGCCCGACTTGATGCCAGCCTGACGCGCCGGTGCCTGGCCTTGTCCCGCCGGAAGGCAGTTGCCCATGTAAACCAGTTCGACGTCTTCGCCCTTGATGCCCGCTTCCGCGACCGCGCCCTTGATGGCAAGCGCACCGAGCTCGTTGGCGGAGAAACCAGCCAGTTCGCCGAGCATCGCGCCCATCGGCGTACGCGCCATGCCGACGATGACCACGGGATCCGATGCGCTCATGGGGCAAATCCTTCCTAATGTTATGTGCGGCGCACAATCCTCTCCATGCCCTTTGCCGTCAAGTTCTGGCCGCGCGGAGGTTTAGCTCACCAAACACCCGGAACGGTCCCTGCCCCCATTCGTTGGATAACCAGATCCCTGAAACTGTTCCGGAGCAGCGAATGTCTGGCGTCATGATCGATCACAACGCGTGGGTAATGGTTGGAGACGGCCAAAAAGCCTTGTTCTTCAGGAACGCGGGAGACGCCACCTACCCCAACCTGGAAATCGTCCAGGTGCTTCAACAGGACAATCCCAGCACCAGCGAACAGAGCTCGGATCGGCCTGGCCGCACGCATTCATCTAATGGGACCGCCCGCAGCGCCATGCAGGAAACAAACTGGCACAAGCTGGAGAAACACCGCTTCGCCATGAATATTGCCGACGCGCCTTATTCTGCCGCTCACAGCGGCCGCTACGACAAGCTGGTGACCGCTGCCCCCCACCCCCCCCCGGATGATCATGAGGGACCTGCGCAAGGCGATACGCAAGGAGTTGTCCGACAAGGTCGTGGCCGAGATGTCGAAGGACCTCACCAACATGCCGCCACACGAAATTGAAAAAAAGCCTCGGAGGGATAACGAACAAGGGAGCTGCGCAATGACCCGTACCCAGCAGTCGTCGGATCAGGTCCGTGCCGTCGATCTCGAAATGGGCGGCGATGACGGCACCCCTGGCATTTCGCAGGAACTCACCACCGACAACATTGACGACATCGCGTTCAATGGCGCCACCAGTGTCGAGGAACGTAGGTAAGACCTGATGAACCTTCTCGCCGAAATCCGCGCGCGCCGAACAGGCGATCTGATGGGCGATATGGCTCCAGTCGCCTCGCACCTCGAAGATCGCATTGCCACGCTGTCCGAGCCGCAGGACATCGAAGCGCTGGCCGAGTCGACAGGAATGGATGCAGACGGTCGCAGCGATGATGATGATCCGGCGGACTACATCGATCACGAAGACGAAGACCTAGGATAAAAGACCTCGCGCCCAAGCAAATCTAGTCAGCGGGCGGCGCAGGTCATGGACGCGCAAGGCGCCCCATCGCATAGTCTGGCTAAACGCGGCGGGAGGTCTCATTGCCAGACAGTTTCATCACGACCGACATCAGGGGGCGCGTTGCGGTCGTCCACTTCGATCGCGGCGACAAGGCCAATGCGCTTTCTGCTGAAGCCCTGCGTCAGTTCACCGAAACTGCACGAAGCTTCCACGCGCGACCGGACATCTCGGCGGTTATCCTGACCGGCAATGCGCGCAATTTCAGCCTCGGCGCAGATCTCAAGGATCCGGCTCGCACCGAGCAACGCGGGCAAGGTCTGTCGCAACGGCGTCTGTCGCTGCGGGCCGGGCCAGAGGCGTGCGAAGCCTGGGAGAAGATCGACGCCCTCACCATCATGGCCATCGAAGGCTGGTGCGTCGGCGGCGGCGCAGCCCTCGCGGTAGCCTGCGACCTGCGCGTGATGGGACGCTCCGCGAAAATCTACGTGCCCGAAGTGGCGCGTGGCATGAACATGAGCTGGGGCTCGATCCCGCGCATAACTGCGCTCGTCGGCCCCGCCCGCGCCAAACGCCTTGCAGCCCTCTGCGAGAAGGTCGACGCCGAAACCGCCTTCGCCTGGGGTCTTGCCGACGCCGTCACAGATGATGGAAGCGCCCTCACCCGCGCCATGGAGTTTGCGACCACCGCCGCCGCTCTGCCACCCACCGCACTCAAGATGGTCAAGCGAGACGTCAACATCGCCGCCCTCGCTCTCAGCCAAGCCACCGCCCACCGCGACCTCGAGGCCTTCGCCCTGATGGAACAGTCCGAAGACTTCGCGGAGGGCGTCTCGTCCTTCCTAGAAGGCCGTGATCCGAGATTTACCGGGGATTGAGCGTCCGCCAGATATCAGGCCTCACGCCGGGCCTTCGCCTCGTTCAACCTGCGCACTATGAAATAGATCGCGCAGATCACGACCACCACGCCAAGTCCGATCAGCACCACTTTCAGCAAGTTGTTCGGATCGGTGATCTTCTCAATCAGACCGCCCGAAGGTGCGGCCTCAGCGCCGCCCGCATTCGTGGGAGTCGAAGCTCCGTCCCCTCCCAGAACCTCGGCTGCGCCAACTACGACGACTGCTGCCCCGGCAGTGGCCGCTGTACCGGCAACAGCGCCTGACTTACCGCTTTCCGGCTGCGATGCAGGCGGCGGCGTTGTCTTCGCCGCCTCAGCAGAAGTGGTCGCAGGCAAAGCCGCCGGTTCCGGATCGCGCGCCGGAACCAGCACAGCGTCCGTTATCACCGGCGCAACCCGCTGCGCCGCCGGATCGAGATCAACATACTCGATTTCAACCGTCGCACCGCCCAGCAGCGCATCCCGCACTTTGGGGTACATCGCCTCGTAGGCGGGCCGGCTTGCCGTCACATAGTGGAAACCCTCCACCTTGCTGTGACCCTGTCCCAGCAGCAGGCAACCCTGCGTGTCATCATGGCTGTTGCCGATGTGAAGCAGAATGAAATCGAAACCCGGCACATTGGTGACATGCAGCATGCCCTTATGCCAAGGCGCTCCGTACTTCTCGAGATACTGCGCGTGAAAGCCACCTTCCTCCCTCAAGCGTAACTGATATGTCCCAGCCGGAATGCGCGTTTCGCCCTTCACCTTGGGGCCTGCGCGATACCGGTCTTCCAGCGTCCAGCACTGGAATCTACCATCGATATAGAGTCGACCCAGCGTCGACTCGTTATCCGATTCCACACGATCAACGCGCAGGTGCATGCCGTTCCCCCGGTTTCGCCCCGCAGAAAACCCGCTTGCGGCGCGATGATCAATCGGGATGCGACCGGGAAGCATAAGCTTCATTCCGGACGGTGACAAATCGCTTCGACATTGTTGCCGTCGGGGTCGATCACAAACGCCCCATAACAGTGTTCATGATAGCGCGGCCGCAGACCCGGTGCGCCATTGTCTTTCCCGCCAGCGGACATCGCCGCCGTGTAGAACGCATCGGCCTGCGCCCGCGACTGCGCGGTCAACGCGACGTGGCGCCCCTTACCGGGATAATCGCCCGTATGCAGCCAGAACACCGAACGCTCGCGTCCGTATCCAATCACTGTCCGTCCGCCCGTGAACTGCTCCGGCACCGTATGCAGCAACCCGCCGCCCATCGCGCCGAACGCCGCGTCATAGAACGCCTTCGACTTCGCGAAGTTCGTTACTTCAACGCCGGTATGATCGATCATCGTGCTCCTCCCTCCAGCCGTGCGAGCCTGTACGTCAGAGGAAAAGCGGACAAGCTGGGTTTGCGCGATCACCAGGCCCGCCAGAGCGCCGCATCGCGCAAAGGCGCGGCGCGCGCGTCGTCAATTCTCGCGATCTTCGCGACCTCGCACGGTGCGCCGGCGAACGGCCGCAATTCGTAAGACGAGGTCGCCTTCAGCTGCCAGGGCGAACCGGGATGGAAGGCCAATGCGCGACGACGGATTGTCAGCGGCTCACATGCCTCCTTGAGGGTTACGAGGTAGTAGTCGCGAAATTCGTCGCGATAGAGCACGTTCTGCGTGTCGATGACCCACGTCGAATAAAAAGCGCCATCACGCAACCTGATGCTCTCGACGATCTTTCCATCGATCGCGACAAGCTGCGTCTTCGTCTTCGGCTCTCCATAAGCCGGCGCTGTCAGCGCCTCGCACGCGAGCGCCAGTGCAATGAACCGTTTCATGACCGCATCGTTTCCCCGGACGTCAGGTTACCCGGACAAGCGAAGCTATCAAAACAGACGCACACGCGCCATCGGCCACGCGATCAGTTCGCCGCACTCACCGTACTGGCGATGAACCCGCCACCAAGCACGCTCCGCCCGTCCGGCGCCGCGTAGAGCACGCAGGCCTGACCCGGCGCCACGCCTTCCTCGGCCACATCGAACACAAAGCCCGGCGCGCCATCCACCAGCGCCATCCGCCCTGCCACAGGCGCCCGCGTCGAGCGCACGCGCGCCAGCGCCCGCACGCCCGCTGCACAGGCGTCCGCCAGAGACCCTTCGCCGAGCCAGTTGCTCTCGCCGATCACCAGCGCCGACGTCAGCAGCGCCTCCCGCGGCCCCACGATGACCCGACGATTGGGCGCATCGATCTTTGTCACGAACAGCGGCTCGCCCGTCGCCACGCCCAGTCCGCGACGCTGACCAATCGTGTAGCGGATGACGCCGTCATGCTGGCCCATCACACGCCCATCCATGTGCACAATGTCGCCCGGCGCCGACGCCCCGGGACGCAGCTTCATCACGATGTCCGAATACTTGCCCGCCGGCACAAAGCAGATGTCCTGGCTGTCCGGCTTCGCCGCCACTTGCAGCCCCAGCGCCGCCGCCGCGCGCCGCACATCCGGCTTGTTCATGCCACCCAGCGGAAAGCGCAGGAAGTCGAGCTGGTCGCGCGTCGTCGCGAACAGGAAGTAGGATTGATCGCGATCCGGATCAGCCGCGCGCGTGAGATGCGCTACTCCATCCTCGACGGTGCGGCGGATATAGTGGCCCGTCGCCATCGCATCAGCGCCAAGATCGCGCGCCGTCGCAAGAAGGTCCGAGAACTTCACCGTCTGGTTGCACCGCACGCACGGGATCGGCGTCGACCCTTTCAGGTACGTGTCGGCAAAATCCTCCATCACCTGCTGGCGAAAACGGCTTTCGTAATCCAGCACATAATGGGGGATGCCCAGCGCCTCTGCGACGCGCCGCGCGTCGTGAATGTCCTGCCCCGCGCAGCAAGCGCCCTGTTTCTTGAGCGCCGCGCCATGGTCATAGAGCTGTAGCGTCACGCCGATCACATCGTAGCCCGCATACTTCAGCAGCCCCGCGACCACCGACGAATCCACTCCGCCCGACATGGCGGCGACAACGCGGATCTCGCCACGTGGACGCGGATCGCCCGGGAACAGGTCGAGGTCAGCCCCCGACAGGTCCACATTCGCCAGTTTCGAGAAATCGCAAAGCTGATCGGAAATGGGCCCGTCCGCGACCGGGAAGCCGGCCTCAACAGGCATGACAGGCCCTCCGCGAGGCCCGATAAGCGTGGTCATTTTCGCGTCTCCAGCGGGTTCAAGGCCCGCAGCAGATTGATGTTGGGGGTGCCTATACTGCAAAAGTGAGCCGCTGTGGAGCCTATCAATGCCGACACCCTCGCCCCACCACTTCCAGACCAACCAGCCGCGCGAACTGCTCGCCTGCGTCGAGTTTGCGGCTGAACAGGCGGATCGCGCCGGTGACGATCATGGCGCCTGGCGTTGGCTGATCATCTCGACCGCGCTCGCGGTGCAGAATGCCTGCCTCTGTGCGCTCGATCAGGGCGACGAGTTCGGCACGAAGGGCCTGTCGCGCATGGACGCCAAGATCATCGCGCGCTGGACGCGCGCCGGGCGGCGCGGGCCAGAGCCGCTCGCCGTGCGCGAACCCCGCATCGTCTCTCCGCTGGAACTATTGCGCCGCGTCGGCGATCCGTACTTCCTGCGGCCACCCTTTCAGCTTCCGCTCGACCACACGATGAGCGAAGCGTTCGACGACCTCATCGACCTGCGCAACGCCTTCCTGCATTTCAGCGAAGATGGCTGGACGATTGATCTTCGCGAAATCCCACCGCTGATCGTCAATGCGTGCAGGGTGATCCGCCACCTCGCCGTAACGCAACCGATCTATCTGCGCAATGCAGGCCCCAATCATCGCGAGCGCGTATCGGCAGCCCTTGATCGCATCGAAGCAGCGATGGACCACTATTCGTCAGAAGACTGAGTCCCGTGGACCTACTTCAACGAAGCAACGCCACTGAGTTGCGACGAACTCGACTTCGACACGCGCCAGATCGTGTTACCAACATCATCAGCGACCAGCAGCGATCCATCAGCCGCTACAGCCACGCCAACGGGCCGGCCGTAGGCAATCTCTTTCTTCACATCGATGAAGCCCGTCAGCACGTCGATCGCCTCGCCGGCAGGCCTGCCATTCGCGAACGGCACGTAGATCACCCTGTATCCGCTGAACGGATCACGGTTCCACGAACCATGCTGCCCAATGAAGGCGCCATCAGCATACTGCGGCCCCATCTTCGCGCCATCGGCAAACGCAAGACCCAGCGATGCCGTATGAGCGCCCAGCGCGTAATCCGGCTCGATAGCCATGGCGACCATGTCGGGACGTTCCGGCTTTACACGCGTATCAACGGTCTGGCCGAAATAGCTCCACGGCCAACCGTAGAAGTCGCCGTCCTTAACCGAGGTGATGTAGTCGGGCACCAGGTTGTGTCCCAGCTCGTCGCGCTCGTTCACCGCAGTCCAAAGCGCGCCTGTCTTGGGCTCCCAGCCCAGGCCGTTCGGATTGCGCAGGCCGCTCGCGAAGATGCGTTTCTGCGCCGTCACGCGATCGATCTCCCAGATCGCCGCACGGCCCTTTTCCTTGTCGATGCCATTCTCGGCGGCGTTCGAGTTGGAGCCCACCGTCGCGTATAGCTTCTTGCCGTCCTTCGAGGCGATCAGCGACTTCGTCCAGTGATGGTTCAG
>Ga0114980_10003432_pt1 | contig 10852 bp, 8 predicted proteins | sample S_140806_EF_Meta_FD_87018 | JGI IMG/M metagenome (GOLD analysis project Ga0114980, IMG submission 87018) | Freshwater microbial communities from Lake Simoncouche, Canada to study carbon cycling - S_140806_EF_MetaG | ecosystem: Environmental > Aquatic > Freshwater > Lake | place: Lake...
AAGTCGGTTGTGGATGGCCCCTTGACCCAGGGGGCTGCATGGTTCATTCATCGGGCAAGCTCCAAGCATTTGTTGGCGCCGATGCGGGCTTGCAGGAGGGCCCTGGCCTGCTCCAGCGCCGTTAGCAGATCGTCATGGCGATCCGCCAACCAAAGGTAGGCACCGAGATTCCAGAGCAAGGCCTCCGCCAAGGGGCCTTCGCCCCTCAGGGCCAACTGGCCGTCCCTTCGCCAATCCTCCAACCCTGACCAAGGGATCTCGGTCGCGCTGATGCCATGGTCACGGGGGTGAAGCAGGATGCGCTCTACGGCCCCCCGGCGCACTCGGGCCGTAATACCGGCTCGGGTGGTGGGCAGATCGGTAGATCCTTCCAGCCCCTTGACGGTTAACAGGTCGGTTTCGCCGGCTGCAGCCAGAGCTTCCCAGGCTCGGGCCTCGGTGGGTGGATGAACGAAGCCGCTCACCAGCAGCCGTTGGCCCTGGTGCGGGGTCCAGAGCAGTTCCAAGCTGGCCACTGGGGGGCGTTTGCCGATCAGATCCCTGATCAAAACCAGCCGTTCGGCGGCTTGGAAATGGTCTGGTTGGTGGGTCAGTGCCAGGCCATGGATATTGAGGCGGTCCTGGACCGCTGTCAACGGCAGGCCCCGCCATTCGATGCCGAGGGCGGCGAACAGCTCGGCCAGGGTGATGCCGTACTTCACCGGCATGGGGTTGCCCCCGTGCAGCACCACCGGAATACCTGCCGCCGCCAGCGTCAGAGCCAGCAGGGGCAGCACTGGGGCGGTGCGGCTGCGGCCGTCATAGGGAACCCCAAAGCACAGGGCGCGCCGCCCCGGAGTGTTCAGGATGGGACCCAAGCAGCGATATCCATCCAGCATGCCGCTGAGCTCCTGGGGCGCCGGCCGACGAATGCGGTGGGCAATCAGAAACGCCCCCATTTGGGCCGAGTCAACCTTGCCTTTGAGCATCAACTCGATCGCTACACGAGCTTCTTGGCGACTGAGACCGGTACTGGTGTGCTCGCCGCTGCCCACCTTGCCGATCAGTTCTCGGAACAGGGCGCAATCCGGTCCCAGGGCATCAAGACGCTCCTGGCGGCGAGCTTCAAGCGTCGCCACGGGAGAATCCGTCGGTGGATTCTGTAGCGGTTGCAACAGGGGGGGATCCGGCCTGGGTGGTCATAATGTCACCGAGCGTAGGCGGTTTCTGGTTCCAGGCTGAGGTCTGGGCCGCGGTGTGGTTTTGATCACCACCCCTCCCCCGTTTCCGGATATGTCCGACTCCCCAGGGGCTGCCGTCGCTGCTGATGGCGGCACTCCCCATCTAGTTACTGCGCCGACTTTGACAAAATTGGAGTTGGCCAAGTCCAACTTCTGCGGCCTCGATCTTGCACCCCGCCTTGATGAACTAGCCCGCATGGGCTGGGAATCCCTTGACGAGGAGACCCTCACCATCCATCTCAAGTGGTTGGGAATCTTTTTTCGTCCGGTTACCCCCGGAAGATTCATGCTGCGCCTGCGGCTGCCTAATGGGGTCATCCGCGCCGATCAGCTGGAGCTGCTTGCGGAGGTGGTCGATCGCTGTGGCGAGCATGGCAGTGCTGATATCACCACCCGACAGAACATTCAGCTGCGCGGTCTCTTGCTGGAGGACATGGCGTCCTTGCTCAATTCCCTGGAGCGGGTGGGTTTGACCAGCCGCCAGTCGGGTCATGACAACCCCCGCAACATCACCGGCAATCCACTTGCCGGCATCGATCCTGATGAATTCGTAGACACTCGCCCCCTGGTCGGGGCCATTCAGAACATTTTGCTTGGCCCCGATGGGCCCCGCAATCTGCCGCGCAAGTTCAACGTAGCGGTGGGTGGGGCCCCGGACAGCTTTCTGCTCCACAACGATCTGGCCTTCCTGCCGGCCCTTTGCAAGGGCGAGTTGGGTTTCACCGTCATGGTGGGGGGGTTTTTTTCAGCCCAACGCAACGAGCTGGCGATTCCCCTCGGTCTTTGGTTGCGCCCCGAGCAGTTGCCGCTTTTCACCCTGGCCGTACTGCGTCATTACGAGCACCGTGGGGATCGAACGACCCGCCAAAGAAGCCGTGTGATGTACCTGATTGAGGCCCTGGGCCTTGATGCCTATCGGGCCGAAGTCCTCGAGACTATGGGGGCCTTGGGTGGTAGCACTGGTGAGGCGGTGCTCCATGACGGCTCCCATCTGGTGTCAAGCGCCCCGCGGGATGTCTGTGGAGTCCATCCCCAGAAACAGCCCGGGCTTTGTTGGGTGGGCCTGAATGTGCCCCTGGGTCGCCTCGATAGCGCTGCCATGTACGCTTTGGTAGAGCTGGCCCGTGGCTACGGCAGTGGTGAACTTCGCTTCAGTGAGAGTCAAAATATTCTGATTGTTGATGTCCCGACCCAGCGGATATCGGCCCTGCTGGAGGAACCCTTGCTGCGGCGTTATCCAAGTGATCCAGGACCGCTGCTGGCCGAAGCCGTCAGCTGTACTGGTAATCACTACTGCGGATTGGCCCTGATCCCGACCAAAAGCACGGCCCTGGCGGTGCTCCAAGAGCTGGAGCAGCACTTGGTGCTTCCCGATGCGGTGCGGACCCACTGGACCGGATGCCCCAATGCCTGCGGCCAGCCCTACCTGGGTCAGATCGGCTTGATGGGGACCAAAGCTCGTAAAGACGGTCAGATGGTGGAAGCCGTCAAAATCTTCCTGGGGGGTTCCATGGCCGCAGATCCCCAGCTGGCGGTTTTGCATCAAAAGGCCGTGCCGCTCAGTGATCTGCCGGATGTGCTCGAAACTCTGTTAGAGGAGCGTTTCGGGGCCAGCCGCCGCAACGCTTCGGTGTGATTCCGTCTTTTCCCCTGGCTCTACGACCGGCTGTCATGGTGAGAAACCCTGGGCCCAATCCCGTTCCGGTGCCATCTGCAGCCGTCGAGCTCCCCTTCGAACCCGACCCCGGCGCCCTGCCGGTCCCCGGCCATGCCGATCGCTTGCCCTGGCTGCTGGCCTTGCGGCGCCAGAGACCTTTGGTACTGGAACCGTGGCTGCGGGCCATCGAACTCGCTCAGCTCGAGCCGGAGCCTGATCTGCTAGCTGTGCTGGCGGACCAGCTCGACGCGGATGCCGCCGTCCGCTTGCTGCGTTTCTGGTGGCAATGCCCCGAACGAACGTCATCCCTGCCCAACCTGGTGGGCCGCGTCCGCGACAAAGCTATAGCGGACCTGTTGGGTGCTGCCCTCGGTGATACGGGAGAAGGGCGGTTGGATTCCGCTAGCCAGGCGCTGCTGTTGCCCTTGCTGGGATACCAGCGGCGGGCCAGCGACTTTCCCCTTTTGCAACGGCTGGCCCTGCAACCGGGTCATCGCCAGGTCAGGCGGTCTGCTTTGGAGGGGCTGAGCCTTGGTTTGAGTGCCTGGCCCTTGACTGCTCTGCGCAACACCCTGGTTTGCTTGGCCAGTGATCTGGACCCCCTGCTGGCGGGCGCGGCGGTTGATTCCCTGGCCAGATTGCCCAATGCCCGTTCCCCGTTAATCCTGCTGGGAGGCTCTTCCCTGGAGGCTTCTGTGGCCGAACGGCTGCAACGCCGGCTGCGGGCCCTTCCCGCCAGCACCCTGTTGCTGCTGGTGCATGGGCGAGCCGATGGCTTCATTCCCCCGGACTTTCGTTCTCTGGCCGCGGAGCTGGAACAGCGCCGCGGTGCCCCAGTAAGGCTGCGGGCCCTCACCGATCCGAACCCCCTACCCCCAGAGCCGCTGGGTGATCCCTTATCGCTGATTCCTCTTTTTCTGCTGCCAGGGGGACACGTGCGCCATGACGTACCGGCGATCGCGACCGCCTTGCGCCGGCAGGGACCGGTGCGGGTGCTGCCCTTTCTGGGGGCTTGGCCCTTTTGGCAGCGAGCCTTGGCGTTTGAGGTGGCCCAAGGCGCTGCAGACCGCGCCCGACCGCGATGGCTCCATCACCCAATCGCCAGCCCATTGGCCGTCCGCTACCTTGCCCATCTCGAAAGGGTGACCGGTGCGACCTGTATCCAGACTCCTGAGAGTCATGGCGACCTTGTCGCCCTGGCTGGGAACCAGTGCGGGAGGCTCATTCCCCTGTGCCTCGGGGCCAGTCGCTTGAGCGAGGGTCTGGCTCCGCTGCTGGGTGAAGCGGCGGCAGCACCATTGCTGGCACGACCTGCCTTGCGAGAGGGGCTGCTCCGGGCCCTTGAGGTGCTGCCATGAGTCGCGAGGCACCAGTGCTGGAGGGCCTGGGAACCGTCTATCTCGTTGGGGCTGGGCCTGGGGATCCGGAGCTGCTCACCTTGAAGGCCCACCGTCTCCTGGGCGAGTGCGATGCTCTGGTGCACGACTCCTTGGTGCCCAAGGCCTTGCTCAATCTTGTCGGTCCGAACTGCGAGCGGCATTTTGTTGGCAAGCGCCGCGGCCACCATTCCGTGCCCCAACCCAGTACCAATGCGGTGCTCTTTGAGCTGGCCGGTCGCCATCGCACCGTGGTGCGTCTCAAGGGGGGGGATCCCTTTCTGTTTGGGCGTGGCGGCGAGGAGGCCGCCTATCTGGCCAGCCGCGGAGTCCCTGTCCAAGTGGTTCCTGGCGTCACGGCAGGCATAGCCGCCCCGGCCTACGCCGGCATTCCAGTCACCCACCGGCGGGCCGGTTCCAGCGTCACCTTCGTGACCGGCCATGAAGAAATCGATAAGGGCCGCTCGGGTGTCGACTGGCAGGGCTTGGCTCGCAGCAGCGACGGGTTGGTTATCTACATGGGCCTTCACAATTTGCGTCATATCTGCCAGGAACTGGCGGCCGGTGGTCTGGATCCCGCAACCCCGGCGGCGGTGATCCAGCAGGGCACGGTGCTGGGCCAGCGCCTTCTGGTGTCCACCCTGGTGGAACTAGCCGATCAGGTTGAAGACCAAGGGTTTGTTTCCCCATCGATCGTGGTGGTGGGGCCAGTGGTGGCCGAGCGGGTGGCGGTTTGTGCGCCGCCGCTGGCCGATACTGAGATGCCGCTACCGTTTTAAGACCATCCATTGGGTCTTTTGGGCCCTCGGTCTTGGTCGGGGCAGGCGCCCCCATAGGATCCATGGATGCCCATCATTCCCCCTGACGGCAGAGAGGCGCCCTTAGCCATGCCGGCAGGGGTGCCGCCGTTAGAGCAGTTATTTCCTTTTGCACTCGATCCCTTCCAGCTGGAGGCAATCGATGCCCTCAACATTGGCCATTCGGTAGTGGTCAGCGCCCCCACGGGTTCTGGCAAAACCCTGGTGGGCGAGTACGCCATCCACCGGGCCCTGGCCCATGGGCGCAGGGTCTTCTACACCACCCCGCTAAAGGCCTTATCTAACCAGAAACTGCGCGATTTTCGCAGTCAATTTGGTACCGAGAATGTTGGCCTTTTGACCGGTGATCTCAGCGTCAATCGGGAAGCGGGCATCGTGGTGATGACCACGGAAATATTCCGCAATATGTTGTACGCCGAGATTGACCGCCCCGACGATGACCCCCTGGCTGATGTCGAAGCGGTGGTGCTTGATGAGTGCCATTACATGAATGATTCCCAGCGCGGCACTGTCTGGGAGGAATCGATCATCCACTGTCCGCCCCCCATCCAGTTAGTGGCCCTGTCGGCCACCGTGGCCAATGCCGGACAACTCACCGATTGGATCGAACGGGTGCATGGCCCGACTCGGCTTGTGCTCAGTGACCACCGTCCTGTGCCCCTCGCTTTCAGTTTTTGCAGCGCCAAGGGATTGCACCCCCTACTCAATGAGGCCGGCACCGGGCTCCATCCCAATTGCAAGGTCTGGCGGCCTCCTAAAACCACCCGACGCAAAGGCCCCCGCGAACCGCGACCACCCCAGCCAGAGGCGCCACCGATTGGCTTTGTGGTTGCCCAGATGGCCCAGCGGGACATGCTGCCCGCGATCTACTTCATCTTCAGTCGGCGCTCCTGTGACCGGGCCCTCAGGGATTTAGGCAAGCTTTGCCTGGTCAATGCCGCCGAGCAGGCCTTGATTCGCTCCCGCCTTGATGCCTACGTGGCTGCCACCCCGGATGCGGTTCGCGACGGCGAGCACGCCGATGCCTTGTTGCGCGGCATCGCATCCCACCATGCCGGTGTTTTGCCAGCCTGGAAAGAATTGATTGAGGAATTGTTCCAGCAGGCCTTGGTCAAGGTGGTTTTTGCCACCGAAACCTTGGCGGCTGGCATCAATATGCCCGCTCGCACCACTGTGATCTCGGCTCTTTCCAAACGCACCGAGCGGGGCCATCGGCCTTTGATGGGCAGCGAATTCCTGCAGATGGCAGGTCGCGCCGGACGCCGTGGTCTTGACGACCAGGGTTATGTCGTTACGGTGCAAAGCCGCTTTGAGGGGGTGCGGGAGGCAGGTGAACTCGCCACCAGTCCTGCCGATCCACTGGTGAGCCAGTTCACCCCGAGCTATGGCATGGTGCTGAACCTGTTGCAGCGTTACGACCTCAAAAAGGCCAAGGAATTGGTCGAACGCAGCTTTGGTCGCTACCTGGCCACCCTGGACCTGGCGGACGACGAAGCGCGCATTGGTGAACTAAGGCTTCAGCTCGCCAGCCTTGAGGCCAGCGGCGGTGATGTGCCCTGGGACCAGTTTGAGGACTACGAAAAGCAAAGCGGTCACCTGCGTGAAGAACGCCGTCTGTTGCGCATCTTGCAGCAGCAGGCAGAAGAAACCCTGGCTCACGAACTCACCCTGGCCTTGCAGTTCGCCAGCGAGGGATCTTTGGTCAGTTTGCGTGCCCCCCAATTGCGCAGCCGCGTCACCCCGGCGGTGATCGTGGCCAAGGTGCCGGGCGCTGGCCAGTTTCCCTGGCTGCTATGCCTCACCGACGACAACGTCTGGATCCTGTTGCCCTGCAGTGCCGTCGTGGCCCTGCACGCCGAACTCAGTTGCCTCCAGGTGGGCCAATTCCAGCCCCCCGATTTAAGCCGCAGCGGCGAACTGCGCCATGGGGACCAGGCCAGCGGCGGTTTGGCCCTGGCCGTTGCTTCCATGGCCCGACGCCATGACATGGCCACCCCCCACTACGACCTGGCCGGAGAGGTGCTTCAGCAGGTGGAGCGGGTGCGGCAGTTGGAGGATGCTTTGCAACTTCATCCCGCCCACCGTTGGGGCGACCGCAAACAACTTAAAAAGCAATTGCGGCGCATGGAAGAGATCGAAGCCGAGGTGGAAGAGCGCCAGAAGTTGCTTCATTTTCGCTCTAATCGTCACTGGGAGACCTTTCTCTCCTTGATCAGCATCCTGCGTCACTTCGGTGCCCTTGATGGTGCCGAGGGTCTTGAACCCACGGAAGTGGGAAGGACCGTAGCGGCCCTGCGGGGTGATAACGAGCTCTGGTTGGGTCTGGCCCTGATGAGTGGCCATCTTGATGAACTGGAACCGCCCGATCTGGCGGCGGTGTTGGAGGCCATTTCCACCGAAGTCAATCGTCCTGACCTGTGGTGTGGATTCGAGCCGCCCAAACCCGCCGAGGAGGCCTTGCATGACCTCCGTCCCCTGCGTCGAGCCCTGGAGCGGGAGCAGGAACGGGGCCAGGTGGTGGTGCCTGTCTGGTGGGAACCGGAATTGACTGGCCTGGTGGCTGCCTGGGCTCGGGGCACCCCCTGGCGCGATTTGATTGCCAATACTTCTCTCGATGAGGGTGATGTGGTGCGGGTCATGCGGCGCACCGTTGATCTGCTGGCACAGATTCCCTATTGCGAAGCCATCAGCGAGAGGCTGCGCAGTAACGCCCGCAAGGCCCTGAAGGCCATCAACCGCTTCCCGGTCTGCGAAATCGAAGACCTGGTCGCGGTTGCACCGGCCCCTGAAGCCTCGATTGAGGTTGCAGCCCCTGATCTAGATCTTGGGGCGAGAGGAGTCCAGTCAGAACCCTGTTAAATTGCTTCGAGAGTAGGTGGTTAAGGGTGGGATTAATTGAGTTAATCCCTCGGACCGGCTAGAAGCAATCCCGCCTATCGGCCCGAAATTGATGGACTCCGAGCCTGAATTCGGCAGCGTCGTGCCGATGGAAAGCTGCCGGCCCCAGTGGCTCCGCCCGGTGTTGTCGAGCGATTGCCAGGAGCTCGATCCGCTCTTTGAGGCCTACCTGAGCAAGCTACTGGCCGGTGTGCTGGCCAGTAGTCCCAATGTGGTTCTTTACAACCCAGCTGATGCCCTGTGTCCAACCAAGGGCCTACAACACGGTATTCACCAGCTGAAGGCCCCTAGGTATAGCCATGGTTCTGGTTTACTTATTTCAAACTTGACTTGCGTCGCTTCGGCAAAACAGTTCGCAACAGTGAACCCTGTTCCTTGAAACTGCCCAAACCAGAAAAGCCAATCGCATAGCCGGCAGCCATGCCGGCATCGCGGATCCAGATGCCAAGTGCTTTTTGCAGTCGATTTTTTTTCGCTTCTTCCACCTGGTTTTGAAGTCGTTTGACGGCTGGGTCCAGACGGGAGATCAGGGCAGCTTTCACCTGGGGCAGGGGGGCTCCCAGAGGCCGATCTAGGTTGTTGGGGGCTCCAGGAAGTTTTCGCAGGGCATTTTTTAGATCTTCTTCGTTATTAGCAGATCGGATAGATTCTGCAGCACCTTGAAGTACTTTGAGTTGACCGACTTCATTGCCGCTCTGCTGATTGAGCAGCCGCGTACCAGCAGTAATTTGAAGGGGAATTAACAACAAAAAGCCGATGGCTGCAACACCTGCCAAGCGACGTATAAGCCTAATGTTTGCTCCAAACGGACTGAGTCCATCATCGATATAGTTAGCGAGGAGCATTAGCACCACACCTAACAATGGCAGACTGGAGCTACCAAGCAGGGCTGAAATTACTCGAACTTGCCAGCGGGAATCGAGAATTTCCAGGGGCAACATGGCCGCCAGGAGAATGGCCAAAAAAACAATGAACAGGGCGATGGCCACCCATTGGAGGATGTCGGCGAAAGATTCGGAGCGGATTTTGGTGGCCAAAGGGAGGAAACACGTTCAAATCGATCAGAGTTTAGGCACCATCAATAAAGATGTCACCCTTGAGACGGCGTTTTGTCAGGCTTTAAATTTGCGCTTTTTTAGCACCTCGTCAGCGCTAAAATCGCACTCTAGCCTAGGTAACTTCTGATAATCATTTTCCCAGCTATCGGCCAGAGTTGCCTCCAAATCGAAAGTCGGCTGCCAGGCCAACTCCCTTCGCACCCTGTGGGTGTCGGTGAGAAAATGGGAAAGACGCAGCGGAAAAGCCTTGCGCGCCTTGCCATCTAGCCCCTCAATGGCGAAAGGCAGCAGTTCGACGGTTGCCGGGTCCTTGCCGCAGGCCCTTGCGGCGGCCGTCACCAGCCCCGCAAACGTAACTCCCTGATTGCCACTGCAGTTGTAGATGCGGTTGCAGGCTGCCTCCACCTCAATGGAACGGGCCATGGCCATCGCCAAATCATTGACATGGCCCAACTGGGTGATCGTGGAGCCATCACCAGGAATGGGAACGGGCTGGCCGTGGGTGAGGCGATCGAAGAACCAGCGCTCAATGGGGTTGTAGTTGCCGGCACCCACAATGTAAGTGGGACGAAAACTTGTGAATGCAATCCCTTGCTGCCTCAGCCAGGCTTCGGTTTCCGCCTTGCCAGCATGGCGGCTGGAGGGGTCCAGGGGAGCGTCTTCGTTGAGGGGCCAGAGGTCGCTGTTGGCATAGACGCCGGCCGAACTCACATAGACAAAGCGATGGGCGGGCGGCCCGGTGCGCTCGATCACCCGGCGCGTGTCGGCGCACTCCCGGCCGGAGCTGTCCACGATCACATCAAACCGACGTCCATGTAGCTGGGCCAAGGCTTCGTCGTCGTTGCGATCGCCCGTCAAGGACTCGATATTTTTTGGCAGTGGGTTCTTGCCCCGGGTAAAGAGGGTGAGGTCGTGGCCGGCCCCCAGCAGGTGGGCCACCAGCGGCCGTCCCACGAAACGGGTGCCGCCCATCACCAAGATCTTCATGCTTGCTTCCCGAAGGATGTCATGGTCAGGTCATTCAAGCTGGCAGCGGTTGACGCTGGCGCCCGACCCCCTGCACAGCCGAAGGGGGCCATGATGGAAGCATCGCCGTGTCTGGCCATGGACGTCATCCCCGCCATTGACCTGCTGCAAGGCCAGTGCGTGCGGCTTCACCAGGGCGACTACGACCAGGTAACCCGTTTCCCTGCCGATCCGGTGGCCCAGGCCCTTGAGTGGCAACGGCAGGGGGCTCGGAGACTTCATTTGGTGGATTTGGATGGTGCCCGCAGCGGTCAGAGCAGCAATGATCAGATTGTGAGGGCAATAACCTCTGCCCTGACCATTCCGGTGCAGCTAGGGGGTGGGGTCCGCAGCGCCGAGCGCGCTGAAGAATGGCTTGCTTGTGGGTTGGATAGGGTCATTCTGGGCACCATCGCCGTGGAGGAGCCGGCCCTGGTGCGTCAGCTTGCCCAGCGGCATCCAGGCCGCATTGTGGTGGGCATCGATGCCCGCGATGGTCGTGTGGCTACCCGAGGCTGGCTGGAGGCAAGTTCTGTCGAGGCCACAGCCCTGGCGGCCAGCTTGGCCGGAAGCGGCGTGGCGGCCCTGATCACCACCGACATCGCCACTGACGGCACCTTGGCAGGTCCCAACCTGGCCTTTTTGCGCACCATGGCCGAGGCGACCAGCCTGCCGGTGATCGCTTCAGGTGGGATTGGATCGCTCACCGACCTGCTCAGCCTGCTCAGCCTGGAACATCTGGGGGTGCAAGGGGTGATCGTGGGCCGGGCGCTCTATGACGGCCGGGTGGAGTTAACCGAGGCGCTCCAAGCCGTGGGCC
>Ga0114980_10003433_pt1 | contig 10851 bp, 9 predicted proteins | sample S_140806_EF_Meta_FD_87018 | JGI IMG/M metagenome (GOLD analysis project Ga0114980, IMG submission 87018) | Freshwater microbial communities from Lake Simoncouche, Canada to study carbon cycling - S_140806_EF_MetaG | ecosystem: Environmental > Aquatic > Freshwater > Lake | place: Lake...
ACAATAGACATGTCTGCAATATTCATAAGGATCTCTTGCTCCTTGCTTAAGGTCATCATTAATTTTTGTACTGCTGCGCCTGCTACCATCAAAATACATTTCTTAAAATTATCAATCGCTTGATGCTCTTTGGCAAATGGCGCATCGTCTTGGTCGCCAAAATCTGGGATGCTCATTAATTCTTTTTGCACATTCATCGCTGGCCCCATTAAATCTAATTGTCCCTTCATAGCTCTTTTCAAAACCATATCCACTGTCAGTAAACGGTTGATTTCATTGGTACCTTCGTAGATTCTATTGATTCTACTATCACGATAAGCTCTTGAAATTTCATACTCATCACTGTAACCATTTCCACCATGAATTTGAACCCCTTCGTCCACTACAAAATCCAATACCTCTGATCCGTACACTTTTAAGATGGCACACTCAATGGCGTATTCTTCGGCACCGCCTAATAAGGCTGCAGATAAATCCTTGCCTGCTGCTAATAATTCGTGTTCTTTTTCGTCAATATTTTTTGCCACTCTATATAGTGCTGCTTCTCCTACCCATAAGCGAATCGCCATCTCGGCTAACTTATGTCTGATGGCACCAAATTTTACAATCGGTAATTTAAATTGCTCTCTTGCTTTGGCATATTTCAAAGTAGTTGTTAATGCCCTTCTTGCACCACCAATGGTGGCTGCGCCTAATTTTAATCTTCCAATATTTAAAATATTAAAAGCGATGATATGGCCTCTTCCAATTTCTCCTAAGACATTTTCTACTGGCACTTTACAATCCTGAAAATACAATTGCACAGTAGAAGAGCCTTTGATACCCATTTTATGTTCTTCTGGTCCAAGTGTGAATCCTTCCATGCCACGCTCTATAATGAATGCAGTAAACTGCTCGCCATCTATTTTTGCAAACACCGTATAGACATCTGCAAATCCACCATTGGTGATCCAACATTTTTGTCCATTCAATAAATAATGCTTGCCATCAGCCGATAATTTTGCAGTGGTCTTTGCACTCAATGCATCTGATCCGCTATTTGGTTCGGTTAATCCATAAGAACCTTTGAACTCACCACTTGCTAATTTTGGAACATATTTTGCTCTTTGTGCTTCAGTACCAAAATATAAAATCGGTAGGGTACCAATACCAGTGTGTGCAGCGTTGGCAACAGAGAAGGAATAGCCTCCTCCAAGGTATTCTGCCACAATGGTTGAAGTAATAAAATCCTTACCCATGCCACCATATTGTTCTGGCACGGAAACCCCTAATAGGCCCTGCTCGCCTGCTTTTTCTAATAAACCTGGCATCAAACCTGGCTCTAATTTATCCATTCTTTCTACGACTGGTATTACCTCGGTATCCAAAAATTGGCTACACATGTCACGTACCATCAATTGTTCTTCGTTGAATTCTTCTGGAATGAAAATATCTGCTGCTTTCACTTCCTTAATGATCCATTCTCCACCTTGGATTGTTGCTGCCATAAAATATAATTTAATTATTTACTATTCTCGTATACACGTTGAAAAACACTTTTTACTATTTCAATTTCTTCCTTACTAATACCTTGTAATGCCTCGTTCATTGTTTGATTGGCTATGTTATAAGTCGCTTCCTGTAAGGGTTTGGCGGCATCTGTTAAATACACCATATTCACTCTTCGATCATCTTTAGATGCGATTCTTTCTACCAATCCTAATTTTTCGATATTGTCAATCAATCTAGTGATACTTGCTTTGTCTCTAAATGTGCGGGTGCATAATTCTTGTTGACTCAAACCATCCTCTTTCCATAAATGGTATAAGATGGACCATTGTTCAATGGTAATTTCTAATCCTGCATTGCGAAAATTCTTTTGCAATTTTCTTGCAACAGCGGTAGAGGCAATGCCATTGATGACGCTGTATAATTCCCCTCTTTTAAATTGGTTGTTTGACATATAGTTAGTTATGCAACTAATTCAAATGTACAACGATTTTAAGGATTCTACCAAATATTTACCCTTTAACTTTGCACTATGGAATATCTATTGGATTGGGTTGTAGCCATCTTAACTGTCTTGTATGCCGTCATCTTATTGGCCTACCGCTATTGGTTTGGTAAAATGCATCTATTCCAGTTAAATCAAATAGAAGCGCTTAGCCCCGAGCAGGCAACCACCCAATTCACAGTCATCATCCCTGCCCGAAACGAAGCTGCGAATATTAAAACATGTGTGGATAGTATTCTTGCGCAGGAATATCCTACGGATGCTTTTGAAATTATTGTGATCGATGATTTTTCTGAAGACGATACGGCGTTTATTGTGCAAGCTATGAGTCAGCAATTTCCACAAGTCAGGTTGTTGCAATTAAAGGATCATTGTAAAGAAGGGGAGACCCTAGCGTATAAAAAGAAGGCCATTGAAATTGCAGTGGCTGAAGCGAAAGGGGATTGGATCTTGACGACCGATGCAGATTGTATCGTTCCTCCAAGATGGTTGCTTTTATACAACGCATATATCCAAGAACACCAACCTTGTTTTGTGGCTGCACCAGTGATGTTCATTAAAACTGCAGGTATTTTAAATCAATTTCAACTATTGGATTTTTTAGCCTTACAAGGTATCACAGCCGCTGCAGTGGGCGCTGGCAAACACTCTATGAGCAATGGCGCTAATTTAGGTTTTGAAAAAACGGCTTTTATTGCAGTGGGTGGTTACCAAGGTGTAGACCATATTGCGAGTGGGGATGATATGTTTTTAATGCATAAAATGAAACAGACTTTGCACAAACCGGTGGGTTATTTATTTCATCCAGATGCCATTGTGTTGACGGCTGCAATGGATACTTGGAAAGGTTTTATCATGCAAAGAATTCGTTGGGCAAGTAAGGCAAGATATTATGACGATCGTTCTATTACCATGGTCTTGACAGTGGTGTATTTTTTTAATTTGAGTTTTGTGTGTTTGGCCTTGATGGGTAGCTGGAGTTCACTGATTATTGCATTAGGATTTAAAACCTTCTTTGAATTGTTCTTCTTGGAATCGGTGGCTCGATTTTTTAAGTTGCAGCCAGAACTGCGCTTTTTTGTTTTCTATCAACCCATCCATATTGTCTACAATATCGCTGCAGGCCTATTTGGACAGCTAAAAACCTATTCCTGGAAGGGCAGAATGGTGAAATAAGCGGCTTTTAGGTAAGAATCGAGCTATTTTTAGTAATTTTGCCCCTAATATTTGATTATGTCTACTGAAACAATACTTCCTCAAACTGCTGCTTTAACCGCAAAAGACTTTGCAACAGACCAAGAAGTACGTTGGTGCCCTGGTTGTGGGGACTATTCTATTTTGGCGCAGGTGCAAAAAGTGATGCCTACAATTGGCGTAGCCAAGGAAAATATTGTGATCATTAGCGGGATTGGTTGTAGTAGCCGTTTCCCTTATTATATGAATACTTTTGGGATGCATTCTATTCATGGTCGTGCGACTGCAATTGCGAGTGGATTAAAAGCAGCTCGTCCCGAATTAAGTGTTTGGATTGTTGCGGGAGATGGGGACGCATTAAGCATTGGTGGTAACCATACCATTCATATGCTAAGAAGAAATTTTGATGTGAATTTTTTAGTATTCAATAATCAGATCTATGGTTTAACGAAAGGGCAGTACTCTCCAACTTCTGAATTAAATAAAATCACTAAGAGTACCCCAATGGGTAGCATTGATCATCCATTTAATCCTGCTGCTTTGGCTTTGGGTGCGGATGCAAGTTTTATTGGGCGTAGCATGGATCGTGACCCTAAGCATTTACAAACGATGATCACACGTGCACAACAACATAAAGGATCTTCTTTCTTAGAGATTTATCAGAACTGTAATATTTTTAATGATGGGGCTTTTGAAATTTTCACCGAGAAAGCATCTAAGCCTTTACACGCTCTATTTGTAGAGCAAGGCAAGCCATTGACTTTTGGTGCGAACAATGAAATGGGTATTCGCTTTGATGGATTGCGTCCAGAAGTAGTGACGATTGGTGAAAAGTACAGCGCAGATGATTTATGGATCCACGATGAAAAAGATTTTTATAAAGCGCAAGTCTTAGTGCGTTTGTTTGATAATCCTAGCGAAGTCGCTGCTTATTTTCCTCGTCCTTTTGGTGTGTTCTATACCGCTGATCGTCCTTGTTACGAAGACATGATGGCTTTACAATTAGAGGAAGCCATGACTAGCAAAGGCATGGGCGATTTAGATAAATTAATTCGTGGTAAAGAAACTTGGGAGATTTTATAGGTAGTATAAAAATTAAGTTTAATTCTTTTTCAATTTCACAAATCGATATAATTTCTTTTAAGGGCTGTCATCACCATGGCGGTCCTTTGTTTCACAGCTAACTTTTTAAAAATTCGGTCTCGATAGCCATAAATAGTATACACACTTTTTTGCAAGTGCGCTGCGATCTCTTCGTAGCTATAGTCCTTGGTGCAGGCTTGAATAAATTTTACTTCATTCTCCGTTAAAGGATTTTTATTATAGTTCAGCGCTTTGATATCAATGCCTTGCAATACATTTTTTGTGATGAGTTTACACTTGTCGGCAGATAAATTAAACTTGGTTTTTCTTTGTACACATTGTTTTAAATCAATCATTGGCTCGTCTGTAAAAAAGATGCCATTGAGTCCATACTTCATCAGATAACAAATAGAATTCATTTTATTTTCGTTAGACTTTAATAAAATATAGGTATAAGTATTGCGTGCGCGAATGATTTGAATAAGATTAAGTAAACTTTGGTGTCCATAGTCATCGGATAAAATGCAGAGTGCAATGCGTTCTTTTGTACTTTCTACATATGTCTTCATGGATTCAATACTATCGGTTTGAAAAATGACTTTGCAGTCTTCCTGTTGTTCGATACAAGCTGCCACTGCGTTTCGTATCAATATTTTCTCTTCTAAGTACACGATTGGAAACATTGTTTTCTTTTACCAAATTAAAGCTATTTTTAAGGTAATTAAATGGGTATTTATACCTGTCAACTTTATGCTAATACAAATTCATCCCACACATCCTCAACCTAGACAATTAGCGATGGTAGTGGATTGCCTGCAATCTGGCGGTATCATTGCCTATCCCACAGATACCATTTATGGATTGGGCTGTTCTATATTAAATAAGGATGCGATTGAGAAAATTTGTGCCATAAAAAAAATGGATCCTGAGAAAGCAAACCTTAGTTTTATTTGTGCCGATTTAAGTGATTTAAGTTTGTATGCGAAAAGTATTGACAATAGTTTGTTTCGTATTTTAAAAAAAGCATTACCTGGGCCTTTCACCTTTATTTTACCTGCTAGTAAAGAAGTGCCTAAAATTTTACAGTCTAAGAAAAAAACAATTGGACTTCGTATTCCTGATAATTTAATTGCACTCTCTATCATCAAAACATTGGGGAATCCAATATTGTCCGCGAGTTTTCCGGGGGAGGGAGTGGAAGAGTACACCGATCCCGAAATCATTCAAGAAAATTGGGGCAAACAAATTGATATGGTCATTGATGGTGGGATAGGAGGGATCATCCCTTCTACTGTGGTGGATTGTACCACCGATGATTACCAAGTGATTCGACAAGGTGCGGGCATTTGGGACTTTTAGTCCTAAATAGTAAAGTTGATCCTTTGGGAAATTCAATTAAGTCAATTAAATCTTGAAACTTTTTCGGTGTTCATCACAAAGGCCATGAAGGGCGATGGCTGCGCGATGTGCAGCAGTGCCGTATCCTTTATTTTGATCCCATCCATACTGTGGGTACTTTTTGTGCAACTCAATCATATAAGCATCACGAGCAGTTTTTGCAAGGATACTGGCAGCGGCTATATGGGCGTATAGCCCATCGCCCTTAATGATGGTTTGGTGGGGCACTTTTTTATAGGGATAAAAACGATTCCCATCTACCGCAATAAATTGTGGACGTTTTTTTAATTGATCCAAAGCAAGGTGCATACTTTTGATGCTCGCTTTTAAAATATTGATCTCATCTATTTGAACGGGGGTCTGACTTCCAATAGCCCAAGCAATAGCTGCTTCTTTAATGATTGGCGCCAATGTCGCTCTTTGCTTTTCGCTTAATTTTTTGCTATCGTTTATTAAAGGATGGTAAAAATCCTTTGGCAATATGACTGCTGCTGCAAAGACCGGCCCCGCATAACAACCTCGTCCTGCTTCGTCGCAGCCCACCTCCAGTTTGTCGGCTTGATAGTAATTAAGAAGTTTTGGCAAATCGTTTTATTTAGTAAGTTCAAATATATCAAAGTCAATTGAAACTAATGTAGGGATCCTTCTTCTATTTTGTTCAAGATCTTTATTAGATCCCTTTATTCTTTTTCACAAAGCAACATCAATCTTAATTAGGTCTGTTATTATTGCTTTCATTTCTACTTCCTTGAAGATTTACTTAGTAACTTTGTGGCATTAAGTTAGAGCTATGGAACTACAAGACAAGAAATCTCGCGCTGTTGCCAATTGGTTGATCCTTGGGGTAGCCATGACCATTGTGCAAATTGCATTGGGTGGTATTACACGTTTAACTGGTAGTGGATTGTCTATTACTGAATGGGACGTAGTCACTGGTACCTTACCTCCAATGAATCAAGCGGCATGGCAGTTGTTGTTTGAAAAATATAAAACAACACCACAATTTCAATTATTGAATTTTGATTTTACCATTGATAATTTTAAGTTCATCTTTTTTTGGGAATGGTTTCACCGTTTATGGGCGCGTACCATTGGCTTCGTATTTGCATTTGGATTTATTTATTTCATCGTCAAAAAATATTTTCAACCTGCTATGATTCGTCCTTTGGTGATTTTATTTTTATTAGGGGCTTTGCAAGGTGCAATTGGTTGGATTATGGTTGCTAGTGGTTTAGAAGGAGATGCGGTGTATGTAAAACCCACACGCTTAGCATTACATTTTATTTTTGCATTAGGCTTACTATCTTATACGTATTGGTTTGCACTTTCTTTAAAAGCAAAACCTGTTGCTACAGCAGATTTAAGTACAGAAGCACAAACTAGTTTTAAAGGCTTTCGCGTTTGGGCTTGGGTCGTACTTGGGCTTTTGTTTTTTCAATTAATTTATGGCGCATTAATGGCAGGACACAAAGCTGCAAATGTAGCAAGCACATGGCCAACCATCAATGGGGAGTGGATTCCTACTCATTTAATGGGCAAGGAAAGCTTCTTCTTAAATGCAATAGATAATACCATTTGGATTCATTTTGTACATCGTTGCTTGGCCTATATTTTATTGGCAATCATTATTTATTGGGTAGCACAAATGCGTAAAATTCAAGGGAATTTCTTTTGGAGTAATGTCAATAGGTTGCCTTTGTATTTTGTGTTGTTGCAAGTATTGCTTGGCGTATTCTCAGTATTGACAAGTAAAAATATTATTCCTGGAACTTGGGGAAATTTTGAGTGGATGGCTCAATTACATCAATTAGTGGGTATGTTATTATTGCTTTCAGTGGTGAATATCATTTATGCGACGAAGTCTGTAAGGGATACTGCGCAATAATGTTTAATTTTATTTTAAATACATTTTTATGAATAGAGCTATTGCTGATATCCGTCGTGACTACCAACTAGCTTCTTTGGATGAAGCGACGAGCATGGAACATCCAATGGATCAATTCACCATTTGGTGGAACGACGCCATTGAAAGCAATATTGACGAAGTGAATGCTTTTGTATTGTCTACGGTGAAAGCCAACGGTGCTCCTGCTTCTCGCGTGGTCTTGTTAAAAGGCTACACTCCAGAAGGTTTTGTATTTTTCACCAATTATGATTCTGCAAAGGGATTGCAAGTAGAAGCGCATCCTCATGTAGCGATGAATTTTTTCTGGAAAGAATTAGAGCGTCAAGTGCGTATTACAGGGACCATTAAAAAAGTGAGCAAAGAAGAAAGCGAAACCTATTTTCATTCTAGACCCATTGGAAGTCAATTGGGCGCATGGTCCTCTCCACAAAGTAGAATCATCCCAGACAGGGTATTCTTAGAAGACCTTGTTGCAGAAAATACAGAGAAATTTAAAGATGGGATGATTCCATTACCTCCAGATTGGGGCGGATACATTATTCACCCAACTGAAATGGAGTTCTGGCAGGGACGTAGCTCTCGTTTGCACGATCGTTTACAATACAACCTACACGATAATGGACATTGGGTGAAAGTAAGACTAGCGCCCTAGTTTATTTAGCGCTTACGGCTTATCACCTTCTTTGCTGCAGCAACAATATGCACTGCATCCAATCCGTATTTAGTTAACAATTGAGTAGGTGTTCCGCTTTCTCCAAAAGTATCTTGGGTGCCAATGAATTCTACAGGTACTGGATAATGTCTTGCAGCTGCTTGTGCTACTACATCTCCCATACCACCAATCACGTTATGCTCTTCGGCAGTGACTACACAACCTGTTTTCTTTAAGCTATTGATAATTGCTGCTTCGTCAAATGGTTTAATGGTATGCAAGTTGATCACTTCTACACTGATCCCTTCTGCTTCTAATTGTTTTGCTGCTTCGATCGATTTCCATACAAGGTGTCCACACGCAACAATCGTTACATCTTTTCCTTCTGCTAAAATTTGTGCTTTCCCAATCACAAAATCAGATCCGTCTTCCTTAGTGAAGTTGGGCCATTTTGGTCGACCAAATCTTAAGTACACTGGACCTTCATAACCTGCAATCATTTTTGTTGCAACTTTTGTTTGGTTATAATCACATGGTACAATCACGGTCATGCCTGGTAACATTTTCATTAATCCAATGTCTTCTAATATTTGATGTGTTGCACCATCTTCTCCTAAAGTCAATCCTGCATGCGATGCACAAATTTTTACATTCTTATCTGAGTAAGCAACACTTTGTCTAATTTGATCATACACACGTCCCGTGCTGAATCCAGCAAAGGTAGTAGTGTATGGGATTCTTCCGCCAATGGTTAAACCTGCTGCAATACCAATCATATTGGCTTCTGCAATCCCTACTTCAATGAATCGCTCTGGTAGTTCTTTCATCAATGGGCCTAATTTAAAAGAACCCGCCAAGTCTGCAGTCAATACCACGACGTTTTTATTTTCTCTTGCTATTTCTAAAATGCCATCTCCAAATCCTGCTCTTGTTTCTTTTTCGTTTTGAACTACGATATCTTTTGCGTTCATATTGTTAGGTTATACTTTGAAATAAAATATTTTTCTTTTTAGCACAATTGAATTTTAAATTTCAATGTGTGCTTTCATCCTAGTTTTCGAAAGTAGAGTAGAAGTAAGGTGTCTTTGCTTCAAACTCTGCAGCACAGGTGTCTACCATTTTGTACACTCTCGTGATCCCCAATGCTTTTCTTTTTTCGTACACTTGGTCATCTGACACATTACCTTGTAATACTTTAGCAATTTGTAAATCACTAAATCCATGCTTCTTTGCTTCTTTCAATGTTTCATTTGGTAAAGTTGCAAGTTCATGCTTCGCAATTTCTTTTTCTATATCACAGATGATTCTGATTTGGTATAAGAACCAATTGTCTATACCTGTTGCTGCTGCAATCGATCTTACTGTGGAGCCTTGCATCAAAGCATCTTTGATTCTGAAGATACGATCCCATTTTGGAACCTTGATATACTCCATCAATTCTTCGTTCTTCATCAAACTTTTTCCATAATAGCCTAGTCCAATTGCTTCGTTCTCTAAAGATTGACATGCTTTTTGAATGGCTTCTGTAAAGCTTCTTCCTATCGCCATCACTTCTCCCACACTCTTCATTTGCAATCCTAATGTATCGTTCGCACCTTTGAATTTATCAAAATTCCATCTTGGTACTTTTACAATTACATAATCCAATGCTGGTTCAAAATAAGCAGAAGTGGTTTGTGTGATTTGATTTTTTAATTCATCTAAATGGTATCCGATCGCCAATTTTGCTGCAATCTTTGCAATAGGGTATCCAGTTGCTTTGGATGCCAATGCAGAAGACCTAGATACACGTGGATTAATTTCCACTGCAATCAATTCCTCTGTGATTGGATTTTGTGCAAACTGCACATTACATCCACCAGAGAAATTACCTAAGCTACGCATCATCAACATCGCTTTGTTACGCATGTCCTGAAAAGCCGTATCGCTCAAAGTCATAGCTGGTGCTACTGTGATTGAATCACCTGTGTGCACGCCCATTGGATCCAAATTTTCAACAGTACATATAATCACCACATTATCCGCCTGATCTCTTAATAATTCTAATTCATATTCTTTCCATCCTAACACCGCTTTCTCTACCAATACTTCGTGCATTGGGGATGCCTTCAAACCTCTTTCTAATGCAGCGTCTAATTCACTAGCATCATGCACAAATCCGCCTCCTGTTCCTCCTAAAGTAAAAGAAGGACGAATCACCAATGGAAATCCTATTACTTGTGCAAATTCTTTCCCCTCTAAAAAACTATTGGCAACCCTACTCGGTGCCACTGCAATCCCAATTTTCACCATCAATTGTCTAAATAATTCTCTGTCTTCTGCTGTGTTGATTGCAGCCACATCCACTCCAATCATTCTACAATTGTATTGCTCCCAGATGCCTAATTCATCTGCTTCCTTACACAAGTTCAATGCGGTTTGTCCTCCCATGGTCGGCAAGACTGCGTCGATTTGATTTTCTTGTAATATTTGCTCTATACTTTCAATCGTTAATGGCAACAAATAGACTTTATCCGCCATCATTGGATCGGTCATGATTGTAGCTGGATTGCTATTGATCAAAATCACTTTAATCCCCTCTTCTCTCAATGAACGAGCGGCTTGTGATCCTGAATAGTCAAACTC
>Ga0114980_10003435_pt1 | contig 10850 bp, 10 predicted proteins | sample S_140806_EF_Meta_FD_87018 | JGI IMG/M metagenome (GOLD analysis project Ga0114980, IMG submission 87018) | Freshwater microbial communities from Lake Simoncouche, Canada to study carbon cycling - S_140806_EF_MetaG | ecosystem: Environmental > Aquatic > Freshwater > Lake | place: Lake...
CATGACCGGGGTGCTGGGCTTCCACCTGCCGCCCGAGGTGCTGCCGCTCGGCGACCTGTGCGGCGTGGCGCCGCCTTACCTATTTGAACCCAACGTATTGATCGGCGTGACGCGCTAGTCGACAAACATCCGCGCCACGCGCGAACTGATGCCGCACAGCACCGCATAAGAGATAGTGCCGGCCGTCCGGGCAATTTGTTGGGCGTCAATTTCGCCGCCGAGCAGCGTCACCGGGTCGCCGGGCTGCAGGCCGGGCACGGCGGTAACGTCGATGGTGGTCACGTCCATCGAGACGGCCCCAAGGACCGGGCAGACGCGCCCCTGCACAAGCACCTTGCCCTTGTTCGAGAGCCGGTGCGGATAACCGTCGGCATAGCCGGCGGCGAGGATGGCGATCCGCGTCGGCCGGGACGCGCGAAAGATGGCGCCGTAGCCGATGGCAGCGCCCGCCGGGATCTCTTTGACGGTCAGCACGCAGGTCTTCCAGGTCAGCGCGGGGGTGACGTCGAGTTCGCGGTCCGGCGCCGGGCCCTTGGCCGGCGAGATGTAGCCATAGATGGCATGGCCGGGCCGCACCATATTGCCCCAGGCCTCGCGGCGGCCATAGGCGATCGGGATGGTGCTGGACAGATGGACGTAGGCCGGGCGCAGGCCGCTCGCGACGAGGAGAGCGAAGAAGTACCGGGTCTGCTCCGCCGTCTGGGCCGACCCGTAGTCGGAGGCGGAGGCAAAGTGGGTCATGAGGCCCTCCAACTGGGCGGTGCGGCACGCCTGTATGGCTTCGGCCACGGGCGCGGCCGCATCGCGCACACCCAGCCGCCCCATGCCGCTGTCAATCTTCAGGTGGAAGGCGGTGGGTTGGCCGCGTCGCGCGGCCAGGTGCTCGAGTTCGGCCACCTCGCCGAGGTCGTGCAGCACCGGCGTCAGCCGGTAGTCGAAAAAGGCCTCCCGGCTCCCCGGCAGAAAATCGGCCATCACCAGAATCCGCGTCTGGATGCCGGCGTCGCGCAGCGCAGCGCCTTCCTGCACATTGCTGACGGCCAGCCAATGCGCCCCGGCCTGCTCGAGCGCCCGGGCAACGGCTACCGCGCCGTGCCGGTAAGCATCAGCCTTGACGACCGGCATCACCGCCACCTGCTCGCCGACGAGCGCCCGGACCGCCCGGAAGTTTCCGGCAATCCGCCCGAGCGACACTTCTAACCACGATCGGTGCATAGCTCCTCGAACAGCGCCACATAGGCGTCGGTGACCGCGTCCCAACTATAGCGCTCCTGCACGCGCGCCACCGCCGCCGCCCGCAGCCGGTCGCGATCGGCTTCCGGCAGCGCCAGCGTCTGCCGGAGAACGTCCGCCAGGTTGGCTGCTGTGAAGGGCAGACCGGCCCCGCCGGCTACCTCGCGGTTCTCTTCGGTATCGAGATAGAGAACCAGCGCGCCCCGGCCCATGGCTTCAATCAACGCCGGATGCGTGCCGCCGACCTCGGTGGCGTGGATGTAGGCATAGCAATGCGAACCCAGTTCTTTGTAGCCCAGGCCGTAGATCGCCCCAGGCATCACCACACGCGGGTCGCGTGTATCCCGGACGCGGGCAATATAGTCGTGCGAATAGGGGGCATCGCCAATCAACGCCAGCCGCAGGTTGGTCTCCACCTGTTCGAAGGCCTGCCGGACGAGCAAGGCGTTGTTTTCGGGCTCCATGCGGCTGACGTAAAGAAAGTAGGCCTCTGGCGCGAGGCCGAGTTGGTCAAGCGCCGCGCGCGTCGGCAGCTTGCCCATCTCGGCGCCGTAGGCGATGAAGGTGGTTTCGGTGTGGTAAACCTCGCGATAGTAGGCCCGGATGGCTACCGCGTCCGAGACGGCGCGGTTCGGGCAGAAGGTCGCGAGCCACTCCGAGACCCGGTACCAGGCCTTAGCGAAGCGGTTCCACTTTTTGCGCTTTCGTTCGAGGCCATCGACGTTCAAGGCGACGCGCGTTCCGGTCACGCGGGGCATCCAGGCGAAGATGGCGTTGGCCGCGTTGCAATAAAGCGCCACGTCCTGCCGCTGCGTCAGCAGATGGAGGGTGGAGATCGCCGTGTGCACGATGGTTTCGAGGTACTTGTGGCGGATGGTGGGCAGGGTGCAGAGCCGCATGCCCAGAAAATGGCTGGCGGGGTGCTGCTCCCGGCAATAGACCAGGACTTCGTGCCCGCGCGCTACCAGGCGCTGCCCCAACTCCTCGGCGAAGGTCTCAAATCCCCCATAGTTGGCCGGTACGCCGCGCGTGCCAACAATCGCAATGCGCATCGGCTAACCGCGGGCTGTTCGGAGCCGCGATTGCACCCGGGCCGGAGTCGGCTTGGGCGCCGGCCGAGCCGCCGGGGCCTCCTGGAACCAACTCGCCATGTATTCGTCGGTCACGCGGCGCCGCCGCATGATCGTATCCCGCTTGGCCCACACCCGCCGCCAGCTTTGCACAATGGCGAGGAAGGCCTTGAGAGAAGAGGTTTCCCGCGTAAAGCAACAAGCAATGACCACGGCATCCCGCACGCTGATCCAGAACCAGTGCCGTTTGTAGAGATCGGCGGTCATGTTCTTGATGCGCATCAGGAAGCGGTTCTTCACCGAGTGCATGTTGATTTCGGCCGGGAGCGCGCGCCGGTTGCCGGGCAGCACGTTGCGGACATGATAGGCCCGGGGGTTGGGGGTATAGAGGCAGCGCCAACCGAGGAGCTGCGCCCGCCAGGCGACATCGGCATCTTCCCGGTAGACGAAGAAGTCGGAATCGAAAAACTCGCCGTCAATCGAAACATCGTCGATCATCTCGCGGCGGTAGAGGGCGGCGGCGGCGGTGGCGCCAAACACGTACTCGAAGTTGGAGTATTCGCCGTTGTCGACCTCCTGACTGCCCCGGTCGAGGTGGCGAAGCATCGGAGTGAAATAGATGCCGGTGGAATCGACGCGCGGGCGGTCCGGCAGGTCGAAGGTCGCGCTGATCGTCAGCAGCTTGCCGCATACGGAACCGATCCGCGGATGGAGATAACCCGCCTCGACCAACTGGGCGATGAAGTTCGGCAGGAGCAGGACGTCGGGGTTGAGCGTGAGGATCCATTCGCCCCGGCTGATGTGGATTGCCTGATTCTGGGCGGCGGCAAAGCCAGTGTTGTGATCGTTGTAAAAAATCCGGCAACGCCCTTCGAACTGCTCCAGGATGTCTATGGTGCCGTCGGTGGAATTGTTGTCGATGACAATCACCTCGAGGCTCGGGTATTTTTGCGCCAGCACGGACTCGAGGCACCGCTTGATGAAGCGGCCGCTGTTGAAGGTGACGATGGTGACAGATACCAGATCGGGTTGAGCCATTTCGATTGTCTAGTGGTTCTTAATCTTCCCCAGAACTACACAACGGGCTGATAGTCGAATGCAATCCAAGTGTGCGCCGAGAGCCGGCCAGCCCCGCAGCAGGAAAATACCCAAGATGCATCTTGCCGCCAGACCGAAGAGTACGCACCCTGCAACCAGCCGCCTGGGAACGGCCCCGAAATGCTGAACAACGTACCTAAGCAGGCTACCATACCAGAAGCGGATCCGGCTTGCGTCGGTCAGTTTTTGCACCGAGTGACCGCCAACATGCAGGGCCAGTACCGACGGTTCTAAAACTATCGTTCCGCCAGAATCGCGGAACCGCCGGGCAAAATCGACATCTTCAAACCAGACCGGAAAGTAGCGTTCGTCGAAGCCGCCCAACTCCTCCCAATCGTCGCGCCGGAACAGGAACAAGGCTCCGGCCGGTTGTTCGACGGTTTGTGTTTTGGTCATGTCGAGATCCATGCAGCGATAAGCCTGATTGACGGGGTTGCCCGGCCAGATCCGATTTATCCCCAGCACTTCACAAACCAATGCCGCTGCGGTCGGTAACCGCCGGATACTAAATCCTTTTTGCGGTTTTCGATCGGCCTCCACCAGTAACCCGGCCGCGGCGGTGTGTCGATTGGCTGCGCAGATGTCGCAAAGAGGGGCAATTCCGGTGAGCAGGCGGGCGTCCGGATTGAGCAGCAAGGTGAGCGGCGACCGATGGGCGCGCACGCCTTGATTGACGGCGGCGGCGAAGCCGCGATTGGCTTCGTTTCGCAAAACGGTGACGTCGCCGGGAAAGACGGTTCCGTCGGTGGAAGCGTTATCGACGATCACCACGGGAATGCCGAACAGCCGGCAGGAGGCGACGGCGGCGCCGAGATGCGCGCCAGAGTTGTAGGTTATGATGACGGCGGTGGCCGGGCTCATGGCCGCACCAGCCGGAAATACCACCGCCAAAATGTGTCAAAGCCGGTTTCCCGCTGCAGGGACTCGATGAGGGCGTCGTCGAACGGGAGCGGCCCGGCCGGCTGGACCGGGAACACCGGAAACACCGCCCGGTGACCCCGGCGCCGGGCTAACTGCCGCCACAGGAACTCGGCCGCCACTACGGCCCAGCGATGTCGCTTTCCCCAGTGTTGGGCGACCAGCCGCGCATGGTTGGTGGCAATCTGCCGGACGGTGAACTCACTCCAGGCGCCGGCGGTGGCGCTGCCTTCGTGCAGACCGGTGGCCGCCGGGACGTAGCGGCCGCGCAGCCCAGCCCGCCGGCAGCGGACACCAAACTCGACATCCTCGTAGTAGGTGCCGAAGGACTCGTCGAGATAGCCGACCTTCTCCCGCAGTTCGGTGCGCAGCAGAACGGCGGTAAACGACGCCATGGTGATCTCGCGCGGCACATCCCACGGCCCGCCGTCCGAGCGGCCGTGGCCGGCGCGCCAAGCGAAGCCGCCGCGGCTGAGCAGATCGAAGGCGCCATCGAGGAGGCCATCGGGGCGGTAGAGTTTGCCGGTAGCGAACCAGCCGCCGGCGGCGAGGAGGCGCTCGAGCCAGGCGGGGTGGAGGCGGACGTCATTGTTGATTACGGCGATGTGTTTGGTGGTGGCCGCGCGCCAGCCGGCGTTAACGGCGGCGGCGAAGCCGCGGTTTTGGGGCAGCCGCAGGACATCGTCGCCATGGTAAGGCTCGGTGGAGCCGTCGTCGACGACGAGAATGCGGTCGAAGGGCCGGGTCTGTTGCCGCAGCGCCGCCACGCATTGCCGGGTCAGGTCGGCCCGGTTCCACATGGGGATGATGGCGGTGACGCTCACGAGAATCGTTTCTTGACCAGGAACCAGAGGTTATAAAAGCCGTCGCGCCACGGGTTGAGTTTGATTTCCCCGAGGCGGGAGGAGTATTGAATGGAGATCTCGTTGAAGCGAATGCTGGAGCGCTTGAGGGCTTCGATCTTGATCTCTTCGCTGAAGGCCATGCCGTCGGAGGTCAGGTTCATGTCGGCGAGGATGGAGCGGCGGAAGACCCACATGCCGCTCTGCGAGTCGCGCACCCAACGGAAGTAGAGCAGGCTCATGGCGACGGAGAGGACGAAGTTGCCGAACTTGTGTTTGAAGCTCATGGCCAGGCGGTCACGCACGGGGAAGCGGCTGGCGTTGAGGAAGTCGGCTTCGAGGTGGAGGAAGGCTTCGAGCAGGTAGGAGATGGCGTCCGGCGGATAGCTGTGGTCGCCGTCGAGGGTGATGATGACGTCGCCGGCGGCGACGGAGAATCCCTTTTTGTAGGCTCGGCCATAGCCGCGGACATGCTCCCGGATGACGCGCGCGCCGAGCGATTCGGCGACGTCGGCGGTGCGGTCGGTGGAGTTGTTGTCGACGACGATGACCTCGTCGACAAACTCCGGCATGCGCCGCAACACCTTTTCAATGCCCTGCTCTTCGTTGAGACAGGGGATAATCACCGTGATCCGCAGTCCTTTGTACAAACTCTGAAGGTATCATGAAGGCATGAAGTTCCTCCCGGCGTTGTTTTGCGCGATGAGCCTATGGGCGGCCGATCCGGCCGTGCGCGAGGTGAAGGCGGTCTACCTGCTTTCGATGACCAATGGGCTGGACCAGTACCTGGCCAGCCAGTTGACGAAGGCGGGTGTGGTGCAGGTGGTCACCGATCCGCTGAAGGCTGACGCCGTGCTGACGGACCGCGTGGGCGAGGGGTTTGAACGGAAGTTGGCCGACCTGTACGCCCCCAAGCCGGCGCCGAAGCCGGAAGCACCGCCCGAGGAGGACAAGAATAAGAAGAAGAAGGCGGAGGCCAAAGCGCTTTCGCTGGCGGACGCCAAGGAGAACGAGTCGGTGCTGGCGGCGCGGGTGGGCAGCAACTCGTGGGGCCGGGGCCGGGGCAATCTGTTTCTGGTGCAGCGCGCGACGGGGAATGTCATCTGGTCGACCATGGCCCGTCCGAAGGACACGACGCCCCAGAACCTGGCCAAGCTGGCGGGCAGGATCGCCGATCAGTTGAAGCGCGACCGGACGGAAGCCAAGCCATAGCTACTGGACGTACTTGGCAAACCAGCCGAGGATGTGTTCGACCTTGGCGATGCGATGGCTGGGGAAGGCGCCGCGGATGCCGTGGGGCTCGCGCGGGATACGGACCATGACGGTATCGATTTTGCGGGCCTTGAGGGCGAAGTAGAACTCTTCGGTCTGGCCGATGGGGGTGCGCCAGTCCTCTTCGCCGGTGATGAGCATGGTGGGGGTTGTCACTTTGTCGGCGAAGAAGAGTGGCGAATGGTCGATGTACTGCTTTGGGTTTTCCCAGGGCATGGACTTCATCCAGCGGGTCATCAGCAGGCCGATGTCGGCCGAACCGGTCTGGGTGAACCAGTTGATGACGGGATATTGGGAGACGGCGGCGGCGAAGCGGGCGGTGCGGGTAACGATCCAGGCGGTGAGAATGCCGCCGCCGCTGCCGCCGGTGACGCAGAGTTTTTTCGGGTCGATGTAGCCTTTGGCGACGACGGCATCGACGCCGGCCATGAGGTCCTGGTAGTCATCGCCGGGGTAGCTGCCGTGGATGACGTTGGCGAAGGATTCGCCGTAGCCGGTGGAGCCGCGCGGATTGGTGTAGAGCACGACGAAGCCGCGGGCGGCGTACATCTGCATCTGGTGGTTGAACTCGATGCCGTACATGGCGTGCGGCCCGCCGTGGATGTCGAGAATGAGCGGGTACTTTTTGGCGGGGTCGAAGGCGGGGGGCTTGATGATCCAACCCTGGATGGGGCGGCCGTCGAAGCTGGGGTAGCGGATCTCCTCGACGGCGCCGGGCGGGTGGGCGGCCAGGAGGCTGCCGTTCGTATCGGTCAGTTTGCTGAGCGGGGCACCGGGGGTGGCGGAGAGGGTGAAGACCTCTTTGGGCTGGAGGGGCGCCGAGCCGGTGATGGCGATTTGGCCGTTGCGGGCGAGGGTCATGGCTTCGGCGGCGGCGTAGGCGGTGGCCAGGCGGAGCTTGCCGTCGGTGATCGGCTGGTAGTTGCCGTCCGGGCCGAAGGAGTAGACCGCGGAGGTGCCGGCGTCTTCGACGACGGCGTAGATGGTTTTGCCGTCGGCGGCCCAGACGGGGGTGCTGACGTTGCGATCGAGGCCCTGGGCCAGGCGGCGGGCGTCGCTGCCGTCGGGGTTGGCGGTCCAGAGGGAGGTCGTGTGCGCGGCGTTACCTTGATCGCCGAAGCCGAGCCACGCGATGCGCTTGCCATCGGGCGAGACGAGGGGGTTCTGCTCGGGCCCGTTGGCCTGGGTGATGCGGGTGGGGCGGCCGGTGGCGGTGTCGAAGGCCCAGATGTCGTCCGGGAAGAGTTCGTGGTCGGCGTTGGGGCTGCGGGCGGCGTGGAGATAGATGGTTTTGCTGTCGGGGGTCCAAGCGGGTTCGCCGCCGTGGTGGAAGTCGCCGGTGGAGAGCTGGCGGGGGGCGCCGCCGGTGGCGGGGACGACGAACAGGTGGGTGAAGCCGTTCGGGATCAGCCCGGCGCCGCCGATGCCGTCGGCCCGCCAGCGGAGGCGGGTGACGACGGCTGGCGGTTCGGCCCATTTGGCGCCTTCAGGCGGCTTGGGCATTTTGATGGACCATTCGGGGGTGCCGGCCACGCGCCGCAGGAAGGCCAGTTGGGTGCCGTCCGGCGACCAACTCAGGGCGGCGGGCGGGGTTTCAAGGCTGGTGATGGCTGTTTCGGCGCCCGTATCCATCCAGCGGACCCAGAGCTGCGACTGCTTGAGATAGGCAAGCTTGCTGCCGTCCGGCGACCAGCGGGCGAGGCGACCGGGGCCGATGGGCCGGTGGTCCTTGCCGTCGACCGAGACCATCCAGAGCGTGTTCTCGAACCGGTCGTTGAAGCGGTCGGCGGTTTCGAGGGTGTAGACGATCCGGCGGCCATCGGGCGAGATCTGCGGCTGGCTGGGGGTGCGCCAGTCGAGGAGGGTCTCCGGGGAGAGGGCGAGGGCAAGCAGCGGGAGGATCATAGGAGAAATGATTTGGGGCGGGTGAACTGGGAGAAGCCGAGGACGCTGAGCGCGACGCCGCGGCCCGAGTCCTTGACGCCGGTCCAGGCGAGCGAGGGGGCAAGGTAGTCGCAGCGGTTGTGGTAGACGGTGCCGGTGTCGATCCGGGCGCCGATGCGGAGCGCGGCGGCCTGGTCGGCGGTCCAGACGCTGGCGGTGAGGCCGTAGGCGCTGTCGTTCATGAGCTGGATGGCTTCAGCCTCCGAGTCGACGGGCATGATGCCGACGACGGGGCCGAAGGTCTCTTCGGTCATGACGCGCATGGAGTGGTTGACGCCCGTAAGGATCTGGGGCGGGAGGTAGGCGCCGCCGGGGTCGCGCAGGTGGAGATGGGCGTGGGCGCCCTGGGCGAGGGCTTCGGCGACCTGGGCGCGGACGAAATCGGCGGCGGCGGGACGGACGAGGGGGCCGAGGGTGGTGGCGGGGTCGAGCGGGTTACCGAGCACGTATTGGGTGGTGAGCGCGACGGCGCGTTCGACGAACTCGGCGTAGACGGCGCGGTCGACGTAGATGCGCTCGACGCCGCAGCAGGATTGGCCGGAGTTGAACATGGCGCCGTCGACGAGGTTTTCGACGGCATGAGCGAGGTCGGCATCGGCGCGGACGTAGGCAGGATCTTTGCCGCCGAGTTCGAGGGCGAGGGGGGCGCGGGCGGCGGCTTCGATCTGGCGGCCGCCGGCGACCGAGCCGGTGAACGAAACGAAGCCAATCCGCCGGTCAGCGACCAGGCGCAGGACGCTTTCGTGCGAGAGATGGGCGTAGCGGAGGATCTCCGGCGGCAGGGCGGCGGCGAAACGTTCGGCGACGAGCGGCGTCTGGGCCGAGGCTTTGAGGAGCACAGCGTTACCGGCCAGAATCGCCGGGACGATGGAGTTGACGGCGCACAGGTAGGGGTAGTTCCAGGGGGCGATGGTGAAGACCACGCCCACGGGTTCTTTGCGGATGAAGCCGGCGGGGGCCGGGATGTCGGCCAGGCACTGTTCGGCGATGGAGATCATATAGCGGGCGCGTTCGGCGAAGCCGCGGCGGATCTCGTTGGGGGTGTAGCGGAGGGGGCGGCCCATCTGCCAGGTGAGTTCGTGGCCGATGGCGTCGGCATCGGCTTCGAACTGCGCGAGGAGCGACTGGCAGAGGGCGATGCGTTCGGCGAGGGGGAGCCGCGGCGGGGGCGCGAGCAGGGCGTCAAAATTGGTGGTCAGTTCGCGTTCGGCGTAAACGGAGCCATCGACGGGGGAGATGGTCCGCTGGATCATAACGGGGTGGTGTAGGCCGCGGTGATGCCGCCGTCGACGAGGAACTCGGTGCCGGTGACGAAGGAGGATTCCGCGGAGGCGAGATAGAGAGCCGCCTGGGCGATTTCGCGGGCCTGGCCGAAGCGGCCCATGGGGATGTGGACGAGGCGGCGCTGCTTTTTCTCTTCGGTATTGAGGTACTTCATGAGCAGTTCGGTTTGCAGGGGGCCGGGGCAGAGGGCGTTGACGCGGATGTTTTCGCGGGCGTGAATGGCAGCTAGTTCGCGCGACATGGAGAGGACGGCGCCTTTGCTGGCGGTGTAGGCCAGCTGGGGGGTGGCGGCGCCGAGAATGGCAACAAAGGAGGCCGTATTGATGATGGACCCGCCGCCGGCGCGGCGCAGGGCGGGGATGCCGTACTTGCAGCCGAGGAAGACGCCTTTGACGTTGACGGCGAAGGTGAGATCCCAGACGTCTTCGGTGGTGGCGATGGCGTCGTCGTCATCGGCGTGGGAGATGCCGGCGTTGTTAAACAAGACGGTGAGCTTGCCGTAGGTCTGTTCGGCTTCGCGCACCATGCGTTCGCAGTCGGCGGCTTTGGAGACATCGGCCTGGACGGCGTGGACGCCGGGGATTTGGGCGGCGGCATCGCCGTTGAGGTCGACGGCGACGACGCGGGCGCCTTCGGCGAGGAACAGCTGGGCGGTCTCCTTGCCGATGCCGCTGCCGGCGCCGGTGATGAGCGCTACCTGGTCTTTTAAACGATCCATAGACTTAGATCTTCTCAAAGTAGCGGCGACGTTCCCAGTCGGTAACGGCGGCATCGAAGGCTTTTTGTTCGGTTCGGAAGAAATGGGCGTAGTGTTCGACGACTTCGGGGCCGAGGACGCGTTTGGTGAACTCGCTTGCGGCGAACAGGTCGGTGGCCTGGCCGAGGGTGTAGGGGACGCGGGGGAGGGACTGGGCAGAGTAGACGTCGCCGAGGAAGACGGGGGGTGGTTCGATTTTGTTGACGATGCCGTCGATGCCGGAGGCGAGGGAGGCGGCGAAGGCGAGGTAGGGGTTGGCGTCGGCGCCGGGGATGCGATTTTCAATGCGTAGGCTTTTGCCTTCGCCGACGACGCGGAAGCCGGCGGTGCGGTTGTCTTTGCTCCAGGCCAGGCGCGTAGGGGCCCAGGAGAGGTCTTCGTATCGCTTGTAGGAGTTGACAGTGGGGGCGTAAAAGACCATGAACTCGGGGG
>Ga0114980_10003436_pt1 | contig 10846 bp, 4 predicted proteins | sample S_140806_EF_Meta_FD_87018 | JGI IMG/M metagenome (GOLD analysis project Ga0114980, IMG submission 87018) | Freshwater microbial communities from Lake Simoncouche, Canada to study carbon cycling - S_140806_EF_MetaG | ecosystem: Environmental > Aquatic > Freshwater > Lake | place: Lake...
CATTTGTCGTGATGAGGTCGTAAATCCGGCAACCCGCCCGCAATCCAATGACCCATGACTTAGGCCCTGATGAGCAATAGAGGCGAGAAAGTGGAGGCTTCCATTTGACTTCATTATCAGCGGACGGCTCGAGCAATCTTGCCATACCAACCAAGCCCATGGCAACCAACGGATGAGAAGGTAGCAGAATGAAGGAACTCGGAGTACCGACATTACCCTCGATGGCGTGGAAATGAATAGTGTCCATCCACTCCAAGGCAGCGCCCGCAGACTCCTTGTCGCTCTCCATCCAGAGCTCAAAGGCTGTGAGATAATCCTCGCAGGCCGAACGGACCTTGCTTGAGGTTAGATCAACATTAAGGATTGAACCATCACCTGATGAGTCTTGGACCTGCCGTACAAAGGCCTGTCTGGCAAGACGAACAGCCTCGGGAAGGGCGAAGTCCCTGAACATCTGTCGATAAGTCCTAAGAGACGACTCGTCATCCGAAACATAGCCGATTCCGGTCTGCGGATCGCGCACAAATTCGAGACCCTCAAGCAAGACACCGACGGGGACGACCAAGGGTTTTGCTGCAATCATGTCGGGCGAGGCCCAGACGGCATTTAGCAAGCGAATCATTCCTGCGCATACACCTGCATCGAACTGCCTGCCGAAAGAACTGGAGGCGGCATGGCACGACGCAAGATGATGCAACCAGCTGCGGAAGCCCCGCTTCAAATCAAGCTCCGCAGTCACTTGTACAATCTGAACAAAAGGCTCCGGGGCGCTGAGCTCAACGAGCTTAATCTCGATATGCTGCTGACTGCCGTCACAGTCTAGCGAACGTACGATTGCTACACTGTGCGTCTCATTATCACCACTCTGTTGCAGCTCGTGACTCACATAACATTCACCGTTGGAGACCGATTTGATCTGATATCTGGCACTATCAAACGCGACGACGAGCTCGAAAGCCCCAGGCTCCACAAGTGCTATGCACGCCTTGTCACCGCGGAACCCAGGCTGAATGACCGGCGAATGCAAGTCGGCACCCTTAACGAAAATTCTGTAGCCCAAGTCGTCGAGATCCAGTTTGACGAGCTTAGCTTTGGCTTTGTTTTCCCCATAAAAGCCTTCACAAATAACCTCAGCGCCATCCGTGTGATCGAGGAGTCCTTCGACATCAACGGCGTGCTCTTCATTCTCGTCGAGCTCACGCTGCTCTCCGCCCTTTGGCTTGAGATACCACTCCGAGGCTACGATCTGCTGGCGACCGTCGACTTTTGCTAATAACGAGAGGGCGCAGTTTTTGCCGACGAGGTAAGTGTCCGTCTTGGAGCCATCGTAGAATGGCTCAAGCTCTGGAGCAGCGGGATCAACTCCTCCACGCACCCGCACTTTGACTTTGAGGCTAGGGACATGCCTTACGAGAAGCTTGGACCAAGTATCCGCGTCAAGGGCAGAACGCCACTGCATCTCTGAACGCACAAGCGCGTCAAAGCCAGGCTTGTGCCGGTAAAGCCTGCGAGGAGACTTCCAGTCATTGGAGGTCATTCTCGATCCAGTAAACTCACACCATTCAAAGAAGGCATGCAGCGCCTGACTTACCTCCTCGGCTCTCTCGGAAAGTTCAGGATCTTCTTGGATGGCCGCGGCAAAGAACTCGCGGGCGGATTTCGGAGCATACAACTCGGAGAACTTTGCCAGCTTTTGTAAAATGTTCTCGGAAAAGGAAACACCGTCTTCGCTAAAAGGAGGGAGGCCGACCGACGCCATGTAGGCGTCTTCGGGGGACCAAGACAATTCCACGAGCCTGGCCACGTTCTCCATAATAGCCCAACGGCTCTCAGCCATGGCCTCGGATGTCTGACCGCGGAAGGCATCATCACAAAGCCTGACATGCATATCCTGGCTGAATACACCGCCGTTTGTGCGCATGGGGGCGTAAAACACCTCCTCGACATTGGAAAGCACATCTCCTATGCCCGCGGCCACTTCGCGGGAAAGCGAGTCTTCGGTCTCGTTGCCACTAGGAACCACGACAAGAAAACGCTCGGTTGGTGCAGCGTTACGACAGCGAGTAAGGGCGCCAATGCCCATCACAGATGATTTGACGCCCGAGGGCAGCGGATAGCTCCCGCTGGTGGCATCCTTGCTATAGACAATAAGAAGTCTTCCGTCGCCTATTCCAGCAGCAAGAGACCTACCGACTAAGGCATCGCAGAGGCCTTTAGGCACACCGTCGGCCCTGAGCCGAGGAGATTGATCCTGCGAAGCGGCAGCAGAAATAGCGTCCCAGAGGGCATTGATAAGGTTCATTCGAGCTTAGCGTAAGATGTAGAAAGGATTGCTGACAAGAAAGCCTCCAGCCCCGTCAGGGCTGTCAACCGTCGTACCAAGGCCTTTCAACGAGCGGTAAAGCTGATCCTGCCCAGACTCGCCAAGCGCAAGCCCCGCGCTCATGAGCGACCGCTTGACATCGGCGAATGTACACGTGGGCATACTGTTCGCCGCTAGTCCCGCAAAAGCCAGGCTGCCAAAAGGGCTGATGGATATCTTGTAAGGCGCCGAATTGTGAGCGCCTTGCTTGCGAGCCCAGTAACCTTGATCGTATTGGCCATCCCTACCCGTGTTCATGGCACGCTGCTGCAGCGCATACTTCATGAACTCGTCGAAGTTGTTCATGGAGGAGGACTTGTCGATGTTACTATCAATCTTGCCGTCTAACGACTGCTGTCTAAAAATCTCGATACCGCTTGCGAAAGCCTGGTCGCCATTAGAGGTAATCGCCTCAGACCAGGAAACGAGCGCCTCGACGCTGTGTGTATGAGACGCGATATCACACCCTGCCTTGCCGAGAATTAACCACCCCTGCTTCGCCCTTTCAAGGTGGACGGCCAGCGACCTGACCTCAGCCAGTAAATCAAGGCCTTCGTGCAGAGGATGCGGCGAGAGAAGTTGGATTATATCTTCTCGAGAGAGAGACCTGCCGGTCGCCTGCGACTTCAGAAGCGCGTCGAAGATCGCGGCATTGGCCATAGCGAGATGTCGCACCTCCGAGAAGGCGTGAAGACGAAGCACGGAATCGAGCAGGACGATAAACTGAGTTGAAACTAGGTTCTGCCGCCACTCTCCGCACATGAGACGAATATTTGAAACCAGAACACCGGAATAAGGGTAAAGCAGTTTCGACAAATCAGCATCTTCAGCTGCTATGGTCTGCTCAACATCCCTTGGCACTCCAGAGACAGCCGGCACATCGAAAGCTTGAAGCTTTGCGTCAATGAACTGTTGGAAGATATCGTTTTGCCCAGACGAAATGATGGCCATAACCCCTTGGTATTCCGCGAGATCACGGCAGCCTCTGCGGACCGAAAGCGCCATCCTGCGCGGGTAGTCCCACAAGTTATCATTGTTTCGGACAAAGTTCGTGCAGGAAGCGAGGAGTGGCGTGACGGCAAGATGCCGCAAATTCCAATCAGGGTCGCCTTTTGACTTTTTTGACTTCTCGGAGCGGTTAAGCTGCGCCTTATTTCTAGGTGCGGCAATACTACGGTCTACAAAGACCGAGAGCAGCGTGAACTTATCCTTCCATGAATCTGGCTGATTATCCGTATACAACCTCTTCCTAAACTCGACCGACCTTCTTTGTAGCGACGAATCCAGCTCATTGCAGGTTGCGGCACGGTATAGCGCAGCGGCAGGGTGAAGATCATAGGCGACCTCAACAGCTGGGGTTATGTTAAGTGGCGATTTTTCGTAGCTCATGTTATTGTTAGACGCGGCGAGTTTCTCTCTCGAGACCATTCACACTTATATTAACAGATACACCGTCACGACGAATGACTGCCCTTTGGGTGGCATGAACAACGTATCCGTCCTGCCGCATCCTTATCGTATCAATCGCGCCGCGCTCAGCAGCAGGCAGCGACCCGGGCAGAAGCCCCCTGCCCTTGCTGTCCTTAAGTATGTCGAATAAGGAAAGAGATAACGGAACCCGGTAGGGCCTGCCCTCGTTCGCCCCCAACTCCATAATGATAGAGTTCGCCTGGGGTCTGGCAATCGAGCCGTCTAGAACGCTTCCGACAGGCTGACCCGAGAATGAGATGCTCAAGGAGCCATTGCGAGGGGCAGGCGGACGGCAAGCCCCGGAAGCCAAGTCGATTACGTGCCGGTCCTGCGAGCGCTGGCGACCACCGAACACAAAGGATACGACCTCGGTGACAAAATCAACTCGGCTATCTTCATCGGACATGGTTTTTCGGTATTCCTCTACAAGTAACGACGCAGGTGATACTCGCTGGCCAGCTGACATTATCCGCAAGCACAAGGCCCGCTTGGCGATGACACCGGCGAGCCTTGTTATCCATCGTTGAAACCATTGGTAAGCTCGCTTTTGCTTTGCATCAGAAATTCTGCCCAACGTATCTTCACACTTTGCGAGCCACTCAAGTACCCTGAAGTCAACCGGGTCGCAGTGGCGTTTGATTTCCTTAAGTAACCCCCGCAGATTGAGCGCCAAAGACTGCTCCAACTCACTGATTCCGGACTCAGCGCCAAAGACCACACGGGCGTCTTGAGTCAGGTCTGAGAACCTAACCCGCGCCGGATCCATGAAGCGACCCCAATCTGATGAGTACTGGCTGAAGATAGATGCCCCAGGCTGATCGGAAAACTCTTCGGAACGCTTTCTAAGAACTTCTATGCCGTCAGCCAGAACCTCGAGGAATCGCAGCTCCTCGCCGCCTTTGACCTTAACAATTCTGTCTCTGAGTTCCGTCGTATCTGGGAAAAGCGGAAAGAGCAGGAACGAGAGGCCGCGCTTGTAAGACTCAAAGACCAGCATTCCCTCTTCCTCGATTTTCAAACCCTCTGAATATGGAGGCAATGTGCGGGCGAATTCCAAAGCGGGAGAATCACTACTCAGACGACCACCGGAAAAAAGATGCGCGCAGATCGAGAAAAATTTCCGGAAAGTAAGGTTCTTACCCGTGGCCATTTCATAGTCCCTCAACATGCCCACCATCGACTTCCTGAAACCTTCGCTCGCCAGATAACCTCTCGCGACTAAGAGCGGATGGTCAGCGCCTAGCGCCTCCATGTTAGACCACGATGCGCTGTTGAGCTGCCTGACTATCGCCAGAGCCGCCGAGTCGCCGACCGCGGAGCTGCAGATAGACTCGATGTCGAGTGGCCAGAGATAACATCCCTCATGACCAGCCATCGGCCAGCAATCCTTGTCCACATTGAGAGGGTCTAGGCAAGTGATGACATCACCCAGAAAAGCACCGGAGGTGACGGCATGCCTGGCTGCCGTGTATAAAACACCGCGGTTCGCACAAACCACAAGAAGGTCATATTCCCCGTTCAGAGCTGAATCCAGCTCCTTTAGGAACAACGCCCATGGCGAATTTCCTTGGCCATCTGTTTCAGATGCGTCTTGAACGACACCGATTCTTTTGTATCGAGAAATTTTTCCTGCGAAGTACTCGGCGTCTTTACCGCTCGGCTCAAGGACTACAAGACGCGACAACTGCGCTCGCTTCAAAAAAATCTCAGCAAAGCTTGCAAGTTTCTCCGGACGCACAAGCTGCGAGATGAAATCCTCGACCGCATGAGTTTTTCCGTTTCCCGCGCCGCCAGCAAGCAGCACCAATCTGGGCGAGGTTACTCCTTGCTGCATCGACTGCGCAAGGCTACGAACTCTGCGTATCAAATCTGTTTCGGCCACAGCCCCAAGAGGATTACCCGCGTCTTTAGAAAACGGAATATGCACGCCACCGGCACCTGAGCCCATCCAGCGCGAAAGCCGGTTCGGCATCAGAGATGCATCGTCTCCAGCGGCGGCAGAGGACCCACGGATACCTTTAATATGAATCTGTGCTCCAACCCAATCGAACTGAAGGATATCACCTGGCTTTAGGCCAAGCTTACGAATAAGATCTTTGTTCAGTGAGAGCCTTCGAAAGGCTCCGCCTCGCGCCGCAGGACGATAAATTTTCAGCTCCAACGAGTCGAGCCCACCAGATATCACGGCAGGGATAAATTCACTCTTACCCACTCCGATGTCACTCACGGAGAGATTTATATTCGCGCGCAAAAAACTCGCTAACCCGGCACCTACATCGATCATGCTATGACTAATCGAAGTTGGTGTAATGCGTAGAAACGCCTGCACTGTCTGGGGCATAGACCCCAGTAGGCTCCAACAACAAAGAAGAGGCAAATCCTTTTACCGCGATTTACTTAAAAGAGTCTTAAAGTGTATTCCTAGCTCATATGCCAAGCGAACCGGAACTGCATTACCGATCTGTGTATATTGGGGTACATCCCGATGCCAATTACCCTTGCTTGGATCCCCAGCCCGGCGCGAACCACCAGTCGTCCGAGGGCCCTTAAATTCAAACCAATCCGGAAATGTCTGAAGGCGAGCCCACTCTCTGACCGTCAAGATCCGGTTCTCAGAGAAGTGGACCAAGTCGTCAGGCAGAGAGGTCACCGTGATGTTCGGCCCCTGCTTAACAGTCCAATGCAGTCTTCTTTGAGAGAACTTTTTCGTGCCAAGCCCAAGCTTGGTTAGCTCAGTCATGCGCAACCCCTTCTCGCGAATAAGCTTAAATCTTTCGACGACTAATTCGGAGTGCTTGGAGTACTCCTGATTAAAAAGTGGAGAAGTCTGACCTTCGAAGCGAACGCCCTGCATCCAGGTATCACGAGGTGTCAGGTACCAATCCTTCAACTCATCAGGCATACCGCCAAAGAGTCCGTCACTCCTATCAGGAGAAAAGTGGAAACGCGACCTGTCCGCATCATAAGTCCGTGCCAACGACGCAAGGTCTCCAAGGATCTGAGAAGGTATAAATTGATAGCTCCCTACAGAGCGCGGAAGGCTTTCGAAATTGTCGTCCTCAAAGTCCTCGATGGTTTTGCGGGAATGCTCCATCGCCGCGAGGGGGCCGGCAAGATCCTCCCGGACACCTACGACAAGGACCCGAGGTCGATTCTGAGGTACCCCATAGTTCTTGCTTTGGATCTCCTTCCAACGAATGACGTAACGTTTGCCCGCATAGGAGCCAGGACGTAACACCTTGTTGGTACAATTAATCGAACCGAACCCTTTGAGACTCAATAACACCTCCTTAAAAATTTGTCCTGGCTTACCCTTTTCGTTCCATCGACCAGAAAGGATACCGCTTACGTTCTCGAACAGGAACATCTTCGGCTGCAAAACCTGGATGACCCCTACCATGGACTTAAAAAGGTGATTCGAAGGAATCTCATCCTTATCCAGCTTGTGAGTTCGTCGATGTCCGATCCTAGAATACCCCTGACAGGGAGGGCCCCCGCAGACCAAGTCCACCTCTCCACAGTCAAGTGCTACAGCTTCGCGGTCTTCACTCTTTAGCTCGAACCTTTGGGCGCCATTGCGGGCAAGTTTCTTGAGTTCCTTACTGAGCTTCAAAGCATCCTTAAAGCGAGGGACATCGGGGTGGTTGTGCTTAAAGGTTTCCGCAGCGTGATCACTCAACTCACAAAACAGCAAAGGCTTAAAGCCCGCACGTCCCAAACCAAGCGACAGCCCCCCACAGCCCGAAAACAGGTCTACACAGGTAAGATGGGATTCCATTAAGGACATGTGATTACATTATATCACCCTTGTCCAGGGGCATGGCGAGCACTCTCTTGGACCGATGATGAACAGCTATTTGAACACTTCAGATTAAAGCAAAAGTCGCTAAAAAGCGAAGAAAGCGACCTTAGAAACAAGATGAAACGAAGCTGGCTCCAGAAGTAAGGCAAAACATGCACCGCCTGCTTACAGGCAGAGTCGTTGACGGTCGAAAGTTCAACCAAGAAATCAATTAAATCGAGGGCCGACGTGGGTCTTTTCAATAAATCTTCAGTTAGTATAAACCTGAAGGCATTAGCTTGATCAAGATGAAGCTTTGAACATCTATTAGCAGATGAACGCTCAAGAGTCTCTTTTGGAATTTATGACAAGTTACGTAGAAGCCTCGAAGCAGCCAATGGGTATAAAGATGCAACCCGGAAAACCCGGAAGTAAAATTAAACTTATTACCGACTATCTTTCTTCGAAGCTTCCATACGAATTTAAAGAGTCATTGAAGGTTAAAGCCGCGGTTGGAAATGGAGTTTATGCACAAGTTCCATGGATAGGATTCTTTTTCAAGCCACTAACAACTAGCGCAACCAAAGGATACTACCCAGTCATTCTATTCAAAGCAGACATGTCAGGCCTGTACCTTTCGTACATACTTGCCGCCGGGAGAACCCGTGGGGCTGGCAACGCAGATGCGCTTTCAGAACTAAGAGCACATGCAGCGGAATTTCGCACAAAATCAAAAGAGAAATTCCCTTCAGGATTCTTATATGAACCCGAGATGCAGCTCAAATGCGGGAGGGGCACAGTGGCTGTCGGTTACGAGGCCGGATCGATTGTACACAAGTACTACCCTATCGAAGAACTAGACCTCGAGAAACTATCAGAAGACGTCAACAGAGTTGTGCAGATATACATCCGACAGGCGTCAAACGAAAACATAATCAAATCAGGTACTAAAATCGGCCCCCAGGAAGAATTGCTGTCAGCTTGCGCCGCAAAAGCCTTCTCAATATTAGCAGGAGGAACCGGTACTGGAAAAACCCGTGCAGCCAGACTCATCGCGTCTAAAATTGCAGCTAAAGACAATATTGAGGTCGTAGCTGTTGGCGCAGACTGGACTGACAACCGCCCACTGCTGGGCTTTCGCAACCTTCTAGTTGAAGGGGGTAAGACCTATGTCGCCCCCCCTGCCCTTCGAATCATACTCAAGGCGATAGATAATCCAAACACGCCCTACTTCCTGATCCTTGATGAAATGAACCTTTCGCACGTCGAGCGCTACTTCGCCGACTTCTTGAGTTCGATGGAATCAAAGGACCGACTGAAGCTACACGACTCAGACCAAGCTCTTAATACCGAAGATGGCATTACTATCCCCGGAAAAATCGCTTACCCTAATAACCTTTTTGTCATCGGAACCGTCAATATCGACGAAACGACTTACATGTTTAGCCCCAAGGTCCTCGATCGAGCACATGTCATCGAATTCAAGGTTACCTGGGATGAGATCGCAAGCGGCCTAGAAGGCGCCGTGCCGAGCGAGTTGCCGGCACTACGCCCCGAGCAAGTTGATGAATTCATGCGGGTATCTCACCTCAGGGAGAAAGCCCTGCCAGAGGAAGACCTCGAGCTACTGATGGAGGTCCTGGAAGATCTACACGCAGCGTTAGAGGGAACACGCTTCGTCTTCGCGCATAGGACTGCACGTGAATGCCTTAACTTCATCGCTAGCGCTCAAGCCCTAGCCAAGGCGGACATAGTCGCGCCGCAAAACACCACAGGCCTCATCGATCTGGCCATCCTTCAGAAGGCCCTCCCGAAGCTTAATGGGGCTTCCGGCACCCTCAGCAAGGTACTGGAAGAACTCATCAAGGTTTCCGATAAGCACGACCTTGAGCTCTGCAAGGAGAAGCTCGAATCGATGAGCCGGCAGCTCAGGGCAGACCAATTCGTCAGCTTCATCCAGTGATCGAATCTCCGATTAAGTCCGAATACGTCCTGGCCCAGATCAGCCAAGACTTCTGGATTTATGTCGGCACGAAACAGGCAGGTAAATCGGTTGAGCTGGATGAGCTGTTCTCTGAAGCAAAGAGGGAGTCGCGCCCTGCCCTAATCGCTTGTGACTCCAAGGAATCTCTGCTCTTCGGACCAAGCATCAATGAAGGAAGGATACTCTATGCAGGTGCCAGTAAGGCGGACTTCCTATGCCGGCTTCGCCTGCTAGAGAATACTGACTACCACTGGGAAATCTTCGGCACGTCTAAGCGAGGTCCATCCGTGATCGCAGAAGATAAACTGCCGACAGTTAGCTCGTCCTTGTATAACACCAAGCGGATAAGCACACGCTGGGAAATCGACGCGCGACAAGCCAAGGGGGTGTTTAATTTCGGAAACTTCCTAGGCTCGGGATGGATTGGTATCCACAACGGTCCTCAGCTACGATTTGAGGTGATATCCGCCAAGCTTTCCTACGAGGAACAGTATCTCGCCTTACTACGTGATCTCACGGATCAGTCCCTATCACTCCTCTTCGATCCCGAGGCGCCTACCCAAGGAAAGCTCATCGAAACCGAAGGCGAACAGAAGAGACCGCTCGCAAAATTCCTACTCCTACAAGCTTCACTGCCAATCGACGAACTGAAGGCAGCCATGGGCATGATTAAGGCTCGTCCACACTCTCAACTAGAGTCGGACGATCGATGGTTGCCAGCTGGTATGGTAACGGGCCTGCACGCCATGGGCGACCCGATTGGCCGAGTCAGATGGGGAATGAATAGCGCCGGGAAACCGGTGCCGATTGAAGCCCTTGAAAGAAAGCGTCGCGACGCCACCGATACTACACCCAATCGCTTTATTAAGTATGCTATCGCTCAGTTCGTCGAGGCATGCCGCGTCATCATGGATGACCCTGAATCCGGACCAAGACTCACTAAGCTAGCCTCTGAACTTCACGCAGAGTATGTGCAGCAGTCGCGACTCGAAGTCATAAAGACCTCAGGACGCCAAGGGAGAATCCCCCTAGAGAATCAAGTACTACAGAAGCGGGAGGGCTACCGACATTACCTTCGGAGCTGGGTCATCGCGAACAAGACCCTTTCGATCAAAGAAATCAACGACGACGGCGCTCTCTCGCCAACGGCCGAGAACCGGCAAGTACCCGATCTTTATGAATACTGGCTCTTCTTCTTCTTGGCCGACGCTCTCGAAGGCATGACCGGGGCTACAAACCTAGATCGAAG
>Ga0114980_10003438_pt1 | contig 10838 bp, 5 predicted proteins | sample S_140806_EF_Meta_FD_87018 | JGI IMG/M metagenome (GOLD analysis project Ga0114980, IMG submission 87018) | Freshwater microbial communities from Lake Simoncouche, Canada to study carbon cycling - S_140806_EF_MetaG | ecosystem: Environmental > Aquatic > Freshwater > Lake | place: Lake...
GATCACATTGCGCATTCATTGCTGAAATGGTCATCAGCAAACCTGCAAGCAGTAGTATAATTTTTTGCATTGGATTTTGGTGTTAAGGTGGTTGTGAAGGTAAGACGGAATTTCATAGTCATGGGTTGCATTTTATTGGGGACCGGGGACTGGTTACTGAGTAGTGGTTACTGAGTAGTGGTTACTGGGGTCTGATTCGGGGTACCCAGCAACCAGTACCCAAAATCCAATTTTCCCTTATATTCGCGCCCCGAATGCCCAACCGGCATTCTATAACCAACACGAAACCAATTATATCACATCAATGGATAGTTTGATTTACATCGTTCCGGCCCTCGGAGTTTTGGGCCTTATTGTCATGGCCATTAAGTCGGCCTGGGTGAGCAAGCAAGATGCGGGTAACGACCGTATGAAAGAAATCGCTGGCTATGTTGCAGAAGGTGCTATGGCCTTTTTGAAAGCCGAGTATAAAATATTGGCCATTTTCGTGGTCATCGCAGGAGCAGCGTTGGGTTTGCTGTCACAAATGGTAGCCACCTCGCACTGGCTCATCGTGATTGCATTCGTTATTGGTGCATTCTTTAGCGCTTTGGCCGGTTTCTTCGGCATGCGCATCGCTACAAAAGCCAACGTGCGCACCACCGAAGCAGCCCGCACTTCATTGGCTAAAGCGTTGAAAGTTTCATTCACAGGCGGAACCGTAATGGGTCTAGGCGTGGCAGGTTTGGCTGTTCTTGGTTTGAGCATGCTCTTCATCCTGTTCTTCATGTTCTTCATGAATGGTTCTTTTGCCAACGGAGGTGTTGAAGCCATGACACAAGTGCTGGAAGTACTTGCCGGCTTCTCGCTTGGTGCTGAGAGCATCGCCCTCTTCGCTCGCGTAGGTGGTGGTATTTACACCAAAGCTGCCGACGTAGGCGCTGACCTAGTGGGTAAAGTAGAAGCAGGTATTCCGGAAGACGATCCGCGCAACCCTGCGACAATCGCCGACAACGTAGGTGATAACGTAGGTGACGTAGCAGGTATGGGCGCCGACTTGTTCGGTTCATATGTAGCAACCGTTCTTGCCTCAATGGTATTAGGTAACTATGTGATCCGCGACTTCATGGAAGCCAACAACGGCTCGTTCGATGCTATCCCATTCAAAGGTATGGGGCCCATCTTCCTTCCATTGTTGATTGCTGCGGTAGGTCTTTTGGCTTCTATCATTTCAAGCTATTTCGTGCGTGTATCAGAGAATAGTAAAGGAACTATCAATGCGGTGCAAGGTGCCCTCAACCTAGGCAACTGGTTATCTATCGGTCTTTCATTGGTAGCTTCTTACTTCCTCATCAACATGTGCTTACCCGCTGAAATGAGCATCCAGGTGTTCAACGCAGGAGAGTTCAGCACTACTATTACTACATCGCAGAATGTTTTCTTCGCAGTACTCATCGGTATGTTCGTAGGTGCTGCCATCTCTTACATTACTGAATTCTATACGGGTCTCGGCAAAAAGCCGGTGATGGGTATCGTTCAAAAATCTGCAACCGGTGCAGCTACTAACATCATTGCTGGTTTGGGTATGGGTATGCTTTCAACAGCAATGCCTGTAATCCTGTTCGCGGGTGCTATCTGGGGTGCATATGCGTTGGCCGGTTTCTACGGTGTAGGTATCGCTGCTTCTGCAATGATGGCCAATACTGCTATGCAGCTTGCTATCGATGCCTTTGGTCCTATCGCCGACAACGCTGGTGGTGTTGCTGAAATGAGTGAACTTCCTGCCGATGTGCGCGAGAAAACAGACATCCTCGACTCAGTAGGAAACACTACTGCTGCCATTGGTAAAGGTTTCGCAATTGCTTCCGCAGCTCTTACTGCATTGGCTCTTTTCGCTGCTTATGTTACGTTCACAGGCATCAACGGTATCAACATCTTCGACGCGAAAGTGCTTGCAGCACTATTCATCGGAGGTATGATTCCGGTTGTATTCTCTGCACTTGCCATGAACTCGGTGGGTAAAGCAGCCATGGACATGGTAAACGAAGTGCGTCGCCAGTTCCGAGAAATTCCGGGCATCCTAGAAGGCACAGGCAAACCGGAGTACAGCAAGTGCGTTGAAATTTCTACCCGTGCTGCATTGCGTGAAATGATGCTTCCGGGTGTAATCACCATCGTCTCTCCAATCATCATCGGTTTGGTAATGGGCGCTGAAGCACTTGGTGCTTACATGGCAGGTGTAACCGTGAGCGGTGTGTTGTGGGCAATCTTCCAAAACAACGCCGGTGGTGCATGGGACAACGCTAAGAAGTCGTTCGAGAAGGGTGTTGAAATTGAAGTAAACGGCAAGAAAGAAATCTTCTACAAAAAGTCTGAGCCGCACAAAGCTGCCGTTGTTGGTGACACTGTGGGTGATCCATTCAAAGACACTTCAGGTCCGTCAATGAACATCCTCATCAAGTTGTCATGTCTCGTAGGTTTAACCCTCGCCCCGCTTTTGGGCGACCATGCACATGGCAAAAACAATGGCTCTGCCCATGGTAAGAAGATGGAATGTACGAATGAACATGCCGAAGGTGCCTCTTGCTGCAAAGACAAGAAGACCGAAAGCTCAAACTTGGCAAGTGATAATACGACTTACCAAATGACTTCAGCTGACACCCTTGCTCACTAAAAACAATTGAATACATGAACTTCGTAAAATCCTCTTTTATCGCTTTGAGTGCTGCTTTTTTAATGGCCTCATGCGGGGAATCAACTAAAACAGGGCTTACTCAATTCGATGCCTGCAACTGTGCAACCGTTGAAGACACCAACAGCCCCGACTACGCCAAGTGCAAGGAATTGCGCAAAGACTCTGTCTACGAAGCCAGCTATCAGCGATGCAAACTCGCTATTAAAAGCGGCATCAGCGACACGTCGATGGTTACCATTCAGAGTGCAGAAAATGCAACCAATCTGAAACCGGCAGGCGACGGCAACTACATCATCGATGTAGCTACTTCTTCGCTCACGTGGAGAGGTGAAAACATCGTTGGCAAAAAGCATCAGGGTACTATTCTAGTTAAACGTGGTACCGTGAACATCGCGGGTGGAGCCATTACTGGTGGTGAAATCGTGATCGACATGAACACACTCACCAACACCGATTTGACCGGTAATGAGAAAACGAAAATCGAAGGTCACCTGAAGAGTGCAGACTTCTTCGATGCAGGCAAGTTTGGTGAAGCTGTTTACAGCATCACTTCCGGCACCAAGAAGAATGCGATCAACTACGATGTAACCGGCAAGCTTACGATCAAAGGAATTACACACGACTTGAACTGCACACTAGTAGTTGCTCCAAACGGATCAGGAATCAATGTTGGCGGCGGATTTGTTTTCGACCGTTCACAGTTTGATGTTCGCTATGGTTCAGACAAATTCTTTGACAACCTCGGCGACAACTTGATCAAGAACGAAGTAATCATGACAGTGAACATGCAGGGGAAGAAATAGTGGCGAGTGGCCAGCGACTAGTGGCGAATGACTAGTGGCGAGTGACGAATGACTAATAAAAAAAGCGCTGATTTCAATGAAGTCAGCGCTTTTTTTATTAGTCATTTCTCGCTATAAACTAGTCAATGGTCATTCGCCACTAGCCATTCGCCACTAGTCATTTGCCACTCATCACTTGAAAAGCCCATGCAACTGCCCATCCACACCGGAAATAATCTTCCCTAAATCTTCGGGCTTCTCGTGGAAACGGTTGTCGTCGATGTCAATGACGAGCATCTTGCCTTTGTTGTAGGTGCTGATCCAGGCCTCGTAGCGTTCGTTGAGACGCGTTAAATAATCGAGGCGAATAGCTTCTTCGTATTCACGACCGCGCTTGCCGATGTTGTCGACCAAAGCCGGAACCGAAGCACGCAAAAAGATGAGCAAATCGGGAGGCGTGATGAATTCATCCATCACGTTGAACAGATCCACATAGTTTTCAAAATCACGTGTGGTCATCAATCCCATCGCATGCAAATTCGGAGCAAAGATTTGAGCGTCTTCGTAGATGGTGCGATCCTGCACAATCTTCTTTCCGCTCTTCTTCAATTCCATGATTTGACGAAAGCGACTTTTCAAAAAGAACACTTGCAGATTGAATGACCAACGCTGCATGTCTTTGTAAAAATCAATAAGATATGGATTGTCGTCTACCTCTTCAAAATGAGGTTGCCACTTGTAGTGTTTTGCAAGTAAAGTGGTCAAGGTTGTTTTGCCTGAACCAATATTTCCGGCGATAGCAATATGCATGATCTGTTGTAGGTAAATAGAATACGCTTCGAAAGTAAAACAATTCAGTCGACGTAGATGCAATTGTTAGTTTCTTCCCTTTTCAATCACTTCATAGACACGAAAAGTCTTTTCCTTCAAACAATAAAGAAGGCCATTGTGAAAGGAAAATGAACCATCGGTGACAGGCAAACTCGCCTCTTGCGTGAGCCACATGTTGGTATCGATACTTTGCGTCAATCCATCCTTCCGAAAAACATACACTTTACCCGATTCAGCTTCCCAAGTGCTTTCCATCGGCAATTGCAGACTCTTCTTCCATGCTCCGAACATATCAAAAACATGCAAGCGATAATCGTCGTTCAAAACAAAAAGGAAGTTTCCACGCTCCATCATTATCAGCGGATGCAACTCCGTTTTCAATAGAATACTCAGGTTGCCGGAAGTTTGCATTTCAGCAAAGCTTCTATTGACGCGAGTAAGCTCCGCATTGCGCCCATCCCAGAGCCAAAAGCCGTCGCCGCGTGAACCGCACATGAGCTCCACATTGTCATAACCCAACTCAAACAAATCGATGGGCGACCCCTGCACGCTCAACGTATTATCGAAGAATACGATTTTACCCGATGCAGGAAAATGCACAAACGGACGCAGCGGATCAGTAACATCGATTGGGTTAAATTGTCCCCACTGCATTTCAGAGGTGCGAAAGATTCCATTACCTACTGCATTGCGCCTTTCAATGCCCGTTGTATTCATCAAATAGACGTTACCCAACTCATCGACGACCATTCGATTGGCATCAACCGTCTGCTCGGAAAGCATTTTAAAAAGCGGTTGGGAATAGGAAAATTCGCTCAAAAAAACGAGAGAGCCAATGAAGAAAAGCAGGATTCTCATACCGACATGGAATTATGAACTTGTCGATCTATTTGTTCCAAAATTTCCTCAACGAAATGACGCTCGTTGCTCAGGCGTGGCACCTTATGCTGGCCACCCAACTTGTTCTTTTCACGCAACCAATTGTAGAATGTACCTGTCGGAATAGCGCGTACATCAGGCGTTTTCAAAACGAAATCGAAAGCACGTTTGGCTTCATAATCCGTATTGAGTGACTTCAATGCTCGGTCGAGCGCCTCCGTGAAATCATCCATACTGTAAGGTGGTCGCTCAAATTCTATAAGCCACTGATGCGCTCCAGTCGACTTCTCCGACATGTAAACCGGTGCTGCTGTATAATCAACAACCGATGCTTCGGTTTCCAAGCATGCACATCGAATGGCCTCGTCTGCATTATCTACTATCAACTCTTCCCCAAACGCATTGATGTAATGACGCGTGCGACCGCTCACCTGAATGCGAAACGGGAAGGTCGAGGTGAATCGGATGGTGTCACCCACCAAATAGCGCCACAAGCCTCCATTTGTGCTAATGATGATTGCATAGTTCTGCCCTACTTCAACGTCTTTGAGGCTTACTGTTTTCGGATGATCCTTGCCGTACTCACTCATCGGCATGAACTCGTAATAGATTCCGTAATCCAGCATCAACAGCATATCATCGGCGTTTAACCGGTCTTGAATTCCAAAGAAACCTTCCGATGCGTTGTAAGTTTCTACGTAGTTCATCTGCAAGGATGGTATGAGCTTACTGAATTGGTCGCGGTAGGGTTTGAAACTAACACCACCGTGCCAAAACAACTCCAGGTTGGGCCACACCTCCATGATGTTCTCTGTGCCCTTCAACTCGAGTATGCGCTTCAACAACACCATGGTCCACGACGGCACGCCGGCCATCATGTGAATGTCTTCATCCATGGTGGTGCGTGCAATCATTTCGATTTTTTCCTCCCAATTATCCATCAGCGCAATATCACGAGAGGGTGCGCGCATGATTTCTACCCATACCGGCAGATTGCGTATGATGATGGCCGACAAATCGCCGGTATAACCTTCTTCATTGAAGGGATTGATCTTCGATGAACCACCTAACACCAAATGCTTACCGCTGTAAACTTTAGCATCGGGTTTCTGATTATAATAAAGCGCCAACAAATCCTTGCCGCCTTTGTAATGACATTGTTCAAGAGCTTCGGTAGTGACCGGAATAAACTTACTTTTCGCATCGGTTGTACCGCTGCTCTTCGCGAACCATTTCAACTTCGATGGCCACAAAATGTTCTGTTGTCCTTCACGCAATAATTCAATATAAGGCTTCATTGCCTCGTAGTTGCGAATAGGAACAGCCTTCTTAAAATCTTCGAGCGAACGAATGGACGAAAAACCATGATCGACACCGAAGCGCGTGAGCGCTGCCTCGTCGATGAGATTGCGAAACAACTCCCCCTGCACCTCGACCGGGTACTTCATGAACAGGTCGATTTGGTGTATTCGCTTTTTTATAAACCAACCGAATACGGAGTTAAGTGGCATGCTTTCTTTTGGTTAATTGATTGCAAATTAAAGATTAAAAACAACCTATCCTAAAAAAATAAGACCGCCGTTGTGGCAGCCTTATCTCTTTGTGACCCCGAAGGGATTCGAACCCCCATCTGAGGAACCGGAATCCTCCATTCTATCCATTAAACTACGGGGCCGGGGCCGCAAAAATAAGCACACCTCCAAGCCATTCCTATCGTGCGCCTCATCTTCGCTTATATTTGTTGACACAGCATGAATAGCTGCGATACTAACCACTCTTTTGAATGTCATTTAGAATTATCACCACTATATTTTCCGTATTGCTATGCTCTGCTCTTTCGGCGCAACTGGTTATCAACGAAGGAAGCAATAAAAATGCATCAACCTTACTGGATGAAGATGGCGAATTAAACGATTGGATTGAACTCTACAATTCTGGATCAACTTCCATTGATTTGGCGGGCTACAGCCTTACCGACAATACATCGAACAACGCGCAATGGGTTTTTCCAAACTATTTGCTTCAACCCGGCGAATACATCGTGATTTTTTGTAGCGGTAAAAATCGCTTTACCTCTCCTCCTGCCGCAGACTTCAACACCACAAGTTCCTTCGTACCGCAAATAGGATGGAATAACCACGTTGCGCAGCAACCGTTCGAATGGGATGGTGTTTCCAATTTAGTCCTCAACACCTGCTCCTATTGGTCGGGCGGGTATACCTCCAACTCTATCTTTAATCAAACAGCAACCGATTACATTGCCTCCGTTTCTTCCTTCGTTGATGGCGGCGATTATGCCTGCAGTTCGCAGTTCGGTGAAGTGTCGACTCTGCGTCCTGTGCTTAGAGTGAATGATGTCGTGGTAGGTGAAAACAACACCCAGAACTGCAATACATGCTATCCGGCTCCCTATGGCAATTGGTACTTCAGCGCTCGCATGCAAACCATTTATCGCGCAGACGATTTGTTGGCAGCAGGCCTCACAGCGGGCGCCATCGACTCTCTCGCATTTGAGGTGGCTTATACTGACCCTTCTTTTTATGACTATGTGAGCATTCAACTGACGACTACAAACGATGCCGAATTGAACAGCGAGTTCATCAATACCAACGGATCTTACTTTCATACAAATTTTCGCATTGCTGCAACAGGGGAAACAATCTATCTGTATAACCCCTCGGGTGAATTGGCCCATGAATGCACCATCGACCTTCAATCGCTCAACGCTAGCAGCGGCCTATTTCCGGATGGCGCGGAGTTGACCGTTCTCTTTGCTGCTCCCACTCCCGGAGCATCCAACAACAACTCTGAACCTGCCGATGGCTACACGCTAGAACCGGCGTTCACGGTTGATGCGGGCTTTTACATGAACGCACAAGTTGTTTCTATCCTCAACCCCAACGGACCACAATCTACCGTTCGATATACAACCGATGGAAGTGAACCGCAAAGCAATTCCATTCTCTACACCGGCGACCCCATCATCGTGGACAGTACCTCCGTATTAAAAGCACGTGTTTTTGAAGTCAATCAAATTCCCGGCCCGTCGGCTGCAGCCACTTATTTCATAGGTGTTGATCACAGCACTCCAATTCTATCCATCTCAACGAACAACAACAACCTATATGGCGCGGAAGGCATGTTCGACAACCCGTATAACGATTGGCTTAAGTCGGGATTTGTTGAGTATTTCGATTCAACAGCTCAGCATACCCTATTGATGTCGCAATACACAGGAATGATTATGGACGGTGGAGCCGGTGGCAGCCGTTCGCAGCCTCAGCGTTCCTTTCGCTTGAAACTCACCGATGGAATTTTTGGAGAAGCACCCATGCAACATCAAGTGATTCCTACCATTCCCTACCGCAATCAATACAGTGATTTCTATTTGCGTAACGGAAGTAATCAATACTTAGCCCTTCCCTACAAAGACGCCGCTCAAGTTCGTATGATGAGCGAAGGGACAAACAATTACAACTCGGCATGGCGACCTGTTACTGTATATATAAATGGCCAGTACCATGGCCTCTACGAATTGCGCGAAAAATTCAATGCTGAGAAATTCGAAATTCTAGACAATGCCCAAAAGGATGATATGGATATTCTTTCGCTCAGCTACTATTATGGTGGTGTGTTGCGTGCTGTTGAAGGTGACCCACAGCACTATTGGGACGACTGGAACATCATCTCTCAACTCGACGCCACTACTCCGTCGTATGTTGAAAATGTTGGTCAGTATTTCGACTTAGATAATTACACCGATTATTTCATCGGTGAATCATTTATGGCCAACGTAGATTGGCCTTATAACAACATTAAAATCTACCGCTCGAATACGACCGATTACAAATGGCGATTTGCACTTCAAGACCTTGAACTTGGCTTAGCTCCCAATTCCTGGACCGACTGCTCTACCAATCATATCGAGTGGCTTATGGGTAACACCAATGGCAATCCGTTCACAACGCCGTGGTTCAACATGATGCAGCACCAAGACTATCGCCTGCATTTCATAAACCGTTTCGCCGATTTACTGAACACCTCTTACCGCGCTCAACGTTTGCTCGACATCGAACAATACCATTACGACCTCATACTTCCTGAAATGCCTGCCTATTATGCACGTTGGGCAGACCCCAATAACGTGGAAGGATACATTCAATGGTTCAATGAGAACCACTCTATATTTAGAGAACAACTTGCATGCAGAGGAGCGCAAGTTCGAAATCACATTCAAAACCAATTTGCCTTCGCATCGCAGCAACAAATTACACTTGCTGTTTCTCCACCGGAAGCGGGCTACATTCAAATCAACACGATTATTCCCGAAGAATTACCCTGGAGTGGAATCTACTTCAACGGCGCACCTGTTACCATCACTGCTATTGCCAACCCCGGCTTCGTTTTCAATTACTGGATGAGCGATTCATTGTTACAATCGCAATGGCACAACGATACCATGATTATGAACCTTTCTGCTGATGATGTCTTCACAGCTCATTTCTTGGGAATCGCTCAGCCAACGAAAATTGATATCAGTGAAATAAACTACAACGACGATGAAACACAACCTGCGGGGGATTGGATTGAACTGCGCAACTCCGGCAATGGCACTATAAATCTTGCGGGCTGGGCAATCACCAACGGCGTGAATATGCCACGATATGAATTTCCTCCATCGACTGTGCTCGCTCCCAATCAATACTTGGTTATCGCGCGCGACTTAGCATCTTTTCAATCGATTCACCCAACCGTTGAAAATGTGATTGGCAATTTTGATTTCTCACTGCCTGCGAGTGGCGGCACGATTCGCTTGCTCGACCAACGCGATTCCATCATACGTGTAGTCAATTATCTAGACTCACTGCCTTGGCCAATGGTGGCCGATGGTGGTGGACGCACACTCGAATACAGCGCGGGTGCAAACAACGCAACGCTCGCCGAAAACTGGTTTGCAGGTTGCATGCTCGGTTCACCCGGCAGCGCCTATGCACCCTGCGAAGAAGAAATAGTCATCAGTGAAATTAACTACGCATCCGCTCCGAGTGCCAACAGTGGCGATTGGTTTGAAATACGAAACGTTGGAAGTACACCACGCGATTTATCGGGATGGAAAGTGCGCGACGATGATTGGAACTCCTATTTCACACTCCCGCAGGGGGCGGTGCTTGATGCGGGAGAGTCCATGGTTGTTTGCTCTTCAACCAATTTTTTTGATGCCATAAACGCGGGAATATCCAACCGCTTCGGCGACCTTCCATTCGGTTTGAGTTCATCCGGAGAATTGATCCGCTTGTATGACGCAACCGACAAACTGAATTTCTCCGTGTATTATCAAACAACATCTCCGTGGCCAACCGCAGCAAATGAAAGCGGCTATACACTCGAGTGGAACCCTGAAGCAGATGACATTAATAGCAGCGAAGCTTGGTTTGCGGGTTGTGTTCTCGGCTCGCCCGGAATTGTTTACGTTCCATGCGATACCACTTTCGTTCAGAACCTATCACTACAACAAAAATTATCGGTGTATCCCAACCCAGCATCGGGCAGCTTCTTTGTGCAACTGCCAGCTTCCGACGATTACAATTTGAAGCTCATCAATATGAGTGGTGCAACCGTATTGGACGAACAGTTAACGAACACTTCCTTTGCACATGTAGAATGTGGTGCAC
>Ga0114980_10003439_pt1 | contig 10836 bp, 8 predicted proteins | sample S_140806_EF_Meta_FD_87018 | JGI IMG/M metagenome (GOLD analysis project Ga0114980, IMG submission 87018) | Freshwater microbial communities from Lake Simoncouche, Canada to study carbon cycling - S_140806_EF_MetaG | ecosystem: Environmental > Aquatic > Freshwater > Lake | place: Lake...
CACGGTGTCGCGACCATCGCCGGATCCGTCGCCAACACCCATTGCCGTGCCAATCCGCGCGTACCGGTCCGTGGCATCCCTGCGAGAGAACTCGCACACCGCCGGAAGCAGCACCGCATTCGCCATGCCATGAGGGACCCCGAAGTACGCGCCCAACGGCCTCGCCATGCCGTGTACCAAGGCGACCGACGCGTTACTGAATGCGATCCCAGCCTCGAGCGCCCCAACCGACATCTCGGCCCGTGCTTCGTCGTCACGCGGGTTCGCAAGCACACGTGGCAATGCCCGTGACAGCCGTGCGATCGCACTCAGTGCTAGCGGGTCGGTCATCGGTTGCGACCGGCGCGAGACATACGACTCGATTGCGTGGGTCAGCGCGTCGATACCCGCCGCGACCATCGGCCTCGATGGCACATCGCGCGTCAGGTCGGGATCGGCCACCGCAATGTCGGGCATCGCCTCCCAACTGGAAGTCAGCATCTTGCGATCACGCGCCTCATCGGTGACGATCACAAACCGGGTGACCTCCGATCCTGTGCCCGCGGTCGTCGCGATGCACGCCAGTGGCACACGTCCGCCGGGCACCTTCTCGGCCCCCTCGAACCGTGTCAGCGGACCGTCGTGCGCCATGAGAATGGCCACCGCCTTGGCAACATCCATTGCGCTGCCCCCACCCAGCCCAATCACCGCATCGGCACCAGCGATCGCACAATCCCGATGCGCCCGTTCAACCATCTCCATCGTCGGTTCGCCGGTCACCCGGTCATGCGTGGTCACCTGCACGTCGGCATCGGCGATTGCAGCAAGGACCTCACGCGCACCAGCCGTGGCCAGGATGAACCAGTCGGACACGACGAATGCGTGACGCACTCCCCGCATCCGGAGAATGCGCCCGATCCCGAGCGACGACCCGGACCCGGTCAGGATCAACCCCGGCACACGGAACTCTCTCATCAGTTACTCCCGAACGGTAATGAAGCGCATCGAAATCTGGGAGAAGGTGGCGCAGTCACGCCGGAAGCCACTGGGCAAACCATGCCTCTGGTCCGTCCGAAACGTACCGGTGTCCACCGTCGAACAGGTCCAGTGACACCGAACCGGGCGCACCCGCCGCCGTATAGGCTCGCGACACAGTTTCGAAGCCCGCAGCGACCGCTTCCAGGGTGTAGAGCGGATCGCCACGACCATTCTGGATCAACAGCGGGCGAGGGGCGATCAAGGCCACGATTTCCGGCAGATCGGCAACCCGCAGGAGCCCCGGCAAGGTATTGCAGAGATCCCACCCGCCAAGACGGTTCCACACCTCGACCTCCTGCCGGATGGTCGTGAAGTAGCCACTCACCACCGCAGTCCGCACGCGCTCATCGAACGCTGACAGGAACATGGTGCGCTTGCCACCTTCCGATAGGCCAACCACCCCGATCCGCGACGCATCGACCCCCGGCCATGCCGACAGGATGGACAGCGCACGAATGTCGTCGAGCAGGCGCAGTCCCGTGTGCGTGTAGCCGAGGTACTCGACCACCCGCCCCATCGCCTGATGATGTTGTGCCCCACGGTCCGCCACGCGTTCGCCGAACCCAAGCGCATCCGGCGTGATCACCACGTAACCCCGTCGAGCAAATCGTGCGCCGAAGTCCGAGTGGTAGCGACCGATCAGTTCGGAAAGTTCCTCCGGCGTTGCGCCGTTGATATCCGCACCAGTTCCAGTCACCAGTTCCTTGCCAAGCATGTTCCCGTGCCCATGCAAGGCCACGATGCCGGCGAGACCATTGGAACCAGGGGCAACGCTGTCAGACATTGTGCCCGGCACCAGCACGAACGCACTGCCGGTACCCCCAAGCACCCCCTCATACCGGATCTGGTGCCTGACGAACCCTTCTCCGGGGACCGTATCGATGATCTCCCAAGCCGGGGTGGCATGACTGACCGAGTCTGCATCGATACCGAGGATTGTCCACAAGGCATCCCTCAGCGATTGCTGCCAATCCCTGAGCGCCGTGCCCGGATCCACCCCACCCCGGAGCAGGTCCGGCAATCCCAGTCGTGGCCGGATTGACGCCACCTGCCTCTGGAGGAAGTCGTGAGCGCGCAGTCCAGCGGACTGGCCATCTGGCGGAGTAGCCCGGGATACTGCCGGAGGTACGTCGTTCGTCTTCACATCCGGCAGGATAGCCCCAAAGCGACGCATCCTTCGAGAGATCAACGCAGGTCCCCTCGGCCGTCGCTTCGAAAGAGGGGGAGGGGATGGGGGGCCTCACAGTAGATCGGCCAAGTGACCCTGGGAGCGCCGGCGCCCTCGCCGGCCACCTTCGTAATGCCCTCCATCATCCACCCAGCGGGAACCGCCTCCCAGCGGGCCAACCACGTCAGGAACAGCGGTTACGTCACCTGCCAAGCAGGCCCGCCGCCTCATGGGCGAGCGCCGCGTAGACGGGGATCCCAAGGACGATATTCAACGGAAAGGTCAGGCCGAGCGACAACCCCACGTAGAGGCCCGGTGTCGCTTCCGGGACGGCGTGGCGCAGCGCTGCGGGAACGGCGATGTACGAAGCACTCGCAGACAGCACCATAAGCAGCATCGTCTCACCCGGAGGCAGGCCGACCGCCAGGGCAATCGCCAACGCAATCAGCGCGTGGATTGGTGGGGCGGCAAATGCGTAGACAAAGGCTTGCACCGGTGACCCGGCCAGGTTGCGGAGTTGCGTCGCCGCCACCGTCCCCATGTCGAGGAGGAAGAAACTGAGCATCCCCTTGAAGAGATCGATCGAGAACGGTGCCATCACCTTCTGGCCGGTCTCTCCCGTCAGGATGCCGACAGCCATTGCCCCGACCAGCACGAGTTGCGACCCATCGGTCAACGCGTGCCGAAGGCCCTCCTGCCACGTTGCCCCAACCATTTCGGTCCCCGACCGGCGTCGCGCCCGATGGGCAAGCATGAGGGCGATCACGAGTGCCGGGGATTCCATGAGTGCCATCGCCGCCGCCATGTGCCCGCCGTAAGGGACACCCGCCTGGTCGAGGTACTGCGTTGCGGCGATGAAGGTGACCGCACTGACCGAGCCGTAGACGGCCGCCACGCCGATTGCTTCGAATTGTCCGATCGCCCGCCGCAGCGCCAGATAGCCGACGACGGGCACCGCAATCGCCATTGCCACGGCTAGCCCGAGACTGACGATGACCGTCTGGTCGATGCCACTCGCCCGGATGGCGAAACCGCCCTTGAGACCGAGAGCCATCAGCAGGTAAAGCGACAGGAACCGACCGACTTGGTCGGGAATCTGGAGATTGGACCGAACCAACCCGGCAATCAACCCCAGTACAAAGAAGAGAACGGCCGGGTCAAGGAAAATAGGCATTGCCCGAAACACTACACGGTCGCGCGAAAAACCACCGCCTCCACTCCCGTGCGCACGTCATGACACGGATTGGTGCCCAACGATGGAGAGAAAGCGGTCATGCCTGCGCGCCGCGCTCACCAGACTCATGCAGCCGTTCGTGCGCGGTCTCCCGCCTTGCGTGCACCGGGATGGCGCCGGTGACCCCCGTGAGACCGAAATCCGGGGGCATGTTGAAGTACAGCGACTCGGTTGCACCTGGGGCAACCACATATGTCTCATGAAAGATGCCGACGGTTGAACCCGACTTCGATGCGGCGCGATAGAACTCAAGCCACGCGGGACGATGCTCGTACTCGTCGTTCCGCGCGTACCGTTCCAGATGTTCGAATGACTTCCAGTACTGCACGACGGCAATGGTGCGACCCCAAAGGCAATATCGGGCCGAGACCATGCCGAGATCCCGGTTTCGTTCCAACTCACGAATCATCCGGGGCATGGCCATAAAGGGCGGAAGCCAATCGGTAGGGCGCGCCCAGTCATGAACGTGCATGCCGATGATGAACACGGCACCGCCCTTAGTCGGGTCAGCCATCAAGCGCGGTGGGATTGCCATCGTTGTTCCAGTCCTGCCTTGCGTGCCAACGTAGATGTGATCAACGTTTACTTTACGGCACTGATCCGCAGAAGGCCAGTCTGGGAGAGCGTACCCGTCCACCCAGTTCGCCATGATCCGGGGAAATCCCTGGGATGGGAGTGGTTGGCGAGGAGGCCCCTGACTACCCGAGCACTGCGCGACGTCAGATCCAGTCGATCTCGTCGAGGCAGAGTTCCCGGAACACATCCCGGTTGAACGAGACCCCAAGTCCCGGCACGTCCGCAAGGTCCATGAACCCATCCACTGGGCGCAATGGGGTCTCCACCAGTGCGTTGGCGAGGGGGGTCGTGCGGAATGACTGCGGGTATTCGCACAACAGGAAGTTCGGCGTCGCCGCCGCCAAGTGCAGGCCCGCCGCCAAATGAATCGGCGTGGAGATGCTCGCGTGGACGCACCACCGGACGTTATGCAAGTCCGCAATGAGTGCGATCTTCCGACCCTCGGAAATGCCTCCCGCACGGCACACATCGGGCAGGATCACATCGGCAGCCCGCTTGCGGAACTTGTCGAGGAACTGCCAGCGGTTGCACTCGGTCTCACCATTCGCCACCGGAATGTCCAGGGTCTGGCACAGGGCTGCATATCCATCCACGTCTTCCGGGGGCAGCGGGTCCTCGAACCAGCCCGCGCCGGCCCGTTCCAACCGCCGTCCGGCAGCCACGGCCGTGCGCGCGTCGTACACACCGTGCGCATCGACCAGAACATCCGCGTCACCCCGGACCGCCTCGATCACCGCCTCGACACCATCGAGATCCTCGTCGAGTGGACCGCGACCGACCGATAGCTTCATCGCGGTGTACCCCTCGGCGACAAACCCTCGCGCCGCCCGGATGCGGTCATCCACCGTCGCCCCAGGCACTCCAGACAAGTAGCACGGAATGTGCGTCGAATAGGGGCCACCAAGCAGCCGGTAGACCGGTTGCCCAAGCGCCTTGCCGGCCAGATCCCACAGTGCGATGTCGATGCCCGCAATGGCTTCCAGCATCACGCCGGTGCCGTAGCCACGCAGGCGCATGCTCGCGTACAGGGCATCCCAGATTGCATCGATCGCCAATGGATCGCGACCGATCAGCTGCGGGGCGAACAGGTCGGTGATGAGCGCCTGCGCGACCCGGGGAATCGGTGGCGAGTGCGCCTCGCCCCATCCCACCAATCCGTCGTCAGTCACGATCCGGACCAGCAGTACCTCGGCCTGTGCTGGATAGACGCACAGGTGGCGCCCATCGTTCCGTGCAAGGGCCCGGGGGCGGGAGCTTCCCGATGCCTCGACGGTCGCCGCCCGTAATCCGGCACTTCCCTCGTAATCCCGCTGTGCCACAACCCTGAACGATTCAACGCGTGCGATCTTCATGCCCGGTAGTGTGCCCGATCCACCCGACGCCGGTCTCCCACTCACATCGGGGTTACCACCGCGAAGACTGTCTGCCACCCTCGCCCCCTATTCCTACCCCCGGTGGGTCGGTCATCGCCCTGGGAGCGACCGACCCCCATTCCATCAAGCACCGGATTCTGATTGCACGACCGCTGTCACCCTCCCGGGCGTTCGCCACACCACAGCCGGTGACCAATCTGGTCAATCACGGGCAGTAGGTCGGATACCGTGTCAATCGTGAAGTCCGGCCTCGCCCTCGCAAGTGCAGCACTCGAGCGATCACGGACTTCCTGGCGCCCGCGATCATCAAGCGCGTCCCACTCCGCGTGCGTCAACCCGGCCGCGTTGCCACTCGCCAGGATGCCAACGGTCCATGCCCCAGCATCACGTCCCTCCAGAAGACCCGGCACGGTGTCGTCCACCTTCACCGCCGACCAAGCGGGCCACACCCCGAGTTCGATCAGGCATCGCCACATCCCCAACGGCGTCGGACGGGTCACCGGCAAGTCGTCGGCGCACACCATCGCGTCAGGCACGAACCCTTGCGATGCCACAAGATCGGTGATGGCAGCCATCACAATGCGTGGGTAGCCGGTTGTCGATCCGATCCGGATCCCACGCCTGCGCAGGGCATCCACCGCCGACACCACGCCCGCGATGACGTCGGCATGCGCACGCACCGCCATCACTTGCCGGGGCGTGAACGCTTCGTACAGTCTGTCAACCGCCGACTCATCAAATGCCGATCCATGGATCTCCCGCCATGCCTCGGCCACCCGCGCCATCATCCCCATTGTCCGGATGTGGTCACGCTTGGGCAGACCCATCGGCGCACGTGCCTCGGCCTCTGTCACCGGCACGCCCTGCGCACTGAATGTCTCCACGAACGTCATTGCCGGCGCCCGGCTACCAAAATCGACCACCGTCCCGGCCCAGTCGAACACCACCGCCCGCACTCCGGGAACGGGATGGTCATCGGGTCGACGGGAGACAGGGTGAGGCGCAATCGTCCCAATCACCGCCAACCCCCGAACACGTCCTCGGCCAGGCCGAATGCCGTACTCGCACCCGTGCCACTCGTAACCACCACCACCCGCACCCGGTCATCCGGCGCCACCACTAGGGCGTCCGACGGCCCGCCCACCGGATAGACCCCTGTCCACCGCTCCACCACATCGCACGAGGCCAGGTCGACCGTCTCATGCAGATGGCGAAGGATGATCCGGTCAACGTCTTCCGATGCGAAGGGCAGGGGCGACACGGCGTCGTGGTGCGAATCGCCGACCACGAGAGTGCCGTCGGAACTTTGCACAACGATCAGGTGGATGCCATTCGCCAACGCATCACCCGCCTCGGTCTCCAGCCTGGCCCGCAGGGCGACCGACTCCGGCAGGTCGGCGTAGCCCCGATACCGCACCAGGCTCAGGTCACCCATCACCGGTGCGGTCAGGTGGAACCCCACCGGAGGACGGACCCGCAGCATTTGCAGTTGCGTGAGGCGCAGGTCGAATGGCGCAAGCCACGTGCGTGCCACACCGGTCAGCACCGTCCCCGGACAGACAACCACGCGCGACGCCTTGATCACTCCAGTCACGGTCCGCAGGCCATCGGGAGTCACGTCAAGGACGGTTTCACCCCACCGGAACGTCACGCCGTGGGCTTCGGCAAGCCAACTTGCGAGGCGTGGTACCGCCTGACGCGACTCGACCCGAAGTTCGTGGGGCGAATGCATGGCACCCACCGCACCATCCATCCGCAGTTCCGGTGCCCGGTGGCAAACGTCGGACGCCCCTGCAAGTTCACACCCATGGCCCATCGGCGTGCGAGCGAACGCCTCAAGGACCGTCCACGCCTCGGGCCGGTGCGCGGTAAGCCAAAGGCCTCTCTGGAGGATCGGTATCCCGGCGAGGGGCGCAACCTCCGCCCAGACATCCCGTGACCGCATCGCCCGTCGCCAGGTGTCGCCCGCCCCTTGCCCGGAAACGGTGATGAACCCGAAGTTCCGTATGGAAGCTCCGACGCACCGGTCATCACGGTCAATCACCACCACTCGCCACCCACGCCTCGCCGCAATAAGTGCGTGCGCAAGTCCCACAATCCCCGCACCCACCACCGCAAGGTCGAATATGTCTCCCGGCATGATGCGTGCCACCGTATCACGGTCACGTATCCTCGCCCGGAGACTCGGCTTTCCCACCGGCGGTCAAGATCAGGGAATCCCCCATCGGCCCGTTCACGCACATGGGATACCGTAACGACATGAAACGTCTGATACAGCACTATCTGGAGATGGTCGTTGCCATGTTTGCTGGCATGATGGCCTGGGGAAGGCTGAGCGCCATGCTGTTCGGCGAGGGTGGAGCCATGGGCATGCACGCCTCGATGCATGGCACGGAAGTGATTGCCACCGAACAATCGGTCATGTCACAGATCGGTGGAATCACCGCGATGGACCTATCGATGATCGTCCCGATGGTGCTGTGGATGCGCTACCGGGGGCACTCGTGGCGCCACGGTGCCGAGATGTCGGCCGCGATGGTCGTGCCAGCCATTCCGGTCTATGCGGCTGAACTGATCTGGCCCGGAACATTCGGACCGATGTCAGCGATGTGGAGCCACGGGGCGATGCTTCTGGGCATGGCCGCCCTCATGATCGCCCAACGCGACATGTATGCCGGTCACGACCACTCACACGCATCGGCGGCCCCAGCGGATGCAGCCGCCGCACCTGACGCCACGCCGAAGTTCACCCACTGAAACCGCCCCGGGTTGCCGACACACCGGCGACCCGGGGAACTGAACCGCAGCGAAGCGACTATGAACATGGGGTGGCGGGGTGGCGCTCAGATCCGCGTCGCCGCTTAGCTGACCCGGGCCATCACTTTCCCACCGACAATGGTCGTGCGCGCCACAATCTGCCGACGCACCGTTTCGGACACCCCGTAGGAGTCGGTCAGGACCACCTCCCGGTCCTCAACCGCGAGGATCGCAACATCGGCAAGATGCCCCGGGCGCAGGGACCCGATCCGGTCGCCCCACCCGATTGCCTTTGCCGGACGGGAGGTAGAGGCCGCAACCACGTCCACAAGTGGCATGCCCATGTGCAGCAGCCTCGTCATCGTTGCCGGCATGTCAATCGACACCGGCGGGCGGATGCTGTTCATATGGACGTCCGTCGAAATCGTGTCGGGCCAGAAGTCCTGGTCAGCCAGGTGATGCGCGGTCGTCCAGTTGAAACTGCCCGATCCGTGCCCGATGTCAAATAGCACCCCACGGTCACGGGCTGCCCTTACCTCAGGCTTGACCCGACCGTCACGCTCGGTCAGGCGCGTCACCGGCTGCCCCTTCCACGCGTGCGTCACCATGTCGCCCTTGCGCAGGGCCGCCAGACCCTCCTCGAAGACCGGTGGCGGATCACCGATGTGCATCATGACCGGTACCTGCGCCGCCCGGGCCGCCGCGATGGCGTGCCAGACCGGCTGCAACGAGTTGTCCTCACCGAACGCATTGCGGCTTGCCCGCACCTTCACGCCGACGATCAGATCGCGGTTCGCCTCAACCACCCGTGCCGTCTCCGTCGGGTCAACGAACCGGCCATAGCCACATTCGGGCATTGCGACCAGACCAATGATGGAGATGTTCAGGAACGCGAGCACACGGCTTTGCGATGGTTCGACGATGAACCGACGGAACCCGTCCCACGTCGCCGCCCCGACGCTACCGGCATCAACTTGCGTCGATGTGCCGCTTCGTGACGCCAACGGATCGGCATCAATGGAGAGCGGGGTGACGCCCGCGTAGACGTGAGCATGCAGGTCGATCAGTCCCGGAGTCACAATACACCCGGTCGCATCGATCAGTTCCGCACCATCGCGCGCCAGTGCCGGACCCACCGCCGCGATGCGTCCGTCACGGATCCCCACATCGGCGACACGATTGGTCCCGGTCTCCGGATCGATCACGGTCCCGCCGTGCACCACAAGGTCAAATGTCGGTGTCATCATGCCGGTCAGGATAGCCTCACCGATCCGGTACCGGGAGTGCAGGTCGCCGGCACACACCTCCTATCCGGGCTCACAAGTGGAACTAGCCGGGGGGCACTCTGGTCCGTGGGATCGACAAGCGAAAAGTGGGCAAGGATGCTCCCGGAACAGAGCGGAATCCACCCCATCGATATCCCGGGTATCCGAGCGCCTGGTCTCCCTTTCCGCGCCAGACTTGGGTTGCGACCCAAACCTGGCCGCACGACGGCACCTCGACACCGCCCACGAACAGTTTCTTGTCAGCGCCCAAGACCGTTTCGGAAAGGGGGACCCGACTGCACACCACTGGAGTTTGCGCTAGACGAAGATCTCGAGAGGCAGGAAGGCCGTGACGATGAAGTTCGGCACGTCAACCAGTTCCGATACCTTGAGGTCAACCGCCACCGAACAGATCGCGTACGCCTGCTGGCGGGTATATCCGTGTTCACGCACGATGTATTCGATCATCCCAAGCAGGGCGTTCTTGGCCGCCAGGGTTGCATCGCCACCATGGTTCTCGTCATCCGCAGTGATCGGCATGCCCGGGATCGCGACGAACCGACCCGGCGAAGAACGGTAGGGCACCGCGTCAGTACCGGTGCGAGCCAGATAGAACGACCGGATGCCCTTGCTTGCCGCGGTGCCCTTGTGCAGGTGGAACTCAAAGGTCGACTCCGACCGCATCTCGATTGCGGTGCCACACGTCTCGCTGTCACCCTGCGCGAAATGCACATCGCCCACACTGAAGAGGCCACCGGGGGCCGAGACGGGGATATAGATCGAGGTGCCGGGGTTCAGTTGCTTGATGTCGATGTTGCCCGCGACCTCACGCGGTGGGATCGTGCGCAGGGCGTGTCCGGCGATGAGCGGATCACCCGGCACTGCCCCAACCGGATCGGGTGGCATCGCGAACCCGCCGCGTGCCACCAGGGCGGCCTCGCGCTTGGCAATCCGTTCGCGCAGTGCACGACCAGGGGCCAGCCCGATCACTCCCGGATGCGCGAGGTAGGGAATGCGCACGCCCGGCAGGTCACCGGATTCGGCGAACCCGTCAGCGATCGTCCACCGCACCAGATGCGGATCAGGGAAGTGATCGGCAAGGAACCCGAACCCCGGAACCTGCACGGTGTAGCCAAACGACGCCGGGACGATATCGACGACGCGCACTTCAAGGAGGTCGCCCTCCTCGGCACCATCGATTGCAACCGGACCCGTGAGAGGATGCACCGGTCCGAGATCGATTTTGGCAATCTCATCAAGGGTTGACTGACGCGTGACCTGCCCATCGAAGGCATCTCGCGTCTGCATGGTCACCCGGTCACCGGACCGCGCATGGATCACCGGACGGATGTCCTCGTGCCAGCGATTGTGTCCGACTTCGGGCTGTTGGATCAGGGGCCGGGATTCGTCGATGTCGATGCGGTGTGTGGTGCCGGTCATGACGTG
>Ga0114980_10003441_pt1 | contig 10834 bp, 6 predicted proteins | sample S_140806_EF_Meta_FD_87018 | JGI IMG/M metagenome (GOLD analysis project Ga0114980, IMG submission 87018) | Freshwater microbial communities from Lake Simoncouche, Canada to study carbon cycling - S_140806_EF_MetaG | ecosystem: Environmental > Aquatic > Freshwater > Lake | place: Lake...
CAAACCAACAATGTGCGATCGCCCAATGACCACGCAGTGCTTTCCTTCCGTTTCTACGCTGTAACGGCGCAATAACTCAAGAATACCACCGGGCGTAGCCGGAAGAAAACAGGGCAACCCAAGCACCATTCGACCTACATTTTCAGGATGAAATCCGTCAACATCTTTTCGAGGATCAACGGCCAGTAGTACTTTTTTCTCATCGATATGCTTGGGCAATGGCAGCTGAATGATATAGCCATCCAAATCGTCCTTAGAGTTCAACTCTTGAATTAACTGAAGCAACTCAGACTCCGATATAGAAGCATCTTTTTGAATAAGGGTCGATCGAAATCCAACCTCCTCGCACGACTTCACCTTCGACGTGACATAGGTGAGACTTGCTCCGTCATTACCCACCAGCACAGCAGCCAAATGGGGTGGTCTGTGACCGCTGCTCACCAATTCGCTGACAGCAAAAGCAATTTCAGTTTTGATCTGTCGTGAGGTTGCTAATCCGTCCAGTAATGTCATAGTGAGGGCTGTTTGCGCAAAGATGCTCGTGAATATGCATAGCCCGAAAAAAAAGATTCGTTCTTGTTGAAAAGATAACCCCTTCACGAACCTACCTTTTCACGAGCCAATCGAATGACGCAATTTCCAACCAATTGCCCGTTGATTATCTTAACCAATTTTTATACTTCTACTTCAGATTGAGAAGTTACTTTTACCTCCGAACTATGAAATATACCGCATATCCCCTCATCTTGCTGTTCACCCTGAGTGTAGCTTCGCTGCAAGCTCAAATTAAGAACACTGCTGAAACAACCGATAAGTTTTCAACCCTTCTCAACTACATTGATCTCATGTATGTGGATACGGTCAATTCCTCTGAATTGGTAGAGAAAGCCATCGTTCACATGTTGGAAGAGTTGGACCCTCACTCGGTTTACCTATCCAAAGAAGAGGTAGCCGCTGCCAATGAGCCCCTGCAGGGAAGCTTTGATGGTATTGGTGTTCAGTTTCAAATACTGCACGACACCATCCAGGTAATAGAGCCTATTCAAGGCGGTCCATCGGAAAAGCTGGGTATAAGAAGCGGAGATAAAATCGTAAAAATTGATGGTGAAAACGTGGCCGGTATTGGCATCAAGAACAGCGACGTAATGAAAAAGCTGAAAGGACCAAAGGGCACGAAGGTTTCAGTAGGTATTGAACGCAACCGAGAGCCTGAGCTCCTTTACTACACAATCACCCGCGACAAAATTCCCATCTATTCTGCAGATGCATCCTACATGGCTGCTCCGGGTATTGGCTATGTCAAGATAAGCCGATTCGCTCAAACCACTGCAGAGGAAATGCGTAAAGCAATTATTGAACTCCGCGCAGAAGGCATGAAGGACCTCGTTATCGACTTGCAAGGAAATGGTGGTGGACTGCTCGATATTGCCGTTGAAATGTGCGATGAGTTCATTTCCGGCGACCGATTGCTCGTTTATACCGAAGGCCGCTCGTTCCCTCGCGATGAACGCAGAGCAAACCCCGAAAAAAAGGGTATTTTCGAGAAGGGTCGATTGATTGTCCTAATCGATGAGTCTTCCGCATCGGCTAGCGAAATTCTCAGTGGTGCTGTGCAAGACTGGGATCGCGGACTGATTATCGGTCGTCGTTCTTTCGGAAAAGGACTGGTTCAGCGCCCCGTGCGACTGCCCGATGGAAGCATGGTTCGACTAACCGTTCAGAAATACTTTACTCCTTCGGGTCGTTGCATTCAAAAATCGTATGAAGATGGATTGGCTGAATACGAAAAGGATAAAGAAAAGCGCTTCAAACAAGGTGAGTTATTCAGTCTTGATAGTCTTAACCTGCCCGACTCCTTGAAGTACTTCACTAACCTTAAAAAACGAACAGTATACGGAGGCGGGGGTATACTTCCCGATATTTTCGTACCGCTCGACACTTCTGAAAACAGCAACTATTTCAGCGAAATGCTGCGCACAGGCGTAAACAATGATTGGGTAATGGAATACACCAATACCAACCGCAACTCGTTGCTTGAAAAATACCCTACCATCAAGGATTTTACGGCAAAGTATCAACTGCCTTCCAACGCGATGTCCGACATGATTGCGCGCCTAACCGAGAAGAAAGTCGTCTACAACGAGCAGGAATTCAAAACATCTGAACACGCTATTCAATTGCGCACAAAAGCTCTGATTGCCCGAAACCTCTACGATGGTGAAGCATTCTACGTGCTCATTAATGACCTCAATCCGGCGCTGAAAAAAGCAATTCAAGTTCTTCAAGATGGGTCGTTCGAAAAGATGAAACTCGCCTACTCCGATTTTAAATAAGCCGTGTAAATTTGAACATTCATTTTAAAACTTAAAAACACAATACGATGAGTAATGGATTAAAAGTGGGCATTTTGGTAGTTGTTGCCGGAGCCCTTGGTTTTCTAGGTTATTCGCAATTAAAAAAGGGGTCAAACGACATTGAATCTCGTCCGGCAGAGACGACAACCCTTTCAACCGATGCAACATCAACAGGAAACGCTGCTCAGAATAGCGAGTTGGAGAATACCGGAAACAGTAAGCTATCCGAAACACGCGCAAAAACAACCATGGCACTGGACAAAAAAGAACACGATTTCGGAACAATCAAACAAGGTGAACAGGTTGAATGTGCCTTCAAAGTAACGAATACCGGAAGTCAACCTCTTATTTTGGAAGAAGCGCACGGCTCATGCGGCTGCACGGTTCCCGATTATCCAAAAGACCCAATTCCTGCAGGTGAATCTCGCGACATCAAAGTGAAGTTCAACTCTACCGGTAAAAAAGGAAAACAATCTAAAACGGTTACTATCACGGCGAATACAGAGCCTATTCAAACCATTGTGACCATTCACGCTATGGTTGATGCTCCTGAGACTGAAACCAAAGAAAAATCAAAGGGCGGTCACTAAAGACCATACCTCTTTCAATACACAAAGGGCTGCAATTGCAGCCCTTTTTACTTTCTATATGTTGTAATGCTTCATTACGATTGCTTCGAAAACCCGATCGGGCAACAGCCGCATCAGATAATACGCCAACTTCGCCTGCGGCTTGGCAACACGATATCGAAGACGGGGTTTGGGTGAGCACAATATCCCATAAATGCATTTGGCGACAGCCTCAGGATTCAAGCCTTCCTCCACTTCACGGTTTATTTGTAGTTGCAACGCTTGATGTTTTGACAAATGGCGCGACGACACGCTAGCGACGACCTTTCGATTTGCATTGATCTCGGTATGCACGTCGCCCGGCTCTACCAACACCACTCGAATTCCATCGGTCGCCACTTCGTGTGACAAGGCCTCCGAATAACCCTCAACGGCAAACTTACTTGCGCAGTAAATACCCCTGTAGGGAAGCCCCATCTGAGCGGCCATGGATGTGATGTTGATGATATAGCCCAACTCCTGTTTTCTCAGCAGCTCCAGTGAGTTTCTACAGATATGATGCACTCCCATTAAATTGGTCTGAAACAAGGCCTCAACCTCTTCGGGTGTGCTGTCCTCAATCGATCCAAGCATGCCCAATCCGGCGCTGTTTACAACGGCGTGCAACGCTCCAAACTCATGTTGAATAGAAACCATTAGCGCATGTACCGATGACAAATCGGTTACATCCATCTGGACATTCCGTAACCCTAACGCCTCGCCTCCAATTCCTGAGCGCGATGCCCCAATTACGAGGTATCCCTTTTCTGCAAGTAACAAAGCGACAGCTTTACCTATGCCACTGCTCGCACCGGTAACAAGAACGACTTTTTTCATATCACCAATCGATTGATGAAACCAAATGTAGACTTCACAACGAAGCTAGCGGTACTTTCGCATCTTAGTTTTGCACAGCATCCTAAAAACATGAATAGCTGGATTGATCAATTCGAACAACATGGATGGGCCGAAATAAAAGGCTTCATGAACGAAACCGATTCAGCGGGCATTCGCTCTGAAATCATTGAAATCCAAAACAACAATGGTTTCAGACAAGCCTCAATTGGCAAGCAAGACTCCAAATCTGTCGACACGTCACAACGCGGTGATTTCATCCGTTGGATAGATGCGCAGCAGGCTCCCAATTACACGCGTTTGTATCTAGATAAAATGACAGCCCTTATCGAGCAGCTCAATTACACGTTCTATCTAGGCATACGCGATTATGAATGTCATTATGCGCACTACCCGCCGGGCACGTTTTATAAAAAGCACGTTGACCGACATAAGAATGGATCTCCACGAAGAGTATCCTCAGTGCTCTACTTAAACGCCGATTGGCAACCTTCCGATGGCGGTGAACTTGTTATCTACGAACCAGAAGGCAATGAACATCGCATTCAACCTCTGCAAGGTACACTAGCAATCTTTCTAAGCGAGTTGGAGCATGAGGTGCTTCTCACCTCTCGAGATCGCATGAGTATCACAGGCTGGATGCTCAACGAAACAATTTTGTGAAAGAAAAAAGGCTGCCCTTTCGGACAGCCTTTTTCATTTATTCTAAAAAGAGATTATTGCTTCACGAAGCGCATGCTATGCATTTCGCCGCCCACCATCAAGCGAACCTGATAGATACCGGCTGCAGCACCCGCCATGTCGATTGATTCAACACGGGTAGCGCTCACGTTACCGAGATCTTTCATCATCACAACTCGACCGCTGTTATCAACGATTGAATAAGACATTGATTCGCCGGCAAGACCTTCCATGCTCATCACAAATTGACCGTTGTTCGGATTAGGATACAAGCTGATATTGTATGAACGGTTAAGCTCATTTAAACCGGTAATGCTGATGCTCTGCTCGACAGTACATCCATTTGCATCCGTTACAGTCAACGTGTATGCACCGGCATCTGTAGCATCTGTAAGACCTGTCAAATCCTGAGCATCACTTGTGAATCCGTTTGGACCACTCCAGTTGTAGTCGTAAGTAGGTGTACCACCTGAAACAGTGTACGCAGAGCTACCACCTGCATCTTCGTCGATTGGGTTAGCAGTAAGACCATCAATTGACAATGCTGCAGGCTCAGTGATAGCTGATGCAGAAGAGGCCACAAAAGCACAACCGTTCGCATCAACAATATTTACAACATAATTACCGGCAGAAAGACCACTGAATACAGGGTTTGTGTCATTCGCACCCGGAGTAGCATTCAATGCATACGTGAATGGGAACGAACCGCCTGTTGCTTCAACGTTAATAGAACCGTCGGTCAAACCATTGCAAGAAATGCTGCTTACAGCGGTGTTTGATCCCAACACTCCGGGTTCAACTACTTCAATTGTCTGCGTTGCTTGACAACCGACTGCGTCTTCCGCAACCAATGAGATCGTAGCATTGCCCAAACCGCTAACTACGTTGTTGCTAGAAAGTGCACCACCGTCGAAGCTATACTGAATGGCACCTGTACCACCGGTAGAAGAAACCGTAACAGAGCCGTCTGTATCGCCATTGCATGAAGGAGTATTCACATCAACTGTTACTACGATAGCAGGACCACCTTGCACTGTAAATGTGTACTCAGCAGTACAAAAGTTTTCATCTTGCGCATAAATCGTGTAATCACCAACACTCAAGTTATTCAAAACAATGGTAGAGGCGCCACCTTCCAACAAATACGTTCCGTCGTTTACCAAAGAGAAGTCAACGTCACCTGTACCACCGAACCATGCAACGATTTTCGTTACATCGGTAGAGTTGAAACACTCCCCTACGCCTGAAGCGGAAGCTTCCATGCTAATAGCCAAAGGACTAGCAACGGTGAAGTTGTTACCTTGGGCAGTACAACCGCTTGCATCGGTAGCAACGAAGTAGTATGAACCACCTGTCAAACCTGAGTAGTTTGGAGTTGACACTACTACAGGGTCATTATTACCATCCAATACTGCAGTTCCATTGTTGTTGAAGAGCGCGAATGACAATGCACCTGTACCACCACCATAGTTGGCAGCATCCGTGCTTACTGAACCGTTATTCTCTCCGGCACATTCAATTGCACCTCCAATGCTTCCCGAAAGAAGCACCGGCGAAACTTCGATACTCACCACTTGAGTTGCCTCGCAAGTAATTCCCGTTGGGTTCGCCAATAGGTTGTCGAAGCGGGTATCGCGCGCTGAGATGGTGTAAACACCACTGGTCAATTGATCAAACATTTCAGTTCCATCGCTTGACAAACCTTGAGAAACACCGTCAAAGAAGAATTCATAAAATGCTTGAGCGCCAGTTGCTGCGACATTGATTACACCGTTATTGGAATCAGAGCAGCTTGGTGCTGTAGATGTAGCGTTCACTGCCAAATCACAATCAAATAAACAAAGGCCATTGTCGTATGTAGCTGCAGCATTGAAGTTAATGGCTGCATTATCTGTGCAACCTGCTACACAACCTGTAGTGCTTGAGAACGCAAATGAACCATAAACAGGAACTGATCCAGCACCTGTATAGTTCGGGAATATCTGCAAATTGAAAACACCGCAGATTTCACCATCAGTTGTGATTTGACCAAGCAAAACTTTCAAATCAGCACCTGCTTGTGAGTTCGGGTTGTCGGGTAGAACAAACCAAGTACCTCCAACGGGCGTATTCACTACAAACTCGCTGGTACCGTATGGAGCATCATCGAAAGCCTGGTTCTGCCAAGGCTGAGCAGCGTCTTCTGCTTTGAATACCGGGTTGGCGGCTCCGTCATCGTTGCAGCTAATACCAACGGTCATATATGAATCGTACTCAGCTAGCGGCTGTGAAGCGTAAATGATACATGGCAACGCATCACCGGTTGTTCCACCTGCAGCAAAATTCCAAATACCCGAGCCGGACACTGAAAGCGACAATGGGTTATCGTCGTTGCCTGAAACCGTAGTAACACGGTCGGTAGAATTTTGAGTGTTGGCATAAATACGATAGGTCGTATGCCCTGCTGGATAGCCGGCTAACAATCCGTTATCGGTGTAAAACTCCTCAACGGTGATGCTGGTTACCTGAGCTTGAGTGCTTGAAATAGCCCCCAGACAAACAGCAAGAAAAAGTAATGCTCTATTCATGAGTTGTTATGGTTTGGATACAGGTTAATGTTTGTTTTAACCGCCAAATATAGTCTGCAAAGAGCATTCATGAAATTTTTCTTTCCACATTCTTGAAATGAAAAAGGCCCCCGTTTGGGAGCCTTTTTTCATATCGTAAAAAAATCGTAATCGATTATTTCACCATCACATTAAACACCTGAGTTTGAGCTCCGCTGATGATGGTCAATGCGTAGATTCCTGAAGCCAATGCTGCAGTGTTCATGGTAACGGTCTTCTGACCGAACACTACGCCAAGGTTTTCTTCAACTACAACCTGTCCGAGGCTATTTACCATGCGAACATTCATGCGCTGAGCAACTGTAGCTTCGAATTGAACGTTCAACTGATCGTCAGCAGGCACTGGGAACACACGAACATTCGCCGCTGCAGCAGATTCATTAACCGATACTGGAGCACAAGCTTCGCATGTGTCGAATGTCCAGCAAACCGATACAGGATTGCCATCAGCGCGAACCAATTGACGGTTATCTGTGAAAGTACCGTTGTTAACACCGCAACCTCCAATTTCAGTGAAATCGGCTGTCTCTTCAGTGAAGTCAGCACCGGCAGGCGTACCTACGCGGAATTTGTAGAACAAAGAACTGATACACACCTGTGGAACAGTAACTGACCAAGTTCCATCTCCATCGGTGTCGGTCATTTGCAAAGCACCGTCTTGCCAGTTAGGCTGAGTGAAGTCACCCATTACCCACATCACCTGGCCTGCTGCCATTTGAATAGCACCCGGACGTACTTCAAAAGTAACGTCGCCGGGAGCTACAACAGCTCCGCATGGCTCCGCAGAGTTGTAACAAACGGAAGGCAATACTTCCGGTGTATCAGAAACAACGGTCAATTGACGGTTGCCGATACCTTCCCAGCCACCTGCACCAACACGGAATTTATATTCATACGCTCCGGCAGACAAATTCAAGGTAATAGTCCAAATTCCATCACCATCGTCATCACTCATAGGAGATCCATTTGACCAATCGGTCGCAGTTCCCATGAGGTTAACTCCAGGTGAGGTGTCCAAGCATGAAGCATTCATGTCTACACTGAAAGTGATTGCAACAGGCTGTGTGCATGCATCACATGAGTTCCAGCAGAAAACGGGAAGAACCGTGTTAAGATCAGTGATTGTCAACAATCGGTTTTGGCCGTCGCCGCAAGGAGCACCTACGTTTTCGATCAATTCAGGAGTATTCCAGTCGTTGCCATTGATGAACTTATATTGAATTGGGTCAGCGGTAGCAGTCGCAATGGTTGTTTCCCAGATGTTGTTACCGTCCCAGTCCTGGAGGGGAACAAACGTGGTCCAGTTTACAAACGAACCATTCACGTGAACGCCTAGGGGACTGATGTCCTCTCCCGGCTCAGCGAAAATTCCGTCAGCATCCAAATCCACTGTGCTCATATCAACACGCATGCGAATTGCATTTTGACCGCAATCTGCGCATTCACCGTAGCATACAGAATAAGAGGTAGCTTCCGTGCCAACCATAATCTGGCGATTGCTGTTTCCGTTTACCTCTACCGTGCAAGTAGAAGGTACGTTTTCAGAGAAAGGCCAATCGTTACCATTCACAAACTTGAATTCATAACGCCCCGGCTGAAGCATTAACGTTGTTGTGTAAACGAGGTCCATGTCATCATCGGTCATCAAGCCGGAAGCCGCACTAGGCGTCCAGTTCTGATAATCCGCATTGTCAATCACATTGTCGTAGTTCGGGTCAGCAAAGTTTCCCACTACGTGCAAACTGTCCGACATGCCTACAGGAAGCATGTTCACATTGAAAGTGACCGCAGTCTGTGCCATTGCACCTGCAGCAACCATCAAACTCAAGAGACTCAAGTAGATTTTTTTCATAATTGTTTTTGTTAAATGGATAGTTGGTGTACTTTAAACACTATGTGCCAAAAGTAGATACTTTCGCATTTGTCAAGTACTTCGATTTATTTTTTTATGAAACGATCTTATCCACATTTATGCACGCTCTGTTTAACGTTGCTGCTCGGAATCTTCAACAGCTGCAGTGCACAATCAATCGTACGCGCCGATCCGCCCAACTGGTGGTCGGGAATGAAGTACAATAAGGTTGAAATTCTCTTTCAGGCGAAATACATCGCCAAGTGCCGTGCCTTTGTTGAAAGCCCGCATTGCAAAATCATCGCCTCTACCCCTCTTCCTAATCCTGATTACCTGCTGGTTGAAATTGAAATAGCCCCCGATTGTCCGGCGGGAAAAGTGGAGTTCCGATTTGCTTCTTCGCGCAATGACTATGCTTATTCGTTCCCTATTGAAAGTAGGTCGACGAAATCATCCAAAGGGCTCGATGCATCCGATCTTATCTATCTCGTTTTCCCCGACCGTTTCTCGAATGGTGATCCTTCCAACGACAACAACCCTTCACTGCTCGAACCCAAGGCCGACCGCGCCGGACTGAAATCTCGACACGGTGGCGACATTCAAGGAATCACTAACCATCTCGATTACATTCAAGGACTGGGCGTCACTGCTCTTTGGCTCAACCCCGTTTTAGAAAACAATCAGCCGTATGAAAGCTACCACGGCTATGCAGCCACCGACTTGTACAAAGTCGATCCGCGATTGGGAACCAACGAGGGGTATAAAAAACTCGTCACACAATGCCATCAAAAAGGCATCAAAGTGATTTGGGATGTGGTGTACAATCACTGGGGTAACGAGCACCACTTGTTCAAGAACTTGCCCGATAGCAACTGGGTGCATTGGTTCCCGCAATTCACGCGCACAAGCTACCGCGCAGAAACGCTGATGGATCCCTATGCCAGCAAGGCCGATCGCGACATCATGACCAACGCGTGGTTCGACAAGCACATGCCCGACCTCAACCAGCAAGACCCTCATTTGGCGCGCTACCTCATTCAGAACTCGCTATGGTGGGTGGAATACGCGGGCATCGACGCGTTTCGTATCGATACGTACGCCTACCCCGATCAGGCATTCATGAAGCAGCTTGACGAGGCCATGCGCTTAGAGTATCCCGACTTTTTCCTATTCGGAGAAACGTGGGTGCAAGGCTCGCCTGTCCAAGCATGGTTTACGGAAGAAGCAGAAGTAAAGAAGAGCTTCAACTCATCGTTGCATTCCGTAACCGACTTTCAACTCTACTACGCCATCACCAAAGGGTTGAAAGAAAACTTCGGATGGGAAGAAGGCTTTCGTCGCATCGAGCTCACGCTTGCGCACGATATCCTTTACAATGAGCCCAACAACCTCGTTACTTTTCTGGATAACCACGACTTGAGTCGTTTCTATAGTGTGATGGGCGAAGACCCTGCGAGTTTCAAAATGGGTATTGCACTCTTGTACACCTTGCGTGGTATTCCTTCTATCTACTACGGCACCGAAATTCTGATGAAGAATTTCTCAGACCCCGATGCCAAGGTGCGCGAAGATTTTCCCGGCGGATGGCCTGGCGATACCTCGAATAAATTCACTTCATCCGATCGCACCCGACAGGAACAAGAAGCCTTCGATTTCTGTTCTATACTCGGCACATGGCGCAAAGCCAATGCCTGGTTTGGCAATTCAAAACTCATGCAATTTGTTCCCGAAGAAAATACGTATGTCTACTTCCGGTATGACGACAAACACACCGTGATGTGCGTTTACAATGGCAACGACAAAGCACACACGCTCAACCTGAGTCGCTTCAGCGAGCGAATGGGGAAGGCCAAAGTAGGACGCGATATCATCAGCCGC
>Ga0114980_10003443_pt1 | contig 10831 bp, 10 predicted proteins | sample S_140806_EF_Meta_FD_87018 | JGI IMG/M metagenome (GOLD analysis project Ga0114980, IMG submission 87018) | Freshwater microbial communities from Lake Simoncouche, Canada to study carbon cycling - S_140806_EF_MetaG | ecosystem: Environmental > Aquatic > Freshwater > Lake | place: Lake...
AGTCAGATGTATACTAACGAGGGATGTGCCTCCTATTGTGATGAAAATGGCAACTTGCTTTTCTATTCAAATGGCGGAGGAAGACTACCAGCAAGTGGGCAAGACGGAGGTAAAATCTGGAACAAGAACAACCAAGTTATGTATGACATGCAAGGGACTGAAGGCGGAGGTTGGAGCGCTGCACAGTCATCTGTTGTCGTGCCTGCTCCCGGAGAACCAAATGTATATTATCTTTTTACGATGGAAGAACTTGAATTTGATGGTGACGGTGTAGTTCCTTCAGAACCAAACGGCAGAGGCTTGCGCTATTTTAAAATAGACATGTCTCTAAATGGTGGTTTGGGAGATGTTGTTGAAGCGGATGTTCAAGTATATGATTACTCTTACGAAGGGATTTGTGCGATTCGCCATTCAAATGGAACAGACTACTGGATTTTAATCAATCAAGATACAAGCGGTATCGGAGTTTACAGCGTCACTCAAAACGGTGCTCAACTTGCTGGTGTCTATCCTTACCCAGCATTTTACAGTGGGTTTGGTATCATCAAGTCTAGCCCAACCCAGAGTGGCGTTGGAGCACCTTGCTGCAACAAAGTGATGACATCCGCGGGACTTTATGACTTCAATTTGTCGACAGGTGTACTCACCCTTGAAGGTGATTTGGGAGCTGCGTCGGACTACAATTTTGAGTTTTCTCCGAATGGATTTTATTTATATGCAAGCATTTTCGATCCAAATACGTTCGCGTCTAATTTGGTGCAATACAACGTATTTGCCCCTTCTCAAACGGGACAAACCGTGGAATCAACCGCTCAGGTTATTGTGCAAAACTTCAATGGTTTGTATTTGCAATTAGCTTCGGATGGAAAAATCTACTTCACCGAACAAAGTTTCGGTTTTACAACGCTTTTGGGAACGATTAATTGCCCAAATACTTCAGACCCAACGGTCAGTTCTGGCGTTTTATCCTTCCCGAATGATTCCCTTCTTTCGATAGGTTTTTACACTCTCCCAAATTTCCCTTCTTGGATTTTTTACAACAGCTACGAGGCTCAGATTCAATTTGGGCCAGACACTGTTTATCTATGTCAAGGAGATACACTTCTGTTAAATGCTGGTGAAGGAACATCTTGGTCGTGGGGTGGAGATGCATCTACCAATACTAGTCAATTTTACACCGTTACAAGTCCTGGGATTTTCAGTGCCACAGTAACGAGTACATGTGGCTTTGGGAGTGATCAGATAATTGTATTGCCGTGTGAATCACCTTCTCTTTGTGAAGGTTTCGAATTGGGAGACCCTATTACAGCATGTTTGAATGATACCATTCAGCTGGGAGCTGATTTGAGTGGTTTTCAGAACATAAGTAATTTAGAATGGTCTGGAAGTGGGACTTTTTTACCTTCCAATACCGTTGCAAATCCTCTTTATATCCCATCACAAAATGAATACAATTCCGGTTCCTCGCTAATTGGTTTGGAGGTATCTCTGGTGTCTACAACAACTGTACCTTCCGGACTTCTTGCCTACGATCATTCCAGTGAGGACATTTTGTTTTACATCAATCCGTTAGATGGAAGTATCGACTCTATTCAGGAAAACACGGGAAAAGACTGGACGGCTATGGGATTTAGATCTGCAGATTGTCTCTTATACGGCCTTTCAAATATAGTTACCACTCCAATGCTATCGAGTATCAATCCAACGACAGGAACTGTTGTCGACATTTTTAGCTACCCGAACCATCAGTTTTATGCCGGGGAATACGACAATGAAAACGACATTTTCTACGCTGTCGGGATGTCCGAAATCAATTCCGGGCAATTATTAGATCAATTGCTCTACAGCATAAATCCAGTGACTGGTGCTCTTGATACAATCGGAAATCTGAATCTTGTGGCTAATGATGGATTTTTCTACACGCCTGACGACGGAATTAACGGTTTGGCATATGACCCGGACTTAGATCTGCTTTATGGAATAACAGACAACGGCAAACTCTATCAGATCAATCCATCCAATGCGTCCATTTCCTTGATTGGAAACACTGCCTCGGGAATGCGCGGTCTTGCCTTTGATGAAATACAAAACAAGTTGTGGGCTGTAAGTCCGTCAGCAACATTGGTTGAAATAGATAAACAGACCGGAGCGCAATTAGGAAGTGTGTTGTGTGATGAAATTTTTGGTAATGTCACTTCTTTGACTTTCATTTCTGGAACTTGTGGGGAGGGTGATACATGTGCTGATCAACTGATTATAGAATTTGAAAATTGTGACGATGATCCTACCAACGAAACTGCTTTTTCTTTTCCGAACGTAATCACTCCAAACAGTGACGGTATAAACGATTTGTTTGAAATTGAAAATTTACCCGAAAACACGGAAGTAATCATTCTAAACCGGTGGGGAAATGTTGTTTTCTCATCATCAAATTACCAAAATAATTGGGATGGAAAAGATACGTCTGGAAAGGAGCTTTCTGATGGGGTTTACACCTATAAATTCACAACTGAAACAGGGACAATTGGACATGGATTTGTGTATTTAGTAAGATAATATCCTCAAAACCCTCCCAAATCTAGTTCGATAATTCGAGACTCCTCTCTACAAGGAAAAGCGCAGTTACGAAAGTGACAGCGCTTTTTCTTTTTCCCTAAACACTCGCTCTCCAACTCATACTCTATTATGATGCCCTTTTCTTAGCGTGAGTGTGAAAAGTGAGAGCAAAGAAGATCACTAAACGGTTTGAGCTTTTCTTTTTCCCTCAACACTCACTCTCCAATTCACTCTCTATTATGATGCGCTTTTCTTAGCGTGAGTGTGAAAGCGAAGAAGATCGCGAAACGGTCTGAGCTTTTTCTTTTTCACTCAACACTCGCTCTCCAACTCACACTCTATTATGATAGCGCTTTTTCTTTTTACCCTCGCTCTCACTCTCCTTCTCACTCTTGTATTTGCGCTTTTCTTTCAGTGTGAGAACGAAGTGCGATAGCGGAACTTCGATTCTAAATAATTAGAAAAAACTATTCGTAGTACCTGGGTTTTCCTTATCGGCAATAAATTAAATTATGCTAACTTAGCACAAGCATTTACAAGTGAAGCCAACAGAATGGTATTTTTATTTGAACTATACGAGAAGTACACCGCCAACCTTTTTACAAAGGAGAAAGTGAAAAAGAAATAAAGAGAAAAATGAAAAAAGACAACTCTATCAAACTATTTGAAGAAAAGAAAGTTCGTTCACAATGGAATGAAGAACAAGAAAAGTGGTATTTTTTTCTAATAGATATTGTTGCAGTTTTTACAGAACAAAAAAATTACAAGAAAGCTCAAAGTTATTGGACAACATTAAAGCATCGACTAAAAAATGAAGGAAGTGAGGTTGTAACAAAATGTGACAAACTGAAACTGATAGCTGATGGAAAATTCTACAAAACCGATGTTGCAGATACAAACCTTTAACCATAAAAGACAACAATGACCAACGAACAAACAGCAATAAGAACCACTTATTTTAGTATCGTTGGAAATGCAAGTCTTGCAATTATTAAAGGACTTGCAGGTTTTTTTGGGAACTCCTATGCACTAATTGCCGACGCAATAGAATCAACGGCAGATATTTTTTCTTCCTTTTTGGTTTTATTCGGACTAAAATATGCAAACAGACCAGCCGACAAAAATCATCCTTATGGGCATGGACGAGCAGAACCTTTGATTACATTTTTGGTAGTTGGATTTCTTATTACATCTGCGACAATCATTGCGCATGAAAGCATTAAAAACATAGGAACACCACACGAACTACCTAAAATTTGGACATTATTTGTTCTTATCCCATTAATTATTTGGAAAGAAATCTCATTCCAATTAGTAATCCGAAAAGCAAAGGAGACAAATAGTTCATCCTTAAAAGCTGATGCTTGGCATCATAGAAGCGATGCAATTACATCAATTGCTGCACTAATTGGTATTTCTATTGCTTTATATTTTGGCAAAGGCTATGAAACAGCAGACGACTGGGCGGCATTATTTGCCTCTGGCTTTATACTTTACAACAGTTATAAAATTTTCAGACCTGCACTTGGAGAAATAATGGACGAGCATTTATATGACGACCTTGTTGCCGAAATACGAAAAGTTTCTCTAACCTGTGCCGGTGTTGTAGCAACTGAAAAATGTTTTGTCAGAAAGGCAGGAATGAAATATCATGTTGAACTACACGCAATTGTTCAAGCTGACATTACTGTAAAACACGGTCACGAAATAGCACATAAGCTCAAAGACACTTTATTAAATGAAATTCCCCAATTAGGACATGTTTTAATTCATATTGAACCAACTGAATAGAAATCCAGCAGGTAAAAACACTTTCAAAAAATTGGCGTACTATTAAGTACGAGCTCAAAGTTAAGGCAGATTGAGAAGTTCATTATTCTATTTTACAATGATACTTCTATTAAATCCTTCAAAATAGCTAGATTAATATCTTGAAGTTTTTTGATGTTAAAGCAGCCGCCAGAAGTTTTAAATTTCCCTAATTTTTCTATTTGTGTTGCATATTCTTTGTGATCTGTCATAAGATAGAGAGATAAATATGCTTTTCGGGGTGAGAAACCTATAAGAAACCAATCTACTTCTCTTCCACTCGTTGGACTTTTATAGCGTTTATTGCCAAATCCGATAATGGAGGTTCCCCACATTTTTGCTTTTTCTCCACTTGCTTTTTCCATCATCTCTAAAATAATGTGGCTATCTTTTCGCAGCTCCTCCTTGCTAATTTTATTGATGAAGTCTACGACACTTTCTGCTGTTTCTTTTGTTTTTAATACTGCTAGCTTCGATTTCTTTTCGGTCATTTTTAAATAATAAGTAAAATACAAATTTAGTTATATTGTTTAAACCTAATGTTAGATTATTAACTGTGTAGTTTTGACTTTTTGACGGTTTAGCACTAAAAAAAATATTAATTAGCTTGCTAAGTCATAGATAAAAACTATTTCATTGCTATTTTGTTATTTAATTAATGATAATCGATAGCACAGCTATAACACCAGATTTAGCAAGAAAAATAAATAAACTTGTCGGAAAGCCTTTCTCACTTTTAGCACGATTAAGAATGGGAGGAATTGGTTCCCACCGAATGTGTGTAAAAGGGTATAGTCGTGGTTTTGAAAATTTACTTCAGCGTAATTCAAACTTACTTTACAGCAATATCGAATTGCGTCCAAAGGGTATTATAGTGCATATTTCGCAAAGAAATCATCGGTTCTCATGGGTTTTACCTTATTATCATTTAGCTGTTTTTCAATCTGAAGGTTTTACTCTTCATGGAAATGGTGAATTTATACGTTTTCACACAGATGTCTTTTTTGATAAAAATAAGGAGTTTTTTGCACGAATGTTTAAGGCGAAAGAAGGAAATCCCTAAACCAATAGCCACTATCTTTGATGATTCTTTTTAGTGTTTTAAAATCAACGTGGACTAATCCAAATCTAGGTTTAAAACCTTCTCTCCACTCAAAGTTATCAAGTAAAGTCCAGCTGAAATAACCTCCGATATTGACACCATCCTTTTTCGCTCGTAGAACTTCTTTTAAATAGCGTTGGTAGAAATCAATTCGCTTAGTATCATTGACTTTTTCATTAACAACTTCATCTGGAAAAGCGCAACCGTTTTCTGTTACAAAGATTTTTTTGACTCCAGGATAAGCAGCAAATTGTTTTAAGATTTTATAAATTCCCTCTGGGTAGACTTCCCAGCCCATGTCAGTTATCTCCTTAGCATCGCGTTTAACAGGCTTAATTTCTAATCCTTTCATGTAAGGTATGAAGGCATTTGCTTTTACAACTTCACGCGTATAATTTTGAACTCCAATAAAGTCAAAGTCAAACTGTAATTTCTCAAGATCACCAGGTTGAATGTACTTGTTAAGTTTTCTCAAAATTGGTAAGCTTTCAGTTGGATATCCCATTCCCAAAGCGGGTTCAATAAACAAACGATTTAATAGTACATCCCAGCGGCTTACTGCATTTCCATCACATTCTTCGCTTTTATATACATCTACATGAGAACATGAAAAAGTAGTTCCTATGTTAGCATTAGCGACATTTTTACGAATTATTCTTCCTCCCTCTGCCTGACACAAACAGACATGGTGAACAGTTGGCAAATAATTTTTTAACCCTTTTAATCCGGGAGCATGGTAACCAATTAGATAACCCAAAGCAGTAAATGCAGAAGGCTCATTAAATACCATCCAATTTTTTACTTTTTCACCATAGGTTTTTGAAAGCAAATTGGCATATTCAGAGAACCACACTACAGCATCTCGATTCTTCCATCCACCTTTATCTTGGAGTATTTGTGGTAAATCCCAGTGATATAAAGTAATCCAAGGTTCTATTCCACGAGCTAAGCAGGCATCAATCACTCGATGGTAAAAATCAAGTCCCGATTGATTTGGTGTTCCACTACCATTTGGTAAAATACGACTCCAAGCAATACTGAAGCGAAAAACAGTCATATTCAAGGACTTTAACAAGTCCAGATCTTTCTCATAACTGTGGTAAAAATCACAAGCAATATCGCCATTTTCACCTGTTTTAATGCTCCCTTTTTTATGCGAAAAAGTATCCCAAATAGAGGGTGATTTCCCATCAATATTATGTGCCCCTTCAATTTGATATGCCGCAGTAGCAACGCCCCATTTGAAATCTGTTCCAAAATCTAAACTTGAAAAATCTAATTTTTCAAGTTGATTGAACTGAGCAAAGGAAAATTTAGGAGCAATAACTGCTGCTAAAGATGAAACAAAAAAGAGGCGTAAAACTTTTCGACGTTCCATTTTTTTAAATTTACTCCAAATCTATCCAATCAATCAATAATTTGAAATCTTCATCCTGCTTGTTGGCAATCAAAAAACTCACTTGTTCAATATTTTTAAAATTAAAATTCGGTATATTCAATTTACGCCCTCGAAATTGAGGGTAAAAATCACTTATTGGTAACTTGATTGTTTCCCACTCTCCAGAGGTGATAAATTGCTGAACATAAGACTCAGGCTGCGATATTTCGCCTTTTAAACGAAATTCATAGGCCTTACCATCTCCTTTTACACGCAGAATAATAAAATTCTTTTCTTCAGCTAGTTTAATTATTTTATCCAATTGTATTGAAGCGAATCCACCGTTATTCTCTAATGAAACGTGACCCGAAAATTGTCCATGTCCATCTTCGGTTAGCGCCAAAGAACTTTTTGATATACCGCCCATTACACCATCATTTACAACACGCCACTCTTTAACTTTCGTTTGAGTTGTAAATTCATAAATCTCTTTCATATTCGTATTTGTGAATAAGCTAAGTATTAGTAAAATCAGAAGGTAATTCATTCATTTTTATTTAAATTATAGGTTCAAATTTGCCGTTAACATATTTGCCTTGCTTTTGGTAAGGTGCTGTTAGTGGCAAATTAATCGTCTCCTTTAGTCTTTATTGCATACCAGTCAATTTTTCTCGACAAATACATTATGGTTGCTAAAACAATAAATAAACCGACGCTTCCCATTAACAATGCGTAGTCTTCCATTTGAATTATTGAATAAATAAACAAATAGAGAGTTGCAAGAATTAAACAGATTAGTGTCGTTAATTTTTTGTTGTTAAATATGCTTTTTGCATAAAGTGTTATTAAACCAATTATAGAAACACTTGAAATTAAATAGCTAAATTTAAAAGCAATGTGTTCGGATAAAGCAATTAATAAAGTGTAAAATACACAAAGTGCCAAGCCAACAATAATATATTGAATTGGATGAATTTTTACCCCATTTAAAATTTGCACAAAAAAGAAAATTAGGAAAGTTAGTGTTATGAATATAACTGCATATTTTGCAGAACGCATACTTTTTTGATATTCGTCAACTGGGACAATTAAATTTACTCCGAATGAAGATTCATAAATTCCCTGAACAGACCCTCTGAAATTTTGAGGATAAGGACGGTTAAGGTGTAATACTTTCCAATTTGCAGAAAATCCGTTAGTATTTATCTCTCTTTCGTCCGGAAGGAAGGATCCGATAAAACTTGGGTTTTGCCATTTAGATTTTATATTCACCGTTGTCAACTTCCCTAGCGGAATAAAATTAAGGCTTGTACTACCATTAAAATTAAGATCAAGAGAGAATTCTGTTTTTGTTTTTATGGAATCAGAATGATTTATTGGAAGTCGAGAACTTATTCCATTTTGTATTACATCACTTGATTCTACCCCTGGATTAAAAAAATATTGTTTGTCATTCCATTTTACAGAAATGTTTTCTTGAATACTTCTTAAGTCCGAAAGCCCTAGTGAAATAAAAGCATCCTCCCAGATAATATTATTTTTGTCTATTTTCCATTCTTCAAAGTTTGGTGTCGAAAATTTTCCGGTCAATTTTATCTTTGAGTTATAAACAATTACTTCGTAAATCCCTCGGTATCTCACTTCGGGTAATATGTCGCCGTTTATATTAAGTTCTTCAGGTAAAAAATGAGCATATTCTCTAGATTCAACTAATTTAAATTTGTCCGTCTTTTCTCCTTCATAAACTTTAGAATAGGTCTTATATGGAACCGTAAGCACCAGCCCCGTAATAGTTTGTTGCTCTCCCCATTTTGAACTTACTTCAACAATTGCTTCTTCTTGTCTTGCTTCCCTCTCTCTAATTAGACTTTCAACCATAGAAACTGGTATTAATAGCAAAAGAATAAGTATTCCTATTGTAAATAGTCTAATTGATATTGATCGTTTAAGCCAATTATTAGCTCGTTCGAAAAATGAAGGATTGTTTGTCGTCATGTTATTCTGTTGTTTTGTTATAATTTGCCACTAAAGGCTGTCTGAGAATAAATCTCACACTAATTAGTGCATAAATATAACAACTAAAAAGTTAAAACGATCTGCAAATTTCGTCTATTTAAGTAAAAATAAATCTATAATAATGAGCTATTTAGATGATTCAAGATCAACTTAAAATTCAGATGAGTAGCATGGAAGAATTTATAGATAAACAAAATACTGTACATTTTGTGGATGCTTTTGTAGAGCAATTAGAACTTGATAATTCGGGATTTGAGATAGCTACTTTGAAAAAAATTACTTATGTCTAAACCAGCAATCTTGGCGTTCGTTTTCATACATTTTAAATACGGTATTAACGGGCGTTCCGTGTCTCAAATGGCTATTAAATTGTGTTCTTGCTAAATAATTAAACGCTCCCATATCACCTGTAAACGCCGTTTGGTTTGCGCTATTGGCAGATTCGTGAATAGCACATAACTTTTTAATGAAATCAAAGAATATCGGAGCTTTACTTCCTATTACGCCGCAATTTAAAAGCGTTTCAGATCCAAACTTACTTTCATATTCAGCATAATTGCTGATGTTGTTTCGTAGATTAGTAGAATGATCCCTCATCCAATCATTGTTGAGTGTTTTTGGTTCGTCACCACAAAAAATAGCAGTCGAATTTTCAATAAAATAGGAATCAATAAAAGGATTATTAAGCAGTGTAACATCTGTTATATCAGTAACGAAAATACTTTTGAAGAACTGTACATGGTTTTGCAGAAAATCAATGTATACAAAATACCGATAGACATTGGGATTAAATTGATTGTTGTAATCTATTTTAATGAATGAAATATAGTCATTTTTGAATTTTTCACAGGTTGCTGAAGTGAAATTGTTATGAAAAATTATTCCTTGTAATTGATGTTCCGCAACAGATTCAGCCCAATCACGCACTAATTCATAATTATCATCATCAAGCGTTGTAGTGCGATTTACATCATACACCCCAGTAATATGGCATGCCATAATAACATCAGTATTTGGTTGAAAACGGCGAATGTCGAAAGCCATAGGTCAAGAATTGATCAGGTTCTCTTTTTTAATGGTTGAACAAATACTATTTGGAATATTTCTGTGATAAATATACGTTCTCAGGTCTACTTTTTTTACGCGAAACTGAGTTTTTGCTCTTTCATAAAAATCAGCATCGGCGGCGAAGCCACTTTTAAAGGAAAAGCTTGAAAATACTTTTTTACGTCCGAATAATGTTCCAAAGAGGATAGTTTCATCTAAATGAATGAGTTTTTTAGTATCATTTTTATCTGGAACATAATAATCGTCGTTAGTATCTACAATTGTTTCAGTTGTAGAACAAATCAAATCTTCCTCTTTTATCTCTCGAAGACAAGAGCTTAAATGATGCGATTTATATTCGTCGTCACCATCAATTATGGTTATAAATTCACCTACACTGTTTAAAACACCGCGATTAATTGATTCTGATTGACCTCGGTTACTATGTCGGATATAGACTATTTTATCTTCGTTTTTCTGAGCGTATTGCAACAAAGACTCACGATTAGTAACAGTACTACCATCGTCGATAATAATGAGCTCGAAATCTTGAAAATCCTGAATTAGTACTGAATCAATTGCTCTTTTGATGTAAGAAAAATCGGTATTGTATACAGCCATTAGCACCGAAATTTTTGGTTGTCTTAACATAGTTGCTTGGTATTATGGCTGTTACTCAAAATTTGATGCATGTTTACTGGTACGCGTTAGTTATTTCAGGGCGCAAGTAACTCATTTTTATGTTTGATTGGGTTAATTTCTTGTTATTTTAACGATTAATCGTAATTCTAAAAGAACTTATAGAAAAAAAATGATCCATTTCACTGGAACGTAAAGATCTTTTGGAAAATCATTTTCTAATAAATATCGGTTTAATTGTATTCCAAACTACGATGGGGAAGAAATGCATTGGTATGGCAAAA
>Ga0114980_10003444_pt1 | contig 10831 bp, 7 predicted proteins | sample S_140806_EF_Meta_FD_87018 | JGI IMG/M metagenome (GOLD analysis project Ga0114980, IMG submission 87018) | Freshwater microbial communities from Lake Simoncouche, Canada to study carbon cycling - S_140806_EF_MetaG | ecosystem: Environmental > Aquatic > Freshwater > Lake | place: Lake...
CTCACGGAAAGACCATAAAATAACAACCATACCAAAGACGGCAAGCGCTCGATATTGATCTACAGTCCATGGTTTTTTCTCCAAATGAATAGCATGTAATTCATTCCGTTCCTTTCCTAAAGCGAAGTAGAAATATACAAAAACTGCAAGAAGAAGTGTCAAACTTAAAGGAATTCCAATTTTCATCCAATCAAAGAAAGAAATTGTTATGTTATAATTCTGCTCCAAGATACTTGCCATTTGCGTATTCGGTGGAGAACCAACTAGTGTTGCCATTCCTCCGATACTTGCTGCATACGCAATTGAAAGTAGAAGGAAAACAGAGAATTTTGATTTCTGCTGATCTACAGGCATTGCCTGAATAATCGCAAGGGCCATTGGAAGCATCATCAAAGCTGTTGCAGTATTTGAAATCCACATGCTTAATAATCCGGTACTCAATAAAAACCCAAGTAAAATTCGCGGTTTTGAATTTCCTACAAGAGAAACAATTCGTCTAGCAATCTGCTCATGAACTTTCCATTTTTCCAAACCAAGAGCCAAAATAAAACCTCCGAAAAAAAGATAGACAGATCCATTTCCATAGGCTTCAGCTAAATCTGAAGTACTAAGAATCCCGAGAGGAATTGCAAGAATTAAAGGGAAAAGAGCAGTAATGTAAATTGAAACGACTTCAAAAATCCAAAAATAAATCATTAAACCGCCTAAGGCAGTTGCATTCCAAAAAAGAGATTTTCCGTCGGTAAAAAATAGTATTAAAAAGAAAGCAAGGACTCCAAATACTGATAGCCAACGTTTCCAATTAATAGTTTTCATTGGTGAATTATGCGTTTAACGCATTCAACGAAGTAACGAAATGGTCGGCTTGCTTTTCAAGATCAAGAACAATTGCACGAAATTCTGCTTTACCTCTTGCTTTTTTCATACGAGATAAAATTGAATCTTGGAATGTTGCAGCTTCATCAATTAATTTCTCTGTTGCTTTTTCTTTGCTTGCATCTAATGCTTGAATGTAATAACACTCATCTACAACGTCAAAAACTAATTCGTTTAAGCTTTTCTTTAAAATTCTTTTGTTCGACATGTTTCGTTTTTTTTATCAAAAGTAAGGAGAATGTTGCAAATAATTGTTATTCTACTGAGGACTTGTTAAAACAATGCAAATATTACGCTATTAGTTTGCGTATCTTTGCGGCTATGTCGTATACTATTTTACAAGTCCGAAAAGGAAAAGAGCAGTCAATTTTTAGAAAACACCCATGGATTTTTTCAGGTGCACTATTTACCGATACAAAGGAAATTGAAGATGGTGAAATTGTTGAAGTACAAGATTATAAAGGTCGCTTTTTGGCACTTGGGCATTTTCAAAATGCTACTATTGCTGTTCGAATTTTAAGTTTTGAAGAAGAAAAAATTGATAAGGCTTTCTTTCAGAAAAAAATTCGACAAGCCCTCGACTCACGCATTAAAATTGGCTTACTTAGCACAGAGAATACTATTTTTAGAGTATGTCATGGTGAAGGTGATGGTTTGCCAGGATTAGTTATTGATTTTTACAATGGTGTAGCTGTTGTCCAATGTCACTCTATCGGAATGCATCGCTCTTTACCTGAAATATCAAGTGCATTACAGAAAGCTTTCGGAAAAGACTTGATTGCAATTTACTCAAAATCAGCTGACACTTTACCAAAGCGTTTAGAAACCGCTGATGCTTATGTTTTTGGGGCTTGTGAAACACCACATGAAGCACTTGAAAATGGGGTAAAATATAAAATTGATTGGGTTTTAGGACAAAAAACCGGTTTTTTCATAGACCAACGAGACAATCGACTTCTTTTAGGAAACTATTCAAAAGGGAAAAAAGTATTGAATACCTTCTGTTATTCAGGTGGATTTAGTTTACAAGCCTTGCTTCAAGGAGCGAAACTCGTGCATTCTTTAGATAGTTCAAAAAAAGCCATTGAAATGACAGAAGAACATGTTTCTCTAAATAAATTTGGAAAGAAACACGCCTCAATTACTGCCGATGCAATGGACTATATGAAAGAATTAAAGGAAGATTACGACATCATTGTATTGGATCCGCCAGCATTTGCAAAACACCGCGAAAAACGACACCAAGCAATTCAGGGATACAAACGACTAAATGCCCATGCAATTCGACAAATAAAGCCAGGTGGAATTATTTTTACCTTTTCATGTTCTCAGGTTGTAGACAAACAATTATTCACACATACAATTATTGCTGCTGCAATTGAAACAGGGAGAACTGTAAGAATTCTTGCGCAGTTACACCAAGGTCCTGATCATCCAATAAATGCATACCATCCTGAAGGAGAATATTTAAAAGGCCTTGTAATCCAAGTTGACTTATGCTAGAATTACGCTACAAAACTATTTTAGCTGTTGCACTTCCGATGATGATTTCTGGATTTATCCAATCGATTGTTTTAATTACTGATGCAGCCTTTATTTCGCGCTATTCAACTGAAGCATTTGATGCAGTTGGAAATGGCGGACTCATTTATATAACGATGTACATGTGTCTATTAGGAATGGGAGATGGCGCTCAAATAATTATCGCTCGCCGAATTGGTGAAGAACGACCTGAAGCAATCGGAAGGATCTTTGGTTCATCTGTTCTAATGAATTGCCTTCTTGCAGCTGTTCTTTTTGTCATTTTATATTTTATAATGCCGGGCGCTATTCTTGGGTATTCTAAAAATCAGGAGATTGCTGCATTGCAAGGAGATTATATTCAAATAAGGAGTTTTGCATTATTTTTCTCGATGATTACAATAGCAATTCAAGCTTTTTTTCTTGCAAAAGGAAGAACAGTAGTGGTTTTAATCGCCTCATTAATTACAGCATTAAGCAATGTTTTTTTAGATTACGGACTTATTTTCGGAAAAATAGGATTACCAGAAATGGGATTAAAAGGAGCAGGATTGGCCTCTACAATCGCAGATGGATTGGGAATGCTTTTTCTACTAGTTTATTTGTTTTTCTCCGATGAAAAACGAAAATACCGGCTATTTTCTTACTTCTCCTATAATTTCCAATCCATGAAGGAACTTTTAAAAGTAGGAAGTCCACTCATGCTACAAGGATTTTTTGCACTTGGAACATGGACACTTTATTTTACTTGGTTAGAGCAAAAAGGGCAGTTTGATTTAACAGTTTCCCAAAATATTCGCTCTATTTATTTTTTGGCCTTTGTGCCAATTTGGGGCTTTGCAGGAACCACAAAAACATATATCTCTCAGTATTTAGGTGCAAAGGAATTTGATAAAATACCTGTTATTCAAAGAAAAATTCAATTATTAACCGTTGGCTTTTTACTTTTAACATTTCATGGAGCAATTTTATATCCTGAAAAATTAATTTTAATGATTAATCCAGAAGAAATATATTTGCAAAAAAGTGCAGAAATTCTCCAACTGATTTCTTTATCTGTATTATTATTTGGGATTATCTCCGTTTATTTTCAAACAATCCATGGAAGTGGAAATACACTTCATTCGATGCTAATAGAGTTTTTTACAGTATTTATTTATACCATTTGTAGCTTTTTATTCATAAAATGTTGGAATTTTGATGTCTATTGGATTTGGACTGTTGAATATATTTATTTTGGTGTTTTGGGATTGTTATCCATTCTCTATTTAAGATACTACCCCTGGAAAAATAAAATCGTATGAGTGAGGTAAAAAAATTACGACTTGTATTTATGGGCACGCCTGATTTTGCAGTAGGCATTTTAGACGCTTTACAGAGAAGTATTCATGAAATTACTGCTGTGATAACTGTTGCTGATAAAGCCGCTGGCAGGGGACAAAAATTAAAAGAAAGCGCAGTTAAAAGCTATGCTCAAGCAAATAATTTAACAATTTTACAGCCAGAAAAATTAAAAGACGAGCAATTCTTAGCACAATTAAAAGAACTTCAAGCTGATTTATTTGTAGTTGTAGCTTTTCGAATGTTACCTAAAGAAGTTTGGAAAATGCCCGCTTTTGGAACCATTAATCTTCACGCATCTCTTCTACCAAATTATCGAGGAGCTGCTCCAATCAATTGGGCTCTTATCAACGGAGATGAAGAAACGGGAGTAACAACTTTTTTTATTGATGAAGCAATCGACTCTGGAAAGATAATTGCGCAAAAAGCAGTAAAAATATCCAACAATACAAATGCCGGAGAGTTGCACGATGAATTAATGAGTGTAGGCGCTGAATTAACATTAAAAACTGTTGCTACTATATCTCAACAGACATATACTGTTATTGATCAAGATAAATTTGACGGAAAAGATTTTAAAATTGCACCTAAAATTTTTAAAGAAGATTGCGAAATTTCTTGGCAAGAAACAGTTGAAAACGTTCACAATAAAATTCGGGGGCTCTCGCCCTACCCTGCTGCTTGGACAAAACTTAAGAACACCAAGAAAAATGAAATTCTTTTGGTTAAGCTTTTTACTTCAAAAACCATAGAAAATAATGGTCTTAGCTTAACAGGAAATCTTCAAGAACACGCTGATGGAATTCTTTTCCCATGTAACAATGGGTTTATTTGTATCACAGAACTCCAAGTAGAAGGTAAAAGAAGAATGACTTACAAGGAATTTCTTGCAGGAAACGAGATAAAAAATTGGGAGCTATTTTAAGCCTGAAAAGGATGATTCTATAATGTCTTTATCCTCGTTATCTTTCCACTTTTTTTTTGTGCCCGTTTTTTGCACATTAAAACTAAGTCCAATAGAAATAGGGCTAATTTTTTCTACTGCGTCTTTTTTAAATAAACCATTCAAACTATAGCTGCCAAACAATCCATAAGCGCCATATGCTACTCGCACCATTCCATCCAATGAAAGTAAATTAGCATGAAAAAATTTATTATCTCTAATAACATTATTGAACTTATCACCGTTACTGTACTTTCCTTGCAAGCGATGATTTGTAAACAATCGAATGCCTCCTACAACACCTACTGCTATACTTATTGATTTCTTTTGGTTTTTCTTTGTTGAAAAATCAAGAAATAAAGGAATTTGAAAAAAACCAAGATTGAGTGTAGAAGATTTTACTGTAGCAAATGCATCGTATAAAGATGGGTTCCCTGTAACTAAATCAATCGTTGAATCAGTGGACAGAAAAGAATAATCATCATCAAAAGTGAAGGTTTTAAAATTAAAACCGAACCCTGTTGTTATTCCAATAAATTGTTTGAATAAGGGAATTTTATATTCAAATACATTTAATCCAAGACTTGTTGATTGTAAGACTTTATTTGACCATTGAGCTGATTTATTAGTTGACATAAATCCAATATCGAATCCTTGCCATTGCCCATTATACAGATTCTTTTTATTTGATGTCATACTATCGACTCTACTATTTAAAGTTGTTTTAATCTTTTGAGAGAAACTTAAATTATAATTTAAGATTATTAAAGCGCTAAAAAGAATTTTGTAAATAGACATAATTATGTTTTATAAACTTATATTCTGTGAAATTAAAAATAATTATTCAAAATTAAACCTTCATCAAAATTCTAAACATAAAATTCCTTCCGGCTTGCGGGTAATAGAAATTTTCAGTGGTTGTTTGACCGTCATATAAATAAGAATACGTATAACCATTGTTCTCATACAGAGCATTAAATACATTGTTGATTTGAAAAGCAAATGTAATCTCCTTGCAGAAAACATGAAGCAAAGAATATGAAAAGGATAAATTTGAAAAAGTAAAAGGATTTATACTCCGTGCAACATTTGATGTGTTATCTAAGAATTGTCGTCCAACATATTTTGATAGCCAATCAATCGAACAATTTTTAAATGGCGACAAAGAAAAGCCTGCATTTGCAACAATGGAAGGAGAAAAGGCCAAATCTGTATTTTTGTGTAAAATTATCACTTGAGAATAAGGGGCAGAATAGTTATCTAAATATTCTTCAAATGCCACTATTTTATTTTGACTTAATGAAAATGAGCCATTTAATTTTAGAAAATATGAGATTTTATGAGTCGCCATTAATTCAACTCCCAAGCGATAGCTTTCCTTCGCATTTGTGCGAGTATAAGCTCCAACATCATTAATTTCTCCAGTTAGTACCAACTGATTTGAATAAGCCATGTAGTAAGTATCTATCGAAAAATTTGATTTTTGAGTGTTGAAAGAATATCCAAGTTCCAAATCCTGCATGCGTTCAAATTTTGGGCGACTAGAAGGAGAACTTTCAACAAAATCTTTCCTTACCGGCTCTCGATGACTAACTCCATAAGAAGCGAAAAGAAGTTGATTTCTATTTAGCTTGAAGGTTATTGCTGCTTTTGGATTAAAAAAATCAAATACAACAGATTTCTGAAGCCCTTGGTCTTCCTGTAAAAAGGAATAGTCAAGATGTCTGAAGTTTATATCTCCGGTAAAATCAAATTTGTTCCATCGATAAGTTCCTTTTAGGTAAGTACTAAATTCAGACTTCTGTGCATTATTTTCATAATATCGATCACTAATTTCACTCGTTGAAGCCATTCTTGCCCACATAATTTCCCCAAAATGTCGACCGTAATAAGTATTAATAGCACCGCCAAAAACAAGGTTAAATTTTGATCGATTATAGTTAAGCGAATAAACAGCGCCAAGAAAATCATTATCCAAGCATTTTCGACGAATTAAATCTGAAGTCGAAATAGTATCTTCTCCCATAATCACAGCTGGCAAGCCATAAGAAGAAAGCGCATCATTTTTTCGGTATTGCTCGTAATATCCACGTCCATAAGTATAATGGCCGGCAATATTCAATACTAAATTTGGCTTAAAAGAATGGGTGAAATGAACTTGATAATTGTCTTGTTGGTAATTATCCACCTCATTTTCATAGGTATAAAAGTTATAAGATCTTCCAGAATTTAATAAATTTTCACGGTCTTGATAGCTTAAATAATTTCTATCAGCAAATGCATTCATTTCAGCAATATCTCCATTTATACGAGATTCTGGTGTTCCATACCATGCTTGATAAGTGATTTCTTTTCCACTAAAAACAATTGCTTTGAGAACTGACTTTTTTGTTAAATAAGATCCGGAAATATAATAAGAAGTTAAAGCTGAAGAAGCACGATCTAAAAATCCATCTGAAGCAATTTTGGATAAGCGCGTTTCTAAGGAAAATTTATCGTTTATTAAGCCAGTTCCTGCTTTTATAGTTGTTTTTAGGGTATTAAAAGAGCCAACAGAATTATCACTAATTCCAAAAGGACTTGTGGAAATATCCTGAGATTTTATATTTATACTGGCACCAAAAGCTGCAGTACCATTTGTTGAAGTCCCAACTCCTCTTTGAATTTGAATCGTTTCAATAGAAGAAGCTAAATCTGGCATGTTTACCCAATATACATCATGAGATTCAGGATCGTTTACAGGAATACTATTTATTGTAACATTTATTCGAGAAGCATCAACACCACGAATTCTAACTCCTGTATAACCTACTCCTGCTCCAGCATCCGAAGTTGTTACCACTGAGGGAGTAGCTTCCAATAATAGTGGAATATCTTGCCCGAAGTTTTTCTTTTCAAGAGCTAAATTTTGAAGTGTGCTAGTCGATGTCGCATTTTCTATACTTCGTATAGAAATTACTTGAACTTCTTCAAAGGTTTTAGGGCTTGAAGCCATTTTGACTTCTATTGTTTCAGTGAATTGTAATGCGCTTATTTCTTTACTTATAGAAAAATATCCTGGTAAGCCAAAGATCAATGTATAAGCTCCAGCTTTTAAATTCTTAAACTCAAATTTCCCAGCTTTATCTGAAAAAGAAGTGAATGTTGTTCCCTGAATCGTAACTCTAACACCTTCTAATGCATGATTATCAGTATCGCTTACAAAACCATATAAATTATCTTGGGCAGAAGATACTAAAGAAAAAATGGAAAAAATGGAAAGGATAATAAATCTTGTTTTCATTTTTAAAAAAAATTAAACAAGAACAAGGGGCTAATTCTTGGTAGTTACAAATCTATTAGCTCAGTCATCTTCCCTGCGCAAGCATTACCTTACAGGTTCAATGGGTATAATCTCAGCCCGTTTTGAAAAACGAACACCCCTTAGAGACAATGCAAAGATAAATAGTTTTTTGTAGTTGAAATAAGAAAAGTAATTTATTTTTTTGAGTGTACGCTTTCTTACCACCAATCAAAATCCTAATCAAATTCATAACGCTAACAATAATCTCGATTTGAGAAATTATTCTATTTTCCTTTCTTTTTTTCTTGACAAAAAAAGAAACAAAAAAGTCAAGGCTGTGAATTTCTATTTTGTTCGCAAATCATTTTTTTACAACTACTTACAAATCGTCGCGAACAATTTTTACTCCATTCTGAAACTGAAATTTTTCAAAAATGTTCTTTCAGAAATTTTAAAAATTAACAGTTTCAGTTCAGTAGCGAAAACCATGAAATCCAAGGCCGTAGAGTGTTCGCTAATATTCACTAAATAGTTCTCACTTCGAATGAATTCTTGATTTTTAAAATTAAAATATTTTACTGGTAAGATTGCTAATACTCAATTATTATTTAAGCCTACTAAACAAGCAAAAAATAAAAAACCCTGAAAAAACACCCACAGAATTTGCCAATGCATCATAAAAAGAAGGATCTCTTCCAGGTACAAAACCCTGAAAAAATTCCATTAATAAACCATAAGAAATAAGAAATGGGATTCCAATAAAATAAGAACGAATCTTAAATGAAATAAAGCCAAAATTCAAACTTAAAATAGCATACGCCAAAAAATGATTTATTTTATCAGCTTTTCCGAGTTCAAGTCCTGATTTTGGAGGCAATAAACTCAAGACGGTAATTGCTATTATTAAGATAATAAAGAGGACTAAAAAAAGTTTATTCTTCTGTTTCATATCCGAACTTTTTTCCTTTTTCAAGAGCAGGCAAGCCATTTTTCAACCATTCTGGAGCTGGGTTGTCTAGTAAGTAATGATCAAAAAACTGTCGCATTCGAATACTTAAATCAATACGATTTGGCGCCTTTTTTAAATTGTGGTCGTCATCATTATAATTTAATAGCCAACAAGGTTTTCCCAAGCGGCGCATTCCATTATACAATTCTATTCCCTGATACCAAGGAACTGCACCATCACTGTCATTGTGCATAATTAACAAAGGAGTTTTTACATTTGGAAGGTGAAACAAAGGTGAATTTTCAATGTAGCGTTCCGGTGCATCCCAAATTGTTTTTCCTATTCGACTTTGGGTTGATTCATATTGAAATTGACGGTTAAGCCCTGTTCCCCATCGAATTCCACCATAAGCTGAAAACATGTTGCTAACTGGTGCTCCCGCCATTGCAGCTGCATATTTTGTTGTCATTGTAATTAATTGTGCTGTTTGATATCCACCCCAACTTTGACCTTGTAAACCAAGTTTATTTTCATTTATAGGATAGTTTTTCACTACAAAGTCTGTTCCACTAACAATACAATTGTATGCGGCCTTTGCCGGATAACCCGCAGAATATCGAATATCAGGAATTAAAACAAAATAACCTGCTGACGCATATTCTGTGGGATTTATAGTACTCGCTGAAGGTCGTGGAGCAAGATGATTGTGTAAATTTTCAGAATTTAATTCATAGAAATAAACTAATAATGGATACTTTTTGGAGGGGTCAAAATTTTCAGGCTTGTACAATAATCCTTCTAATGGTTCCCCATCAAAAGCCTTCCATTTTATCAATTCTACAGTCGCCCAATTGTAGTCATTTTGCTGCGGATTTGTATGAGAAATAGTCCGTTCATTTTGAAAAAACTTATTTATGAGAATTATTTCGGGGTATTGACTTACTGTCATTTTTCTTAAAACAAGAATTTCTTTATTTTTAGATCTTTCTAAAGACATTAATTTAGCATTATCATTTTTCTGTTCAAAAAAACCAAATTCCCCATTTTCATTATAGAAACTAAATAAGTGAAATCCTTTTGTTGTTTTATTAAAACCTTTAATGTAACAATCTGCTAAATCTATGAAAACACTATCATTCGACCATTTCACTAAATCAAGTTCAATATTTTTTTTCTTTCCTTCACCATTTGTTAATGACTTCAAGGTTTTACTCGCTAAATTATAACTCCAAATATCAAATTCCGATTTAAAAATAAAATCTGTTTCATCGCGAACGAAGCCATATTCACCTTGGGGACCAGCATCCATCGGTTGCCCATTTATATCCTCATGAAAGATGGTATTCTCAGCAGAACAAGACATACAACTTTGAGTATTCGAATAAATATCTAAAATATACTGCTGGGAATTTTTAGGATCAAAAAAGGTATAATAATTTCCTAAAGGCGAAAGTTGACCTCCATAGGCAATTGCTTGAGCTATTTTATTCCGACTTCCATCCAAAAGAGAAATTCGATACACATCCTCTAAACCTGGCGATTTCCATTGCGCTTGTATTTGATAAGGTTGTGAGTTTGTCCCTAAAATATAATCTCCAATAATTTTTTTTGATAAGTAAGACGAAATTGAATCATTTGTTAAGGCAATAATACTGTCATTTGAAAGGTTTAAAACATAAATAGCAGACTTTTTTCTAGCATCATTTAATTCTACAAGTTGCTGCGCTTGAATTTGTTTGTCCAAGTAATGCCAAACATCCACTTTTACTTTTTCAGATTCCAAAAGTGTATCTTTTTCTTCAGGTGAAATTCGATCGCTAATACCAAAAAACAGATACTTATCATTATCTGTAAACAAAGGAGATCGATGTTCAGAAACACCCAATTTTTTATCAATATGAATATCATTTGAATCTCC
>Ga0114980_10003445_pt1 | contig 10828 bp, 5 predicted proteins | sample S_140806_EF_Meta_FD_87018 | JGI IMG/M metagenome (GOLD analysis project Ga0114980, IMG submission 87018) | Freshwater microbial communities from Lake Simoncouche, Canada to study carbon cycling - S_140806_EF_MetaG | ecosystem: Environmental > Aquatic > Freshwater > Lake | place: Lake...
GCTTGCGGCATAGTGCTGTTTGCAGTGTACGTTTTCCCTTCACTGGTAACGCTCAGCGTGTAGGTTCTGCCCGGCATACCTTGAATGCTTGAAGTAACATATGTGCCGGCAGTTGTTTCTGTCAAGGTGTCAATGTTACCAACGTTATCGTACATCACCACAAATGCCCCTGATACGCCGGGGAATGTATTCGGGTCACTGAAATTTACTGTCTTGGAAATGGAAACAGTGTATGGACCAGGTTGATCGGTGATATTGCCTTCAATAACAATCGCAGCATCTTTGTCGTTGAGTTCAATATCAATTACCTGCTGACAGGAAGTCGACAATAACGCTACAGCAATTCCGGAAAGGAGAAATATTTTTTTCATAGGGCTAAAGATCAAAAACGGAAGTTGTAAGCAACAGAAGGAATGATTTTGAAGAGCGCAATACGCACCGCTTCAGTTTTATTCGGATCAGTTTCGCTTTCGCGGAAAATTATGGCGTATGCATTTTCACGTGCGTACACATTGTAGATGGAGAAATTCCAGCTCGATTCGAACTTCTCTGTTTTCTTGTGCTGCCATGTTGCTCCGATATCAAGACGATGGTACGCCGGCATGCGGTATCCGTTACGTTCTGTATAGAGAAACTGAACTTGTCCATCAACATAGTATTTACCACTAGGGAATGTGATTGCATTACCTGTATTGTAAACCCATGTTGCAGCTATGTTCCAGCGTTTACTGAGATCATACATGGCAACGATAGAGATATCGTGCGTGCGATCCTGACGAACAGGATACCAACTGCCATCATTGATTCCATCGATGCGACGTTCACTGCGTGAAAGCGTATAGCTTACCCATCCGGTGAACTGGCCGTATTTTTTCTTCACGAAAAGTTCAAGTCCGTATGCTCGTCCATCACCGAAAACCAATTCACCTTCAACCAATTCGTTTCCTTGTGTATTGGCTCCGTTCTTGAAGTCAATTTGATTCTGCATAGTCTTGTAATAGACTTCTGCGCTGAACTCGATGGTGTTATCCATGAAGTTGCGGAAGTAACCGGCAGAAACCTGATCTGCAATTTCAGGTTTAACCATCAAGCTGTTCATGATCCAGGAATCTGTCGGACTTGCAGAAGTTGAATTGGTCAACAAATGCAGGTTTTGAGAGTTGCGGGCGTAAGCAACTTTGAATGAACTGTATTCGTTCAGAATATAGGCTGCCGAAATTCGCGGCTCAACGGTGTAGTATGTTTTCGCTATTTCGAACGCGCCGTATGAATTAGTGTCGATAACATCACCATTCTGATCGAATGTGAAGTAATCGCCTTCACCAAGTACATTGAACATACCGAGACGAACTCCGTAACTGATTTTCAAGCGCTCGGTTGCCGACCATTCATCTGCGAAATAAACTGCGCTTTCCAGTCCGAAACGATCTTGAAGTTTAATCGGATTAATGGCCGTTTCTGCAGATGCTGTGATTTGACCCGGAGTTACGGTATGATAAACGCTGTTGAAACCAAAACGAATGCTGTGTTGCGGATTTGGGAAGAATTGAAATTCGTGCTTCAGGTTGTAGTCACGGATTTTAGAAGTGATCGCGAAATCTGCGCTTGGAGAAGTAATCGAAATCTTGTAATCGTAATTCGAGAAGATCAAGGAAGTGTTTGTGAACAGGCGATCATTCCAAATGTGATTCCAGCGAACCGTTCCGGTTGCATTTCCCCACTCGATACCAAATGCATTCTGAATTCCGATTTTATCGCGGCCAAAATATCCGGAAGCAAAAATTCTGTTCTTTGCATTGATCTGATAATTGAGTTTCGCGTTCAGATCATAGAAGAAGAGCGTATTGCTGTTGATGGCAGAATCGGGAGAGAATTTCAAAAACACATCGGCATAAGTTCTGCGTCCTGTCACAAGAAAGGAGCCTTTGTCTTTTACAATCGGTCCTTCAATATTGAGTTTAGAAGCAATTAATCCAATTCCTCCTCCAACATGGTACTTCTGATTGTTTCCTTCGTTCATCTTTACATCAAGAACAGATGCAAGTCGACCACCGTATTGCGCAGGACCATTACCTTTGTACACAGTAACATCTTTGATTGCGTCTGAGTTGAATGTTGAGAAGAAACCAAGTAAGTGAGCTGCGTTGTACACCGGTGCTTCATCTAACAAGATCAAATTCTGATCGGCAGAACCACCACGCACATAAAATCCGCTCCCTCCATCTCCACCTGATTTAATTCCCGGAAGCAATTGAATCGTTTTCAGAATGTCTTTTTCTCCAAACAGCACAGGAATTTTGTTCGCTTCCTTCATGTCGAGTTTTTGTGAACCCATTTGCGGATCACTCACATTCTGATCTTCACGTTCGCCGGTGATTACAACTTCTTTTGCAACGAAACTGGTGTCTTGAAGTGAGAAATTCTCCTGCATGTTTTTGTGCAGAGCAATTTTTCTCGTTTCAGTTTTATAACCCGACATGTTTACTACCAGCGAGTAGTCACCTTCCGGAACAGTTACAGAATAGAAACCGTATTCATTGCTGGCTGTTCCTGCACCTTTCACTTCCGGAATACGGATGATTGCACCGATAATGGTTTCTCCAGTTTTACCGTCTTTGATTGTACCGCTGACGGTATACTTGGTTTGCGCGGAAAGCATTTGTGCGCCGCTCAACAGGAGTACACACAAGAGGATGTTTCGTAAAATGGTCATAAATCGTTGTTCTTTTCCAGAAAAAGTCTCCATGGAAAATCGAGTGCAAATTTCACCATTGTTTCTGTCTTCACAAGGTTATTTTCGATAATTGTTCGACTAACCTTCATGGACGGTACAACATGCTACACAATAGTCGGTTGAGGATGGGGAATATTGTGTTGATGTTTGGTCAATGACTGGATTAAAAAGGTAAGACAAATAGCGCAAAACGAGAAGTTTGTAACGAAATTACTTCTTCAATACGATTCGGAAGGTTGTTCCTTTTCCGGGTTCGGAGCGTTTAACGAAAATCTTTCCCTGATGGTATTGCTCAATAATGCGCTTACAGAGCGACAATCCAAGGCCCCAACCTCTTTGTTTAGTGGTAAAGCCGGGTTCGAAAATTGTTTTCTGTTTGCTACGCGGGATTCCTTTTCCTGTATCGGAAATATCAATGTAAGCGAATTGTTGCTGATCGGTTAATTCAACTGTAATACTTCCTTTGCCTTCCATTGCATCAACTGCATTTCGGCAGATATTCTCTACTACCCATGCAAAAAGAGGAATGTTCATTGGTGCCGTGATACGTGCGGTATTGCTGTAGTGAAATTCTACAGTTTTCGGAGAGCGTGCACTGATGTACGCAATGCTTTGCTTCAGTGCTTCACCAAGGTCTTCCGATTGCAATTTGGGAAGCGAACCTATTTTTGAAAAACGTTCGGTGATCATTTCCAAACGCTTTACATCCTGTCCTAATTCATTCAGGATAGATTCATCCACTCCTTTCATGCGCAATATTTCCATCCATGCCATAAGCGAAGAAAGCGGAGTTCCCAGTTGGTGCGCTGTTTCTTTGGCCATTCCCACCCACACGAGATTCTGTTCTGCGCGACGAGAAGTACTGAAGAGCAAATACGCAACGACCAAAAACATACCAATTACTGCAAATTGAAATACGGGGAAATAACGAAGCTGCTGCAATTGTGGCGACTCCATGTAGTAAATGAAATTCTTCTTACCCGGTCCGAGTGAAACTTCAATTGTATCGCCGGTAGCTTTCATTTCATCGAACTGAGCGCGCAGATAGGTAGAATCTTGCTTGATGCGCAACGTATCGAGGTTGCCATATGCGATAATAACTTCAGATGCGGAATCCGTATAAATTGCAGGAGCAGAGGCTGGATTGGATGCTACTTCCTTGATGAAGGAGCGCTCATTGTCTTCATACGATTTTCGGATTTCATTGAACACTTCTGAATCTTTGTAGTAGACATAATGTGTTCGTCCTTCTCCAGCATCAATGGGAATAGAGTCATGTTGCTCACGCATGAGTTGCAACTCGAGCTGTAATCCTTTATTGGTTTTTGACAAGGTTGTATCAATGTTTCGCGACATGATGATCCGCCCTTTTTCATCTACAAGGATCGCGGGAACTGTTTCATTACCGCGTAAAACCTGCAACACAAAACCAAGCGCATTCGGGTCTTCTACAACGGAATTCACGGAAAGTAATCGATTGGCTTCGGCCCACAGTTCTACTTTCTTTCGTTCTTCACGTGCAATTTTACTGTAGAGTTGGTTGGTTGATTCCATCATCATGGCCTTGCGTTTTACAGCTTCGGCCCACAACTCAACATTGCGCTTTTCACTCTCTGAGATTTTTGCAACAAGCCTGCTGGAAAACCACAATGAAAAAGAAACAATGATCAAGACGGCTGCGAATAACAGCCATTTCCATTGTTGCTTACGTGAGTAGATATTCAAGAGTTGCGTATAAGAACCCAAATATACGCGACAGCGACTGAATTATTGCCCTGTAAAGTTTCAATCTCCCCAGAATGGATCAACACGCGAGCGGCACTTCCTGAATCTGATTTGCTTGTTTTTCAAGTGCAGTGTGATTTGACCACGGTACCGGCCGTGTTTATTCGGACAGCATTTGCTGCAATATTCTATTCCTCGTACAGCGCCGTTTTTGTAGCGTATCCGACTCGACAAACGCCCTTTGGAATCATACAATTTCCAAACACCAACCTGCACTTGATTGTCGCCATATTTTCCCCGAATGCTTGGATTGCCGTTGTCGTAATATTCACGGTAGATTCCTTTCCCTTTCGGCATTCCGTCATTGTAATACTGAACCACTTTTTTGCGTCCGGATTGCAGACTGTACTCTATCCATAAGCCATCCCGCAACGATTCGATTCGCCCGCATGCAAGGAGATTGTTCTTCATATCTCTCTTCTCGTAATATCCCGGAAGCAGAACATCATCATCGAGAACTTCTATCGTGTGACCGGGGACAACAGTCACAAACAAGCGTCCATACGCCGGATTGATTACTGAAGAAGCGATTTTGCCTTCGGAGTAGATATTCGAACAATATTTTTGTCCATACAATCCGTATACGACAGTAGCCGCAATTCTTCCCGAAGCATCATAGGTTATGGATGAATCATTCATTCCAGCGTACACTAAAAATCCGCTCGGCGTTCTTACCTCATCTGAACGGTATTGCGACTCACGAGAAATCACCGAACCTGTTGCGCTGCGAACGGTTATTTGTCTGCTGGAACAATTGTAGCTCCACACCGGAATTCCATTTTCATTGAAGATGCGGTTCGTGGTCCAACTACCATTCATCATTTCATGTTCCCGAATGATCTTACTGTTTTTGAATTCAACGCGGTACTGTGTGTAGCTGCACCAATAGGGAGTGGCAATGAATCCGAATTCAAGATTCCAATCGTTTTGTTTTGATTTGCTCAACCAGTTAACGCAAACAATGTTCATTCCCCGGTAGAAATAGTTAAGTATCGGCTCAGTTTGTCCGGATTGAACCACTAATCCTTCGCTCGTGAATTTTTTCCAGCGCCACGACGGATAGTTTGCATCATTCGTGCCATAGTCGGCGGGTAAAATATCATCGTCTGCAAATGCTGTTTCCTTTCCACCGACATAATTCTTCGCTGACAATAAAGTTCCGTTCTCGGTGTACGCGTAATGTATTCCATAGGGTAGATTGTCCTTGAACAATCCAATACTTTTCAATTTCCCGCTGTCGTAGAAAGTTGCACTGCATCCTTGAAGAAGACGACTGCCATCTTTTGGATCTATGGTGTAAAAATTGTGAGAGATAAGCTGACCTTGGAAATTGAATTTTTGCTCCAGCTTCAATTTTTGGTATCGGCGAAACGGATACGTTTCATTGGCAACAATCCGATTTTGCTCATCTTTCTGCAACAGCAAACTGACTTCTCCTTCCTCGTCCCATTCTATGGTTTCGAACCGTGTATGTGAAGAAGAATAACTGGATGGGAATTGCTCTTGTACAAATCGTTTGCGTGCACCGTTCGGGTAATACGTCCAACTCCAATTGTAATAATTCTCAGTGCAAATGGTGTCAAATTTCCGTTCGCCGTTGGGATAGAATTCATACCGGGTTAGCAGTCTGCCGGAAGAAGTGCGTGTGATATCCTGGACATGTCCGTTGTCGTAAAAATGGTATTCCATTTGTATTCCGGAATGTGTCCAGCGGGCAAATTCTATTTTGTGTTTCGAATACCAGCTGATTGAATCGTAGGTAATATTTGTCGCTGAAATTTTATTCAGCAGCAACCAAGAGACGGTAAAAGCAAATAGAAGGCGCAACGATTAGAAGTGTTTGTCAAAGGATGACGCGAACTGCGCATGATTTCCACACTGCGCAAACTGTTTTCTCATGGAATACGCTTTGCTTGTATATTAAATCATTCCCGTATGCGTACGGAACAGTTTCACTGCAATGGCGAGCAGGATAATTCCGAATACTTTTCGGAGTATGGAAATTCCGCCCACTCCAAGCAACTTTTCAAGACGCGAAATATTTTTCAGTACAATCCAGATGAGGAGAACGTTAATGACAATTGCGATGAGAATGGACAATACAGAGTATTCTGCACGAAGAGAAAGCAACGTGGTTAAGGTTCCTGTTCCAGCTAGCAGAGGAAAAGCCAAAGGCATTACAGAGGCTGTGGCCGGCACTTCATCTTTATAAAGGCGAATACCTAGAATCATTTCAAGTGAAAGGAAGAATAGTACAAACGAACCTGCAATGGCGAAATCAGAAACCGTAATGCCGATGAGGCTCAAAATCGACTCCCCGATGAACATGAAAACCACCATAATTCCCAACGAAACAACAGAGGCTTTGTTTGCATTCAAATCACCGACTTTTTGCTTCAATCCAATGATTACGGGTATAGACCCGATTACATCAATTACTGCGAAAAGAATCATGGACGCGGTGGCAATAGATTTAAGAGATGTTTCCATTGCGCGAAGGTAGTGATTCGGGGGCATGGACAGTGTCTTGTAGGTATTTGGCAGTAGAAGTAGGCCGATGCGGTTGTAATGCAAACTTGCGGAATGAGTGGAATAGTAGTATTTTTAATAAGGAAATTACTCTATGATCCGCCTCTCCGGAAGTCGTTTATTTGTTCGAATGGCCTGCCTGCTTGTCCTCCTTTTTTTGGGTTCAGCGCTTATGGCTCAGGGCGATTTACGTTTTTTCGGTACTGCAATGAAAGACGGTAAGCCGCTTTCTGGAGCAGGCGTAACGGTGTTAATGGACGGTAAGCAGATCATCAATCTCACTACTGGAAAGAACGGAAAATTCAAATTCACGATTGACATCGGACATTCTTACCGTATTAACTTTTCAGCTCCGGGATGCGTGGATATGTACATGACGATGGACTTGAAAGTACCGCCAGATAAAGCATGGATCTATCCTGATTACGTTACTGAAATTCCTTTCTTCGCACCGAACGATTCCAAAATCAAAACGGAATTGTACGCGCAGAAACCTTTTATCAAAGTGGTATTTGATGGAGGAGCCGGATTTCATGATGATCCATCGTATCGTTTCATTGATGAGATTTTCAAAGATCCAAATGAAGAACTGAAGAAAAAACAGGAGGAAGAGCGCATCAAAAAAGAAGCGGAGGATAAGGCCCGCCGGGAAGAATTGGAGCGCTTGAAGAAGATTCAGGACGAACAGAATAATCGTACAATTGATCCCGTAGTTACTCCCACTAATTCTGATCCGAAAAAACAAACGGCCGATCCCGTGGTAGATCCTACAATGGAATCAGATGCTGTAAGATTGGAACGTGAAAAGCAGGAACGCGAGCGGCAAGAGAAAGAAAACAAAGGAGTGCGTGCTAATTACGAGAACAATCTTTTGAAGATGGTGGCGGAAAGTGAGAAGAAAACCAATCTTGAGAAGTACAATAAAATGAAAGAGAACGCAGAAGTAAATTCTGTGGTAAGCGCATTACGTAAGCAGGCAGAAGTGAAAGGCGAGCGCGAATTTCTCATTGAAAAGGACAAGGAACGCGATCGTCAAACACGTGCAAACCGTCAGGTGCGCGAATCACAGGTGCGCCAGTTGATTGAAACTGCAGCATTGGTAGAACGCGATGCAAACGTGGCTGCATTAAAACCAGTTGTCTCTGGAGGCGCTCTGAACTACACACCGAATCCGCATTTTGTTACAACTACATTGAAAGGTTTCTGGAACGATGAAAAGAATATTGTCATCACTTGGCCTGGCGGAAGAAGAATTATTTTCAAAGCAATTGAATATTGGTGGTCGACCTACTATTACATCGACGCCAAAGAAGTAGAAGAGAAAGTCTACCGCCAAAGCCTTGATGCGTACCATCTGAACTAATTTATGAAGAAGCTCGTCTTACTTTTTTTCTTGTTCCCGATTCTGCTTTGTGCACAAACCAGCAGTTTCGTGCAATACAGCGTAGAAGAAGGAATGGTACAATCACAAGTACAATCACTCACACAGGATAAGAACGGAAATTTGTGGATTGGGACACTCGCTGGATTGTCGCGATACAATGGACAAGCATTCGAAAACTTCACGAAGAAAGATGGATTAGCAGAAGATTGGGTAACAGTTTCGTACAAAGACACGAAAGGAGATATCTGGTTCGGTCATTGGGCAGGGGGCGTTAGTCGGTACAATGTGCAAACACTGAAGTTTGAGTCGCTTAATCTGGAAGAATATACCCGCTTCAGAACAGTGACTGCGATAACACAAGATCCACTGGGCTTGTACTGGATTGCAACGGAAGGAGCCGGGATTTTTATTTACGACCCGGTGAAAAACGGAATGTACACCGTAACTGTCAACGAAGGAATTCCGAGTATGAACGTGTACGATCTTGCATTAGATGGCAACGGAAATATGTGGATCGCTACTGACCGCGGGTTGACGATTTGTGATACCAAAGCAGATATCAGTTCTCCGCAGTCGTACGAAGTGATGAACACACAGCGCGGATTTCCTTCCGATGTAATTACTTCATTCGCGATTGCAAATGGCGGTAAGGAAATCTGGGTGGGCACTGCAGACAAAGGCGTTATTGCCATGCAGCTTCCATCAGGATTCATCAATAGAAATATCCCAACCCTACTTCCGGGAATGCGTGTCTTCAATTCGTATCTCGGAATGGGATCTGATTTCGTTGAAGTCATTACTCCAGATAGTAGAGGAAATATCTGGGTAGGAACAACGGGTGGCGGCGCTACACGCATCACTCCTGCAAATGTGCCGAACAGAACATTGGCGCTCGATAAAGCTATTGTGAAGACGTATAGCACACGACAAGGATTGAATTACTTCAACGTAAAAGCAATCATTGAAGACCGCGAAGGAAATATTTGGCTAGGAACAGATGTTGGCTTAAATAAATACCGTGGCGAGCGATTTGTACTCTATGATCAACAAGACGGGCTGAAGAATGATATCGTGTGGGCAACCTGTGCTTCGAAAAACGGAGATGTTTGGATAGGTACGAATGATGGCTTGACGAGATTACATTTCTTCACCACGCCAGGGTCGAATGATAAACGATTCACAGCAACGAACTATACCATTGCAGAAGGATTAGGTAGTAACGTCATTCTGTCGCTGTACGAATCAGAAGACGGTACATTGTGGGTGGGTACAGGATACGGAGGTATTAGTAAACTCGCGCCAGGAGCAACACAGTTTGAAACATACACAACCGCAGATGGATTAGCTGGTGACGTGGTATATGCAATCAATGCGGATCTACGCGGGAATATTTGGGTTGGCACCAAAGAAGGCGCATCACGTTTTGATCCAGCAACGAAGACATTCCGCAACTACACGACCGACGATGGTCTTGGAGGAAATAACGTGTATCGTATTTTCCGCGACAGTAAAGGCAACATGTGGTTTGGCGCATTAGGTGGATATCTCTCCGTGTTTGATGGAAAATCATTTACGCGTTACGACGAGAAAAACGGAATCATCCATCGCTTCATTCTCAGCATCAACGAAGACAGAGATCACAATATTTGGTTTGGTGCTTACGGTGGTGGACTCTACAAATACGATGGTCGCACCTTTCGAAACTATTCAACCAAAGATGGTCTCTCAACAGAATCGCCTTACGCAATCATTGCCGATAAAGACAACAATATTTGGATAGGCACTGGTCGTGGACTTGATCGTTTCAATCCAAAGGATAGTTCGTTTACGCATTACGGAAAGAATGATGGTTTCCTTGGCGTAGAAGTAAATCCGAATGCAGTGAGCATTAGTACCGATGGAAAAATTTGGTACGGAACCATCATGGGTGCGGTATGTTTTGATCCAGGAGAGAACATTCTGAACACGGCAGAACCTCTTACGAATATTATCGGTTTACGCATTTTTATGCAGGACGCTGAATTTCCAGAGGAAGGGAAATTTACCTACGATCAGAATCACATCACATTTGTATTCAATGGTGTTTGTTTGACGAGTCCAGAAAAAGTACGTTACCTCTACAAGCTGGATGGTTTCGATAAAGATTGGTCGCCATTACCAATGAAACAGAACGAGGCGGTGTACACGAATCTACCACCGGGCGATTACGTGTTCATGCTGAAAGCGTGCAACAATGATGGAGTATGGAACAAAGAACCATTGAAGTATGCGTTTTTCGTGAAGCCTCCATTCTGGCAAACGGTAACGTTCTACGTGCTAATGACACTCTTCATCATTTTCTGCATCTACGGATTTGATAAGATGCGTACACGCAAACTCAAAAAGCAGAAAAAACA
>Ga0114980_10003447_pt1 | contig 10825 bp, 20 predicted proteins | sample S_140806_EF_Meta_FD_87018 | JGI IMG/M metagenome (GOLD analysis project Ga0114980, IMG submission 87018) | Freshwater microbial communities from Lake Simoncouche, Canada to study carbon cycling - S_140806_EF_MetaG | ecosystem: Environmental > Aquatic > Freshwater > Lake | place: Lake...
AGTTCCTGGTCATAACGGTTCAATCGTATTAATCCAAAAGTAATTATTATCATGCAAATAGAAGTTTTAAATATAAAAGGAGAAGCAACTGGCCGTCAGGTTGAATTGCCTCAAGAGTTTTTCGGAATCGAACCCAATGATCACACAATTTATTTAGCTGTTAAACAATACTTAGCTGCAAAACATCAAGGTACGCACAAAGTAAAAACAAGAGCTGAAGTTCATGGAGCTTCTCGTAAATTACACAAACAAAAAGGAACGGGTGGTGCTCGTAAGGGTAATATCAGAAATCCATTATACAAGGGTGGGGGTACAATTTTTGGACCAAAACCACACTCATATGATTTTAAATTAAACAAACAAGTAAAAGAATTAGCTTTCTATTCTGCTTTATCTCTTAAAGCAAAAGCGAACAGCATTGTTGTTGTAGAAGATATCAATATGGATGCTCCTAAAACAAAAGAATTTGCTTCAATTTTAGGTAATTTGAAATTAACGAATAGCAAAGTATTGTTTTTATTACCTGATTATAATGATAATACTTATTTAAGTACTCGTAACATTCAAAGAATCAAAACAAACGTTTTTGATAGCGCGAACACATATGATGTAGTAAACGCAAAAACATTATTATTAACTGAAAGTGTTGTGAAAGGGTTTGCAAAACCGGAAGAAGCATTAGCATAATAAAATTGGTAAACCCAAAAAATAAAAGAAATGAAACCGTCAGAAATTATAAAAAAACCAGTTGTTACTGAAAAAATTAACAAACAAACTGAAAAGTTCAATCGCTATTGCTTTGTTGTTGATAAAAGAGCAAACAAATTGGAAATAAAAAAAGCAGTAGAAGAGTTTTACAGCGTACGTGTTGAAGAAATTAATACGTGTGTAGTTCCTGCAAAAGCAAAATCTCGTATGACTAAAGCTGGGATTTTTCATGGACGTAAACCTGGATACAAAAAAGCAACAGTTACTGTTGCAGAAGGAGAAACAATTGATTTATACGCATTCTAATAAAATAAGAAAATGGCATTAAAAAAATATAAACCAGTCACAGCAGGTACTCGTTGGAGAATTGGTAACGCATATGCAGAAATAACAACAAATGTTCCTGAAAAAACATTGTTAGAGCCTATCAAAAGAACTGGTGGTAGAAATGCACAAGGTCGTCGTTCAATGAGATACATTGGAGGTGGTCACAAAAAAATGTATCGTGTAATTGATTTCAAAAGAAACAAGAATGCAATTCCTGCTACTGTGAAATCAATCGAGTACGATCCAAACAGAACTTGTTTCATCGCATTGTTAAACTATGTTGATGGTGAAAAAAGATATATCATTGCTCCTCAAGGAATTCAAGTTGGAATGACTGTAATGAGTGGTGAAACAGCAGCTCCTGAAGTTGGGAATTGCTTACCTTTGAAAAACATGCCTTTAGGTACTGTAGTTCATAATATTGAATTACAACCTGGTCAAGGTGGTGTGATTGCACGTAGTGCTGGAGCTTCTGCTCAGTTAAATGCAAAAGAAGAAAAATATGCGGTTCTTAAAATGCCTTCTGGTGAATTAAGAAAAGTATTAATCACTTGTTCTGCAACTGTAGGTACTGTTTCAAATTCTGATCACGCCTTAGAAACTGCTGGTAAAGCAGGGGTAAATCGTTGGAAAGGGATTAAACCAAGAAATAGAGGGGTTGCTATGAATCCTGTTGATCATCCAATGGGAGGTGGTGAAGGACGTTCTTCTGGAGGTCACCCACGTTCTAGAACGGGTAAATACGCTAAAGGTGAAAAAACTCGTAAGAAAAAAGGTTCAGACAAGTTAATTATTGTTAGAAGCAATGGTAAAAAACTTAAAAACTAATAATAATTCAAAATTAATAATTTAAAATTAATAATTATAAATGGCTCGTTCAATTAAAAAAGGTCCTTACATTGATGCAAAACTTGAAACTAAAGTTTTAAATATTAATGATGGAAAAAACAAAAAGGCAGTACTTAAAACATGGAGCAGACGCTCTACAATCTCACCAGATTTTGTAGGACATACATTTGCCGTTCATAATGGAAATAAATTTATTCCTGTTTATGTTACTGAATTTATGGTTGGTCATAAATTAGGTGAATTTTCTCCAACACGTAACTTTAAGTCACACTCTGGTGGAAAATAATTTAAAATTTAGAACAAAAGAAACTATTAAATAAAATGGAAGCAGTAGCAAGATTAAATAATTACCCAACATCACCACGTAAAATGCGTTTATTAGTAGATGTAATCCGTGGTATGCAAGTAGAAAAAGCAGTTAGCTTTTTAAAATTCAATGCACAGCATTCTTCTCAACCGTTAGAAAAATTGCTTTTAAGTGCAGTGGCTAACTGGAAACAAAAGAACGAAGGTGCAGATATGACTGGATTAATTGTAAAAACAGTATTTGTTGACAATGCTCGTACTATCAAACGTATGATGCCAGCTCCTCAAGGACGTGCATATCAAAAATTGAAAAGAAGTAATCATGTTACTTTAGTAGTGGATCAAAAAATCAGTAATAACTAATAAAAGAGATTTATCTCATTAAATTAATAAAATGGGTCAAAAAACAAATCCAATAGCTAGTAGATTAGGAATTGTCCGTGGATGGGACAGTAGTTGGTACGGTAGCCGTAAAGATTACGCAGGAAAACTAATTGAAGATACCAATATTAGAAAATACCTTAATGCTCGTATTAGCAAAGGAGGTATTGCAAAGATTGTTATTGAGCGTATGCTTGGCAAATTAATCGTTACAATTCATACATCAAGACCAGGTATCATTATTGGTAAAGGTGGTTCTGAAGTTGATCGTATTAAAGAAGAATTAAAGAAAACAACTGGAAAAGAAGATGTTCAAATTAATATTCTTGAAATTCGTCGCCCAGAATTAGATGCTCAAATTGTTGGTGATTCTATCGCAAAACAAATTGAAGGTCGTGTGAACTACAAAAGAGCTGTAAAAATGGCTATCCAAAACACCATGAGAATGGGTGCTGAAGGAATCAAAATCAAAGTTGGTGGTCGTATTGGCGGTGCTGAGATTGCTCGTAGTGAAGAAATGAAACAAGGTCGTACTCCATTACATACTTTCCGTATGGATATTGATTACGCAAATGTATATGCTTTAACTGTTTACGGAAAAATCGGTATCAAAGTATGGATCTGTAAAGGTGAAGTTTTAACAAAAAGAGATTTAAATCCGAATATCATTGCTGGAAACGATAAACCAAGAGTGGGTGGTTTTGATAGACCAGGTGGAGGAAGAGACGATAGAAGAGGAGGTGGTGCCAACAGAGGTGGCGGTGCAGGAAGAAGAGAAAAAAAATAATTAATTAAAGAAAAAACATAACAGATTATATATCATGTTACAGCCAAAAAGAAGTAAACACAGAAAAGCGCACAAAGGAAGAATTAAAGGGGACGCAAAACGCGGAGCAACTTTAGCGTTTGGAACATTTGGTCTAAAGTCTTTAGAACCTAAATGGATTACAAATAGACAAATCGAATCTGCACGTCAGGCAATGACTCGTCATATGAAACGTGAAGGTAATGTTTGGATTCGTATTTTCCCTGATAAACCAATTACTAACAAACCTGCTGAGGTTCGTATGGGTAAAGGTAAAGGTAACTTAGAATACTATGCAGCTGTAGTTCATCCAGGTCGTATAATGTTTGAAATTTCAGGTGTTTCTATCGAAGTAGCAAAAGGTGCATTAGCATTGGCTGCTCAGAAATTACCAGTAGCAACTAAAATCGTAATTCGTAGAGATTTTGTGGAAGCTTAATCATAAAAATAATAAAAATGGCAGCTAAAACTAAAAAAGCAAGTAAAAATCAAGAAATCCACTCATTAAGTGAGCAAGATATTCTTAAAAATATTGAAGAAAGTACGCTTCGTATTCAACGCATGAAATTCAGTCATGCAATTACACCAATCGAAAATCCAATGGCTATTCGTACATTGAGAAAAGAATTGGCTAAGTTGAAAACAGCATTACGTAGTAAACAATTAGGAGCATAATTTAAAAGAAAACACTCAAAATGGAAGCAACACCAGTAACAAACATAAGAAGTCGTAGAAAAACTCGTATTGGGTTAGTGACTAGCAATAAAATGGAAAAAACAATTACGATCTCTGTAGAGCGTAAAGTAAAACATCCTATTTATGGAAAGTTCTTAAAAAAGACTACGAAATTCATGGCTCATGATGAAAAGAATGAGTGTTCAATTGGCGACATCGTTAAAATAATGGAAACTAGACCATTAAGTAAAAACAAATGTTGGAGACTTGTAGAAGTCGTAGAAAAAGTTAAATAGATTAATGACAAGCGTTGTTCTTTTAATCACTTAGATTATTACAACTCTTTGAATTATAAATATATTAAAAGTAGGATTTCGATTGTAGGTAATCATTATCAAATTACCCTTCTCTCAAATCATCAAATTTAAAATAAAATGATACAACAAGAAAGTAGATTAAGCGTAGCAGATAACAGTGGAGCAAAACAAGTGCTTTGTATTAGAGTTCTAGGTAACTCTGGTCAAGATTATGCACACATTGGAGACAAAATTGTGATTACTGTTAAAGATGCAATCCCTGGAAGTAACTTAAAAAAAGGAACTGTTGCAAAAGCCGTTATCGTAAGAACTAAAAATAAATTACGTCGTAAAGATGGTTCATATATTCGTTTTGATGATAATGCAGTTGTAATATTAAACGCATCAGACGAACCTAGAGGTACTCGTATCTTTGGACCTGTTGCACGTGAATTACGTGATAAAGGTTACATGAAAATTATATCATTAGCACCAGAAGTGCTTTAATCATTAAAATAAAGAAAAGTGAAAAGTAGATTCAAACCCAAATATTCAATTAAGAAAGGTGATAAAGTAGTTGTCATTTCTGGTTCTGATAAAGACAGAGCAACACCTAAAACAGTTCTTTCTGTGATTCCTGACGAAACTAACCCTAAGGTGTTGGTAGAAGGAGTGAATATTAAAACTAAACATAAAAAGCCAAACGCTCAAAGCCCTCAAGGTAGCATCGTGAAAGAAGAAGCCCCAATTTCTATTTCAAATGTTATGTTATGGGATGCGAATGCAAAATCCGCTACTAAAATACGTCGCGAACGTAAAGACGGTAAAGGAATTAGAGTTTCAAAAAAATCGGGTGAGGTTATAAAATAATAAATAATGAGTACGACAAGTTATATACCACGTATGCAGACTAAATACAGCACAGAAGTTGTACCTGCTTTAATGAAAAAATTCGGATACACTACTGTTATGCAGTGTCCTAAATTGACTAAAATATGCCTTAACCAAGGTGTTAAAGGGTCAGTAGCTGACAAGAAATTAATTGACAACGCTGTAGATGAAATGACAAATATTTCTGGACAAAGAGCCGTAGCTACCATGTCTAAAAAAGATATCTCTAATTTCAAATTGAGAAAAAACATGCCTATTGGAGCGAAAGTTACTTTAAGAGGTAAAAATATGTTTGATTTTTTAGATCGTTTTGTTTCTGTATCTTTACCACGTGTAAGAGATTTCAAAGGAATCAATGATAAATCATTTGATGGAAGAGGAAACTACACGATTGGTATTAATGAACAAATCATTTTCCCAGAAATTGATATCGATAAATTACCTCGTATTAGTGGAATGGACATTACTTTTGTAACTACTGCACGAACAAACGAAGAAGCATTCGAATTATTAAAAGAATTAGGAATGCCTTTTAAAAACTTAAACGTAAAAAATAATTAATATACACCATGGCTAAAGTATCAGTAAAAGCGCGTCAACGTAAAAGAGAAAAAATGGTAGCTAAATTCGCAGAAAAACGTGCTGCATTAAAAGCTGCTGGTGATTATCAAGGTTTAGATAAATTACCAAAAAACTCTTCTTCTGTAAGATTACACAATCGTTGTCAATTAACCGGTAGAGGAAAAGGGTATATGAGACATTTTGGTATTTCTCGTGTTATGTTCAGAGAAATGGCTTTAAATGGTTTAATTCCAGGTGTTAAAAAAGCAAGCTGGTAATCAATATTTTGACAACCTATTATCTAACTATAATACATTGCCAAAACAAAACAAAATAAAATAAAACAATTTTAAACTTCAACGCTTAAAATTAAAAATTTAAAATTAATTAAAATGGTAACAGATCCAATAGCAGACTTTTTAACTCGTATTAGAAATGCACAAATGGCAGGGCATAGAATCGTTGAGATTCCTGCTTCTAATTTGAAAAAAAGATTGACAGAAATTTTATACGAAAAAGGATATATTTTAAAGTATAAATTTGAAGATGATAACAAACAAGGCCTAATTAAAATAGCATTAAAATATGATGCAAGTTCTAAAGTTCCTGCAATTCGTGGTTTAGTGAGAGTAAGTCGTCCAGGTTTAAGACAATATGCTAAACCAAGTGAAATCAAAAGAGTTCAAAACGGATTAGGTATTGCAATTCTTTCAACTTCTAAAGGGGTAATGACAGATAAAGAAGCGAAAGCCAACAACGTAGGGGGTGAAGTTTTATGTAATATTTATTAATAAAAAGAAATTCAATCATTTTAGATTTTTAAAATCTAATATCATATAAAATAAAAAGAAATGTCTCGAATAGGAAAACAACCAATACAATTAGTTAGTGGTGTTACTGTAAAAGTATCTGCTGATAATATAGTTACTGTTAAAGGTCCAAAAGGTGAGTTATCTCAACTAGTGGATGCAGGTATCAAAATTGAAGAAAAAGATGGTAATATCGAAGTAACTCGTACAACTGAGTTAATTCAACACAGAGCGATGCACGGTCTTTACAGATCAATCATTGCAAACATGGTGAAAGGTGTAACTGAAGGTTTTGAGCGTAAATTAGAGTTAGTAGGGGTAGGGTACAAAGCAGTAAATACAGGCAATACCTTGGATTTAGCATTGGGTTATTCTCACAATATTATTTTTGAAATTCCTAAAGAACTTTCTGTTGCCACTGAAACCGCTAAAGGGGCTAACCCAATTATCACTTTAAATGGAATCGATAAACAATTGATTGGTCAAGTAGCAGCTAAAATTAGAAGCTTACGTAAACCAGAACCATACAAAGGGAAAGGGGTTAAATATGTGGGTGAATACATCAGACGTAAAGCTGGTAAATCTGCTGGTAAATAATAATTAATTAAAAAAGAAAATGGTTACAGTCATTTTCATTAAAAATAAACAATATGAACGTAAACGTAGTAAGAAAGCAAAAATTAAAGTGGAGAATTCGTAAGAAAATTTCTGGAACAACTAGTTCTCCTCGTTTGTCAGTTTTTCGTAGCAATAAAGATATCTATGCTCAATTAATTGATGATGTAACTGGAAAAACAATTGCTTCAGCAAACAGTAGAAACAAAACTACTGCTACAACAGGTAACAAAACCGAAAAAGCAAATGCAGTTGGTAAAGCAATCGCTCAAGCTGCAGTAGCAAATGGTATTGAAAAATGTGTATTCGATAGAGGCGGTAATTTATATCATGGTCGTGTAAAAGCGTTAGCTGAAGGTGCACGTGAAGGTGGTCTTAAATTCTAATTCCTCAAAATAGTTTAAATTAAGTATTCTTAAATAAAGAAAATGTCTAAAACAGAAACAAACAAAGTAAAAACAGGCGAAATAGAATTACATGAAAAAGTAGTATCTATTAATCGTGTTGTAAAAACAACAAAAGGTGGTCGTACATTCAGTTTTTCAGCTTTAGTAGTAGTAGGAAACGGTAATGGAATCATTGGACATGGTTTAGGTAAAGCTAAAGAAGTTCAAATGGCTATCCAAAAAGGGATCGATGATGCGAAAAAGAATTTGGTAAAAGTTCCTATTTTACATGGTACAGTTCCTCATGAAATTCTTGCAAAACAAGGTGCCGCTAAAGTAATGATTAAACCTGCCTCTCATGGTACAGGGGTAATCGCTGGAGGTAGCATGCGTGCTGTATTGGAGAGTGTTGGTGTAACGGACGTTTTAGCAAAATCTTTAGGTTCAGCTAACCCACACAATGTTGTTAAAGCTACCGTTCTTGCTTTATCTCAAATGAGAGAACCAGTTCAAGTAGCTAAAGATAGAAATATCAACTTGAAAAAAGTTTTCAACGGATAATCCGATTTACATAATCAACGAACATCGAACATCGAAATTGAAATTAAAATGAGCAAAATAAAAATAACACAAGTAAAAAGCGCAATCGATCGTCCACATCGTCAAAAAAATACGTTGTTGGCTTTAGGCTTAAAAAAAATGCACCAAACAGTTGAGCATGAGGAAACTCCTCAAATTGCTGGAATGATCAAAAAGGTGGCACATTTAGTAACAACTGTAAAATAATTTAAGAAAATGAATTTACATACTTTAAAGCCTGCAGAAGGGGCTACACATAGACAAGGAAAAAGATTAGGACGTGGTAATTCTTCTGGTAAAGGAGGTACTTCTACAAAAGGTAATAAAGGAGCTCAATCTAGAGCTGGATATAATCAACGTAGAGGTAGTGAAGGAGGGCAAATGCCAATCCATCGCCGTTTACCAAAACGTGGTTTCAAAAACATCAACAGAATTTCTTACAAAGTATTAAACCTAGAACAAGTTGATGCAATCGTTGATCGCTATCAAATGGATGAAATTTCTTTTGAAACGCTTTACACAGTTAAATTATTAAACAGAAATGATTTAATTAAAATACTTGGAAAAGGAGAATTGAAATCAAAAGTAACTTTCAAAGTAAACGCTGTCAGCGAAACCGCTAAAAGCGCAATTGAAGCTGCAGGAAGTACACTTGAAATAATTTAATTTTTAGAAAAGAGCTAAAAGCTCTTTTTTTCTGTTTAAAATATTTTATCTTCATAAAAATAAATTTGAAAAAGCAAAAAAACAACTATAAATTGCGATTCAAATAAATTACATAGATTATAAAGAATGAAAAAAATAATAGATACATTAAAGAATATTTGGAGTATAGATGAATTACGCAATCGAATCATTTTTACGCTAACTCTTTTATTAGTTTACCGTGTTGGATGCCACGTTGTATTGCCTGGTATCAACCCGAATGAATTAAAAAGTGGGGATGCACAAAATGGTTTATTAGGTCTATTTAACATGTTTGCAGGAGGAGCGTTTAACAATGCTTCTATTTTTGCATTGGGTATCATGCCATACATTTCTGCTAGTATTGCTATGCAATTAGCTCAAATAGCAATTCCTCAATTGCAAAAAATGTCTAAAGAAGAAAGTGGACGTAAAAAAATCAATTTAATCACTCGTTATGTAACCGTTGCTGTTACTTTGTTCCAAGCAATCGGATATATCGCTTACCTAAGAACTCAAAACGGTAACGCAATCATTGCTGACAATCTTTTATGGATGGTTACCACTGTTGTTGTTTTATCTGCTGGTACTTTATTCGTAATGTGGTTAGGTGAAAAAATTACCGATAAAGGAATCGGAAATGGAACTTCTTTAATTATCACTGCTGGTATCATTGCTCGTTTGCCTCATTCTCTTATCCAAGAGTTTCAAGCAAAAACAACTGGTGCTGGTGGAGGTTTGTTAATCTTCTTAATCGAAATTGCGATCATGGTGGTAATCATCATGGCAATCATTTTGTTAGTTCAAGGTACGCGTCGTATCCCTTTAAATTATGCTCGTAGAATCGTAGGTGCTACTACAGCAAGCGATTTATCTGGTAACAGAGACTTTATTCCTATTAAAGTAAATGGAGCAGGGGTTATGCCTATCATTTTCGCGCAAGCGATGTTGTTCATCCCTTCTACATTAATCGGTTTCTCTCAAAGTGATACCGCACAAGGAATCGTGAAAAACTTAACGAACCCTGGTTCTTTATGGTACAATGTAATTTATGCGGTTTTAGTAATTGCTTTCACCTATTTATACACTGCTTTAATTTTTAATCCAACTCAAATGTCGGATGATTTAAAACGCAACAATGGATTTATTCCAGGTATTAAACCAGGCGATGATACTGCCAACTACATTGGTGCCATCATGGATAGAATTACTTTACCAGGCGCTGTTTTCTTAGCTTTGTTGGGTATCCTTCCAGGAATCGCGGGTCAATTAAATATCACAAGTGGCTTCGCTAGTTTCTTCGGAGGTACTTCTATGTTGATTATGGTGGGTGTGGTGTTAGATACATTACAACAAATCGAATCTCAATTATTAATGCGTCATTACGATGGATTAATGGAAACAGGAAGAATTACTGGCAGACAAGCTGCTTCTTCAATCTAAAATTATTGATTCATAATAGTTAAAGCCATCTTTTGATGGCTTTTTTCTTGATTGATTGAATATACACTTTTACTTTTACATTAAATAAAGAATACAATTTTGATTTACTATAAAACCAACGAAGAAATTGAATTACTCCGAATCAGTAATTTATTAGTCTCTGCTACATTGGCCGAACTAGCCTCTCATCTCAAACCGGGCGTAACCACCAATCAATTGGATAAAATTGCCGAAACATTCATTCGAGACAATGGCGGAGTTCCTGCTTTTAAAGGCTATAAAGGGTTTCCTTTTACCTGCTGCATGAGTCTAAATGAAGCCGTTGTTCATGGTTTTGCCAATGATACTCCCTTGAAGGATGGAGATATTATCAGCATTGATACCGGCGTTGTAAAAAATGGTTTCGTTGGCGACAGTGCGTATACATTTGCATTGGGTGAAATACCTGAGGAAATCAAAAATTTATTGAAAGTAACCAAAGAGTCCTTGTACAAAGGCATTGAAAAAGCA
>Ga0114980_10003448_pt1 | contig 10822 bp, 8 predicted proteins | sample S_140806_EF_Meta_FD_87018 | JGI IMG/M metagenome (GOLD analysis project Ga0114980, IMG submission 87018) | Freshwater microbial communities from Lake Simoncouche, Canada to study carbon cycling - S_140806_EF_MetaG | ecosystem: Environmental > Aquatic > Freshwater > Lake | place: Lake...
GTGGGGGTTCTGGGCCATCTTGCGACGCTCATCCGTATCAAGGAAGATGTAGTCAACATAGAGGGAGGCAGCAACAAGGGATTGCTGGTAGGCCTGGGGAACCGAGACCGTGCCGGAGGTGCCGGCAAGGGTCTTGACGGCCCAGAGGCACTGGCCAATGGGCTGGAAATCGATGTTGATCTTGACCTCGTGGTACTGGAGAGCGATCAAAGGGAGGGCAAGACCGGGGTTGCGGCAGAACCAGAAAAGAAGGGGGATGTAGAGAGTGGTCTCAGGGAGGGCGTTACGGGGGGCACAGATCTGGTTGGGGCCACCAGCAGCGGCACAGGGGCCAGCGATGGGGGCGAAGGTGGGATCCGTGATGTAGGTAAGCTGGGTGGTGTTACCAATCATCTTGAAGTAGCCACGGAGGTGCTCGGCGGACATCGTGAGCTGGTTCCAGATGTGCATCCAGTCACCGTACTGGCGGTCAATGCGTTGACCACCGATCTCAACCTCAACCTGCGAGATGAGCTGCTCACCAATGAAATCTAACCAACGGGCATAAACGCCGTCGTTCTGCGTGCCAGTGGTGGGACGCATGTTCTGGTTGATCTCAGGGAGAGTCACCTGGAGGTAGGTGCGGTAGCAAAGATCACCGTTACGGGAGATCGTGCAGGTAACACGGCGACCGAAGTCGGCCTGGCCGGAGAAGGTCTGCTCGATCGACTCCATGGCGAAGTTGGTGTGGCGGCGGTAGGAAACCTTCCAGAAAGTAATCTCAGGGGTTCCAGTAAGGAAAACGTCTTGGGCGCCGTAGGCGACAAGTTGCATAAGAGCTCCACCCATGGTTAGGCTTTATAACCTTAGTTTAGAAAATAATTTCGGGAGTTGCTAAATAATTGATTGGACTAAGAAACGGTCGAATGTCTCTCATTTTGCATATGATCATATGGTTACGACATATGGTAACAGTTGTTAGAATATTATTTTTGTCTGTTTTTATGGTAACACTGAATTGTAAAACATTTCAAACATTGCTAAATGTAGGGGAACCAAGGTTCCCCCTACGACCCCCTCCTTTTTTAAAAACACTTTATTTTTTTAATTTTAAAAAATATTTTATAAAAACGTTACGATATATGGTAACGTTTTTTCAAGGCATTGCACATTCCGTAAGATTGGTCCGTAAAAACGTTTCTAAATAGTTTTCTTGGAAAACCTCGCGTTTTCCTTCATGTTTTTTGGTGAAAATATAAGAGTCGTTTAATTTTTTAATTGTCCAGCCATTTTCTAAAGCATTTGTTAAAAAGAGCATTTTTTGGTATTTTGGTCGTTCTATATGGACGATCGGTGTAGTGTCTATATTTATAATATTTGTAGCGGACATTATTTATTATGGGGTATGTAATTTCGTTATAAAAATTATTGCACTCCGCTACGAGTAATTCTAGTTCCGCTACGAGTAATTCTAGCAAGTTGTCTAGGTGGTGAATCAATGTCCGACTCACCGCTTGTTGATCCCGATCGAGAACGTTTTTGAGATCTTCTAGAATTAGGTCTTTTTGTTGAACTTTCCGATTTAAGTTTTCTAGTCGATATTCTTACCCTTTTTTTAACATTTTCAACATCAGACTCTCTATCAGTAATGGGAGATGCATTTTCCGATCTTTCTCTTTTTGTTTTAGCAGATGGAGATATTGAATCAGATTCTTTGTCAGTAGTGGGAGACTTACTTGCCAATCTTTCTCTTTTTGTTGTAGCGGGTGGAGACATTGCATCAGATTCTGTGTCAGTAATAGGAGATTTACTTGCTGATCTTTCTCTTTTTGTTGTAGCAGGTGTAGATAATATATTAGATGCCGATTGAATTTCCGCCGCAGAAGAAAGTAAATCTAACGGATTGGATTGGGTCGGTGGTATTTCCATTTCATCCGGTAAAGAAGGTTTTTCAAACATTGACGCGACATCATCGTATTGTATTTCTTTATCCAAATGAATATTGGAAAATGCACGTGCGGCACCAACTTCTAATTTTGATATTTCATGTTCATCTAATGCTTTGATTTCAAATTCGTCAGAAAATTGTTCATAATACTCAGTGGTAGAGGTTAATAATTTAGCGTCCATGTCATCATATTTTTTGACATCCAATCCTGTAAAAAAAGGCTCTAGTTCAGCCGTCGAATTTGAATTTATATAACCATACACACTCAATAATATATTAAAAATTTCAGTAGAATTATCATGCTCATCTTTCATTTTTTTGATAATTGTAACTATTACATCTACCAATACGCGTTCCAGTTTTATTAATGTTTCTCTAGCTTTCGTCGATTTACCATCGGGATTTAATTGAAATGAAATCGCATGTTCTTTTGCGTGCCTTATATTTTTTATAAAAAGACATATTAAAATTACTTGTAAACAAAGTCCGGCTTCTTTTGTTGCGGAAATTTGATCATTGGGTTCTTTCATAAAAAAAAGCATTGAAAATAAATTACGATATAATGTGCTATATGTTATTCGTAATTGTTCTTCGTGTAAAAATTTATTGCTTAAAAACAGTTTCATAATAAATTTATTAAAATTGTCCGAATCAAATGAACCGTTCCTCAAAATAGGATTAAATTGTTGTAATAAGTCGTCTCTAAATAAAAACAATTTTAGTAAATCGTCATCCAAATGCAATCGTTTTTCGCGATCCCGTCCTATATCCAATCCATTCGTTTTAGAGTCAAGAAATTGAGCAAATAGTAACGATAATTTCGTATAAACTTTCATTTTTTCATCACTTTCGTTTGGAGGAGGTATAATTATACCATTTCCAGTGGAAGATCGAGTGGCAGCATCAACGAGTGTAGCATCCGCGGCCAAAATTAAATTGGAAAGTATACTCAAAAAATAAAACCCTTTATTTTTTCCTTTATTATAATTTTGATTTAATATTGATAAAATGGGTTTTATGGTTTGGTTTAATGATTGGGCGGCTTCTTTTTGTTGAAGCTCAAGGCGTTCATTCCGAAATGCATTAAAACTTTTGTGTTTTTTCAAAAGTTGTGCTTTAATTCCATCACAATATTTACGATTTTCTTCTATACCCTGTTTATTTTTCATTTTTCCATAAAATATTCCTTTCAATATTCGAGTGGATGAGTCCTCATCCAAAACAAATTCATTAAGTGTATCATCGAATTTTACGAAAGAAATACTTGATTTAATTTGATTACAACATTGATGTGCCCAGTTATATTCAACTGCTAGATTTTGCTTAATCTGTTGTTGAAGTGATGTGAGATTCGCATTGCCGGATTTCATTATTTCTTTATATTCCGAACGGTATAAATCTAAAAATAAACATGCTTGAGCAACCGGTAAAATGTGTTCACATTCTAGCGGACCGTTTTGTTTCCCATTAATTATTAGAGGTAGTCCACATATATAACATAAGTCACTTGTTTTTAAAAGATCTTTTTTTCCGGGTGCAGTGTTTTCACATTGTTGAGTAGCATCCGCACGTTCAAACCAGTCTCTAGCAGCAGAATATGTATCAACAGAGTCGTCATTATACGTAAATCTAGCTTGTGTACTCAATTTAAATACGTGTGAAAACAATTCGCCGGCTTTTAATGAACACAATTCTGATAAATTTCTTATTTTACGTTTACGCGGTTCAAATGTTCCAAACGCACTTACCAAAAATCTATTTTTGGTTGCTCTAATTCCTCTAATTTTGGGCTCCCTCTTTTTTTTCTCATTTTTCAAAGGTTCTTTTGTTGCTGAAGTTCTACCTTTTTTTAGAGGAATTTTTTGAGTAGTAGATCTTTTTGCAATAGGTTTAGGTTTATTCGTTACTGATCTGATTCTGGATGACATTAACTAATATATAGTTATAAAAAAACAATAAACTAAAAGCCTTTTAGAATAAAACATACATAAAAACACCGCCAAAAATTATACTAATAAACAAAATACCTATAAATCCAATGAGTACAGCATTACAAAAACGTCCCCCACAGCAAAACAATACAATAGATGAAAAGCATACTGAAATGTTGAATCGTTTTCACACAAATGAAACCGAAAAAGTACCTCAGTTGGAGCAAGAAATCGAAGACTTAAAGACAAAGGTCAAATCTCTCCAAGATAACCAGATCGATCAATATATGGAAATCCGTGATAAGATTCGTGCAAATAAACTGAAAATCAAGGAAATCAAACAGGAGAAAAAGCAGTATTTCCTAAATAACTCCAAGTATATTTTCGGCTATTTCGAAGATAAAAAAGATATATCGACAGGTGGTGGGAAACAGAATGTAAATGTTTTACATTCTTTTTTCAAAGTCAAATCGGTGAATCCGGACCGCACAGATCCCGATAAATATACACAATCGAAAAATCTATATCAGAATTATTGGAAAAACGTAAATAATGATTTCATTAATCCACAGGATTATGTGGTTCCATCCGATATTTGCCAAAGCTGTTATAAAGGTGAACTGGTGCCACAGGACGAAGAAGGAATTTTGATCTGTAATAATAATCAATGTGGTAAATTCATCGTTTATATTGTGGATAGTTCCAAGCCGAATAATAAGGAGCCACCGAGTGAAGTTTCATATACGGCATATATCCGTCTCAATCATTTCAAGGAAATCCTGTCACAATTTCAGGCAAAGGAAACGACACAAATTCCGGAGGAAGTCATTGAGGCGATAAGGGCAAGAATCAAAAAGGAAAGGATCCAAGATTTGAAAACGATTAATTATGATAAAATGCGTGAGATTTTACGTAAGCTGGGACTTAATAAATATTTTGAGCATATTCAATATATTAATTCGATTTTCGGTATCAAACCACCGATTATGAATGAAGAACTACATGAGACTTTATGTGTACTTTTTATTGAGATTCAGAAACCTTGGGCCGTACACTGTCCTCCGAATCGTACCAACTTTTTCAATTATACATATACACTTTATCAGTTATGTGTTTTATTGGATCAGACACAGTATTTACCGTATATTCCGATGATGAAAGATCGTGAAAAACAGTTTGAACAGGATATGATATGGAAGAAAGTCTGTAATGATTTAGATTGGGAGTTTTTTCCGAGCGTTTAGTGGGAACCGATGCGTCTACGAAGGTTATCTAATTTATCTTTTATTTCTTTTGCTTTTTTTTCTATAAAAGGATCAATCCGATCTCTCGATCTACTGCGATCGCGTGATCCACTTCTACTTTTTTTGTCTCTCGATCTACTTCTTGGTTCGTTTAATAAACGATGTATTTCTCGTATGGTCGATTTATAATGTGGTGGTAATGAAGATGGTATTCTAAAAAATCTGAATATACGGTTCAAAATAGATTGACCAGCTATTTCTTCTTCTATAATTTTTTTCGTAGATATTGCCTCAATAAAACTAATTTCGGATCCACCAAAATTACCATTTACAGTACTCAAAAGTATTTCTTTTAATCTCGCCTGATGTTGACTTATAATATTTTTTATGGAATCTTGAACTGGTTCAAACTCGAGATCCAATTGAGAGTCTTGATAAGTTTGCATACGGACCCGACGAATTCTTGCTTTTTTACTCCATTTTGGTTTTTTTTTAAATGTTCGTCTTCTTTCGGGTTTTTCTATATCTTCTTCTTTTGAATCCTTCGGTAAATCAGTACAATCACTATCCGTAATAAACGCGGCATGTAAATTAAATAATGCCAATATGATAAATAATTGACTCTGTGATATTGTCATATCTTGTATAATTTTCGTAATTAAAGTAGTCAAAATATGGCGTTTAAATTCTGTGAGTTCAGGTGGATCTCCCAGTGTAGATAACTTGGCATTTAAACAATCAAACATTTTTAAATATGGCGAATTCAAATCAAATGCGGTGAACATATTTTCTTTTGTTAATCCAGAAAAAATCCGTTGAAAACAGGTTGGATCGATAACTTGTAGTGAAAATTTGAATGCTTTTTCTTCCGCCTCATTTTCCCCGAAAAATGTGGAAATATGCTCCCATCTCTGTTCTAAAAATAGATTGGTTTGTGTTCTTAAATGAACATTTGGGCGACTTCTATATGTTTTGAATACTTTGGCCAACCTAGGATCGAATTGTAGATCATCGATTGTCGCATTATGAATATCAAATAGTGTTGAGTTTTTAGAACAACATAGTGGTAAATATTCGTGTTTCCATTGGTCGTGAAGGGGTGGAAAAGTTTCATCTATGATTTTTGTTTTCAAGTCTTTATAGTATTTACATAAATTCAATATTTCAATATAGTCGTCCGCATTTAGATAAAAGAAAAGTTCGCGTTGATTTCTTGAATGTTCTTGGACAAAGTGTTGAAATTGTTCCAAGGTGATTTCAGTATGTGATTCAATAAAAGCATTACAATCGAATAAAAATTTCAATATGTATAGGTCTCGGGTTGACATATAATTACCATTTAATTTTGGAATTTCTCCACCTACCAAAAATTGTTCTTTCATGGGTGCGGATGCATTTTTAGCTGTCATGGCGGGAACATAAAAAATGTCCATATTCTCTAAAACTTGCATAATTTGATCGATATATGTATTTTTTAAAGCTTCGTCTAATGTAAAATGGATGCCCATCACCAATAAATCATTTTTAATTTTTTCTCGGAGTGTTTGCTCAATAACATGATCGTTTCCATGTGCGGAAATGAGAATCATCATCATTTTATCTTTTATGTTTTCCTTTTTCTCTTTTTTTTTTGGACTATCTTGTGTTAAAGATCTCACTCTTTTTGACATAGGGTTAAATTATTATTAGATTTTTATCTAATGATAATGTATATGAAAGGTGGATTTCAGCCAAAATCTCCGAAAAAGGGTACACATAAAAGAAGGAAGTCGAATTCTTCGTCCAAGATGACTTCATCAAAGTCTCCGGCTTCTTACACCGGAGGACGTAAAAGTAGAAGACGTACCGCAAAAAGAGGATTATTCGGTAAGTGGTTCTATTAGTAAAATTCCCCCTCTACAAAATTTGTTTCAAAACACCGTTGATGAAACGACATTTGTCCATAACATTCATTTTTCACTTCCCCTTCTTCCACAGCTAACATTGGGCTAATTAAAGCCCGTTTACCACATTTCGTTATAGTCCAATCGGGATTATAAGGAAGACTATCCGTCCTCAAAATATAATTCGGTTGAAAAATTTCGATCAATCGTTTTGCATATACCCTAGAAACCATATACATTTGTGATCCCCATAAATCTGAATGGTAACCTGTATATACAAAATCTGGATTAGATTTTATTAAGGGAAATAGCACCGAATCCAATACTTTATCCGGTGATAAATAACCCAATAACAAAACATCGAGATCTAACTCCGAAAATGTTTGACAGATTCCAGGTAACTTTTCTAGAAACCTTTTCGATAATAAAATATCATCTTCGCAAACAATACAATATTTTTCGGATTCATCAGTGGTATTCAAGAAATCTTGAACCGAATCAATATGTTGTAACATGATCGAATATGTTCTTTTGTGTTGTTCTTGTATTTGGTCCATGGAAAGCCTCAAGTCCGATTTGAAAACGGGTCTAACAAAATTCACCGGGATTTTTAGGCGATCGAATCGTTCAACCATTTTTGAACGACGGTCTTCATCCAAAAAATTCACACAATATACTTTTGGAAGCTTTAACAAACTATGGTATACCGTTTTATGAAAAACGTTTAGTGCTCCTTTCCATATTTTTTGGGATAAGTTTTCTTGTAAAATGAGATCTACTAAAATCTTGGAAAACTCATCCGAACTATCTTTGGGTAAAAGAGATGGTAAATTATCAATCGCAATTACATCCACATTATCTGATATTTTAAGAACAGGATTTTTCCAAGAAGAAGCCTTGTTATAAATCGGAAAGGGTTGATTCGATTTCGTATAATCACAACTTATATCCACGAGTAAAAATGGGTGATCTACATCCTCGATAGAATCGATCCATACTTCTTGGAAATCCTTAGATAAAAGAATACAATTGAATACAATATTATATGTTTTCAAATCGGAATTATCGGATCTCGAATCTTTTTTGTAGTATTCTATATTGAAATAATCCAAAACTTCACAAACACCTTTCCCACATCGACCATTGGGTCCTAGAACACAGATTTTCATATTACTAATTGCAGTCAAACCGCATTCTATGTTCCGAAAAAGTGCCTCTTTACTGGGCCAAGGATTTAGGTCCGAGATTTTCCCCGATTTATGTAAAAGTCCAAGGCACCCCCCTACGATTCCCGCGTATTTTCCAAAAGCGATTGCCCTCGATTTTGTCAAAGGATCCATCATGTACTCATAATCATATAACGTACTGTTTGATCGATGAAAAGCATCTAGAATTCGTTCGGAACCATGTTGTCCTTGGAAACAATGTGCGAAAAAGACATGGGTATGCCCATTTAAATAGTCAAATTCTTGTTCAGAAAAACACTTTAGACCGAGGATCAGGGCATGTCGGAAAATATCATGGAACCAAGATAAATCGGTTAATTTGGCACCCGCTTTTTCATATTCTTCATCTGAATAAATACGATGGGTTGATCGTTGAACATAGATAACAAAACCATTTTCCACCAATATGCCTATATCTTTTGGAACAAGAGGGCAGCGAAATTCATTTACATTTTCTTCATTGCGTAAAAATATCAATTTCTTAAACAAACAGTATGAAGCAATTGAATAATTCAATTGCTTAAAAATCATATAATGTTTTATGATATTAAATTTATAACTGATGTTTTTAACTAATTTAGACTTTCTAGATAGAAAATATATAAACTGCGAAGTGGTTTTATATACTTGTGTTATTATATATACTTTGAATCATCGTTCTATTATGGCATTTTTGAAGAATGTATTTTTTGAAAAGCCAGAGATATTTGGAAAGCATAAGATCTATAAATCACAATATAAGACGGGAGAAATATATTGGGGTCTTGGAATCGAGCATGAACTTTATTTGGAATTCGATAAAAAAACGTCGGTTTCGAAACGCGATTTTTTAACGAAACATAAAGAAGAACGATATAGTGTGGATTATTTTGCGAGCTATAAGCCGGAAAATTTGAAACCGGCAATTAAACAATTTGCCGCAAATATACCCACGGATGAAATCGATCTTCCTATTTTACTAAAATCTCATAGTTTTTCCAAGACGGATATAAAAAACGAGGCTTTGACACAGTATACGAAAGAGGCAAAACCGAACCCGAAATTTTCGGGGAAAACATTCTTGGAAACATTACAGGAAGCTGACCCTTATTTTAAAGAGACCTATGATATAAAATGGATGTTTGATGGGGATGTTATTGAGTTTCCTACCAGGAAATTTTATAAAGTTGGTCTGGAAGATGTTTTGAATGAGTTATCGACGGTGAAACAAGAATTCATTGAACATTTAAATAGTGTATGTGAAAAAGAGAAGATTTTCCAAGAATACGGACCTCTAAAAATCATGGAAAAAAATCATGGATTCGCGAAATATATGACGAATTTGAAAAATGTGGCGATGTTCAATAATGGTACCCTACATTATAATATTACATTACCGACAGAGCTCGATTCTTTGGGCACAATAAAAAACAGAGAAAAGTTTGTTAAAGATCATCGTAAAGGGATAAGAGCAATTCAATGGGTAGAACCGTTTTTAATCGGTCTTTATGGATCACCCGACCCGTTTTCTAAATTGGACCCCGAGTTATTTTCGGCTGCATCACAGCGTTGTGCAATTTCAAGATATATTGGTTTGGGCACATATGATTCCGATAAAATGAAATGCGGAAAGATTTTAGCAAGATTTTTAGATGAAATAGAATTTTCCAAGAATGAATATTGGTGGTTTCACCAATATTATAAGGAAAATGGTTATAAAAAACTGAATGAGATTGGAATGGATATTAATTTTAATAAACATTACAATCATGGTATTGAAATCCGATTCTTGGATCATTTATCGGATGAAAAGGAAATCGCCGAAACCTTTGAGTTTTTGATATATTTGATGGATTTCGCCTTGGAATCAGATTGGATTTTATCTTATGAAAACCCGGGTTCCAGTTGTGTTTGGAATGGGTTACTAGTAAATATTATGAAACAAGGCCAACATTATATTTTGTCGGAAGAAGAAGCCGGGTTTTTTAGAGATATGTTTTTTATGGAGAAACCGTTTTTAACGAATGGTTTAAGAGACGTCTTTGATGGCATTTTTAGTCATTTAATTCGTCGGTATACAAATGTGGATATAGATATGAATATTCGATATAATGGAGGGTTTTCTAGATTCGTATTAAAAAATGAAGGAATAAACGCAGTGAAATTGATGGATTCTGGGTTAGGATGTTGCCCCTTTTAAGGGAACCTACGGTTCCCTTAAGATCCCTCCCTTTCATGATTTTCCTTTCAAGTAAACTTAATAGTTTACTTAAAATTATTGAAGCATAACGCCTTTAAAAGGGAGGGATCTTAAGGGAACCGTAGGTTCCCTTAATTAGAGTCCACCTGGGAATCCAACAAGATTAGCCCCTAAACCGAAACCGGCACCACCACGGGCAGAGGTCGAGAAGGAAGGAGCGAAAACATCCAACACGCTAAAGGTAGCGGCGGCAGTTAACGCAATAATGACAACCTCCTCAACATTCAATGAACGTTTAGGGATGCTATAAGCAGCGATCGCAACAATGATACCCTCAACAATGTATTTGATAGCACGTTTCACGAGTTCACTAAAATCGAATAAATTGCTCATGCTAGTTATAATATATTCAGGGAAAATAAATGCAGGGGA
>Ga0114980_10003453_pt1 | contig 10814 bp, 10 predicted proteins | sample S_140806_EF_Meta_FD_87018 | JGI IMG/M metagenome (GOLD analysis project Ga0114980, IMG submission 87018) | Freshwater microbial communities from Lake Simoncouche, Canada to study carbon cycling - S_140806_EF_MetaG | ecosystem: Environmental > Aquatic > Freshwater > Lake | place: Lake...
AACTTAATGACGAGAAGAAGATTTGTGAAAAAAGAAGATGAGGTTGAGTTAGCTCCCCAATCTAGGAAAAGCCAAATTTGCAGTTTGCTTAAAAAGAAAACAAAAGAAAAATTCCTAAACGACAATCAAGTGGTTTATTATGACAAATTGTTAAATAACCAAATTACAATTTGTATTGGTCCTGCTGGAACTGGAAAAAGTTATTTATCTATGAAAGCAGCCATTGACTTACTTGCAGACCCCAACAACACATATGACAAATTGGTTATTGTTAAACCAGCGGTTGAAGCAGAAGAGAAATTGGGCGCTTTACCTGGAAATGTAAATGAGAAGATGGATCCATATATTTATCCATCGTTTTATTTAATTAACAAAATAATTGGCAAAAATATCCGTGAGAAATTAATGGATATGGAGGTTATTGAAGTTATGGCTCTTGCGTATATGAGGGGTTTAAACATTGATAACACCATCTTGGTATTAGAAGAAGCCCAAAATACCACACCAAATCAAATGAAATTACTATTGACAAGAATAGGTTTTAATACTAAATTCTTTATATCTGGAGATTTGGAACAAACTGACAGATATAAAGACAAGAGGGGAACTGGATTATATGATGCTATGGAAAGATTACAAGGCATCTCAGATATTGCTCACCATGAATTTTATAGTGAGGATATTGTTAGAAACCCCATCATAAGCAAAATTTTAAAAAAGTATGACAATAGCAATTGATTTAAATGGAATATTAAGGGACACTCTTGGGAAGATAGAACAAGTTTATGATAAGTTTTATGTTGCAAATGAAGATAATGAATCAGAATTTAAATATGAAATAAATTACCCAATTGATTCCTTAAATCTTTTAAATCATTTTAAATTTCCATTGGATGATGATTTGTATAATTTTTTATACATTGAACATCCGATGGAGATATTTGGGCATGCAGCATCTGTTGAATATACAGGGATGAATGATTTGAATGATTTTTATTTGGATATGAGAGATAATCATGAGATTATTATTGTTTCTGATGAAATTGGAAAATCAAAGCCAGCAACATTATTCTTTTTATCAAAATTTTCTTGTTTGATTGAAAATATAAAATTCTATAGTGAACAAACAAAAAATGAGATGATTAAACCAATAGATGTTTTACTTACGGCTAATCCTAACCTATTATTAGATGTGCCAAACAATTTGGTTATAATTAAGTATGAACAAGAATACAATAAAAATATTAAAACCAAACATAGCATAAATAAACTAAAAGAATTTAAAGACAAAATTTTAGAACTATGTTAAAAATTTTAGGAGAACATTATTATGTTGATTTAGATGTTGTAGAAAAGTATGTTGATATGACAGAAGTTGTATCAATAGAAACAACAGGTACAACAGATACGAAAATAAATATTATAAAATATGAACTTGTAAAACTAATGTTAGATGTTATTCTAACAGAGAACGATGACATTGATGAAAAACTTGGATTAAGTTCAGGTAATAACTTGACTCTACCATTTAAATTGGCATTTAATACATTATTAAACAAAAAGATAATAAACAAATATTAACATGAACGATATTAAACCAAAAATTGAAAATTCTTTAAACATCTTAAAAGATAAGAAATCAAGGATTTATTTTGTGGCTCAAGACACAAAAGGAAATGCTAGGGCATCCATAAAATATATATACGATGTAGCATTATCATTAAAAGATAATGGCTTCAATCCTATTATATTACACGAAAAGAAAGATTATACGGGTGTTGCTTCTTGGCTTGACGAGAGTTATATGACTTCATTACCCCATCGCTCAATTGAGGGGGAGAATTTGGAAATTAGTCCAGAAGATTTTATTGTACTTCCAGAAATATATGGATTTATTATGGAACAAATAAAAGATTTGCCTTGTGGTAAAATTGTATTGACGCAATCTTACTCGTATGTTTTAGACACATTACAACCAGGGCAAAGTTGGCCTTCATTAGGGTTTTTAAAATGTATAACAACTTCTGAAAAGCAAAAGGATGAACTTGATTCTTATATGAAGAAAATGTCTTATGATATTATCACCCCAGTTATTTCAGATTTATTTGATAAACCAAAAGTACCCGCAATGCCAATTGTTGCTGTTCACACAAGAGAGCAGACTGATACAATCAATATTGTTAAACAATTTTATTTGAAATACCCCCAATTTAGGTGGTTCACATTTAGGGATATGAGAGGTCTTAGCCAAAGTGAATTTGCTAATTCTTTAAAGAATTGTTTTTTAAGCGTTTGGATTGATGATATTAGTGGTTTTGGAACATATCCATTAGAATCTATGGCTTGTGGTATTCCAGTTATTGGTAGAATACCAGATTTAATACCTGAATGGATGAATGATAAAAACGGCATTTGGATACAAGACAAATTAAAAATGGTTGATTATATTGCCGAATTTATTCAGAATTGGTTGGAAGACAGTATAACACCTGAACTATATGAAGAGATAGAAAAGACATCTAATATGTATAAAGATAAGGATAAATTCACATCAACAGTTATCAATTGTTTTAATTCATATTTTGATAATAGAATAAACGCATTTCAAGAGCAACTAAACAAATTATAAAATGAGCAAAAAATTATCACTATCAATTATATTACCAATTAAATCATCAAAAGTTAAAGACTTTGATATGTTTTTCACCAAAGCAATTGCGTCATTGGAGAAACAAGAAAATGATTTTGATGAATTGGTTATTATCCATACAAAAGAAGATTCTCTTGTTAAATATTTAAATGAATATGATTTTAAATCTATTAATGTTAAAAAATTAGCTTGGGATTCTGAACCAAATTATTGTGCGCAAATTAATTATGGCGTTGAAAACGCTTCATCAGAATGGATTTCATTATTTGAATTTGATGATGAGTATTCAAATATTTGGTTTAAGAATTTTAAAAAGTACGCGGAAGTTTATCCTGAATATGGGGCATTTTTACCTGTTGTGGTTGATGTTGATGCAAAAGAAACATTTGCTGGTTTTACAAATGAAGCAACATTTGCGGCAAATTTCACCCAAGAAATGGGAGTTTTAACAAATGACATCCTACAAGAATATCAAAATTTTCAAACTTCTGGAATTATTTTGAAAAAGGATATATTTATTAACACAGGTGGATTTAAGCCATCAATAAAATTAACATTTAGTTATGAATTTTTATTGAGGTTAACTTATAATTCAACACCAGTTATGACAATACCAAGATTGGGATATAAACATACCAATTTAAGGGAGGGGTCAATATTTTGGAATTATAAGTATGATGATAATAAAATTACTGAAGATGAAGTTAAATTTTGGCTTCAAACTGCTAAAAAAGAATATTTTTTTACAACTGATAGAAAAATAAAGTACGAAATTGAACATTCTTAATGACAACCGAAACTATTGATGTAATAGAAGATGCTAAGAAAACAAAGAAAAAACCAAAAGAAAATTATTTTGACGTAAGGGAAGAAAATGCTGTTGTTGAGTTTTTAACGGCAAATACTTTCAATGAGAAAAACAAAATATACAACCAATTTCTTAGAAAACCTTTAGATAAAATGATATCGTCAATAATTAGACGATACAGGTTATATAGAAAAGATATGGACTTCAATGAGATTCATACTGATGTTCATTCTTTTCTTATGACCAAAGTAGATAAATTTAAACCATCCAAGAATAAAAAAGCATATTCATACTTTGGTACGATATGTAAAAATTATTTGATGGGTCAAATATTAAAAGATCAAAAAGAAACCAACAGAAAGGTATCCTATGAAGATATTTCAGCATCAATAGAAGAACGCCCAGATATGTTATATAACATAGATGATGATGTGGTTGATTTAGATTTAATTATTGTTGAATACACTATTAAACTAAAAGATTTTGTTGAAACCCAATCTTTAACTGATAATGAAAGAAAATTAGGATTAGCCTTAATAGATGTTTTTGAAAAATATGAAACAATATTTACAGCAACAGATAATTCAAAGTTTAATAAAAATTTAATTTTGTTGTCATTGCGTGAAATGACAAACTTAACAACTAAAGAGATTCGAGTTTCATTAAAGAAATTTAAATCTCTTTATATTTTTATTATAAATAAAATTGTTTAATTATGGCTAGACCAGTTAAAAAAGAAATTTCTTTTAATAAGGAATCAATTCTAAATCTAATGCAAGAAATATACAATGAACTTGTTGAGCAGAGAACAACTGCCATTAGAATACAAAACAAAATGCTAACAATGTTAAAGGACCCAGAAGATATGACAATGATTGGTCCTGTTATTGAAAAGCAACAAAAAATTATTAATGAATGTGTTGAAAAAAAATTAAGTTTATCTAAATTACAATCAAGCATCTGGGAAAAAATGAGCAAAGATGAAACATCTTATTCATTTGCGGATTTGGATGAAACAGTATTAGAAAATTTATTAAATAAAGATATAAATAACGATTTAACAAATAATTACACATTAAAGTAATGGTATGCCAAGTTTAATAAATGAATACAAAAAAATCAGTAAGCAAATTGATGCCTATACAACCTATATAAATAGCGTTCAAGCATCCAAAGATGCAAGGGCTCAAGCACAAATATTTTTTGATAAAAAAGTATCTGATGTTAAAAATGCTATTGATATTTCTGATTCAGTAAGAGACTTAAAAAAAAACAAAATACCAGCTCTTTTTGACCAACTAATTGCTTTAATAAAAAAATTAGATGGTGAAGGTCCAGAAACAAATAATAAATTATTAAAAACATTTTCTGATATTATTGTTAAAAGTTTGCCAGAAATTAAAAAAATTCTGGCAGAGGAGGCAATTAAATTATTAGGATGTAGAGATGACCAAACTTTCCCCACATTAAAGTTAACAGATTTTAATTCGCAAAATCTTCTTGTTCCTATTGAGAACCAAATATATGTTCCATTAAAAAATTTAGATTTATGGAAGAATTTAAAGAAAGATCCCGACTCTACTGCTGGTATATTTTTCTATGAAGATTTGGCATCAATAACTATATTAGATGGGATTGATAATGAAAAGTATAAGAATTTTGGTGGTGATTTAAAATTCCCATTCAATAGAGAGTTATATAATAGGGTTATAAAGCCAAACGAGAGTTTTTACCAAAAATATGATGAGGCTTATCAAGGGGGATCAACTGCTCCATTATTTGATTTTAAATATGTAACAGAAAATGATTTAGGTGAGATTGGTGATTTTATTGCTGTTACTTTATTAAGTAAGAATGATGAATTTAATTTTTACAGTAAATTTGTTTTTGATTATTATGATAGTATCAATCTTTTTGATTTTAATAATATAATAAAAAATATATTCAACTATTTGTTAGATGGTGCTGATATAACTCAAAGTAGTTCCCCAAAAGAAATTGAAGATAAATCAAAGTTTATGCTTTTGATTGAAAGGTTATGTGGTAAGTGTTTTGATAATAGTAATGAGATTGATGTTAGTGGTACGGCAAAGATTGCTGAATTGGATGATGATAGCGATGATTTTTTCACATTTTCAGAAATAGAATTAAGGCAAATTGATAATAATATTAATAATTATATAAATAAAATTGTTAGTTATGAAAGTTGCGGGGTTGTTAACCAGCAAATTGATTATGATAGTATTGTAGATTACGCTAGGGAGATTATTACTAATTTTGAAGGATTATCTCCAACTGAAAAGAGTGATGCGTTAACAAGTAGTATTCTAAATATTTTAAAAAATAATAATTTAGTAAATAACAATTCAACATTATTCTCATTTGTTAAATCAATTCTGGAGTCAGTATTGACCCCAAAAGTTTTATTTCCAATTATGGTATTGGGGCAAGTTATTGAGAAAACAACTAATAACCAATATAACGTATTAAAAGATAGAGCTGATGATTTTATTACACAAAATAAAAGTTCAATAAAAAATTTCACAAAAGAAAGCATAGATACTGCTGAATTCTTTGCAAAAAAATATAAGACATATTTGCAGAATGTCACAAGAAGAATTTTGGAATTATTTTTAAAAGAACTTTTTAATATATTAAAAGGTAAATTAAAAAAATTGGTGGCAACAGTTATCAATGGGGTATATAAAAATTATACAAAAAAACAAGTTCAGGTTATATTGGCTTTGAGTACTGGATTGTTGGGGGTAATATCAACTATTACTGATTTCAGAAAATGCAAAAGTGTTATTGGTAGTATAGGTAAAATTCTAAATTCAATAAATTTATTAACAAGAATAAAAACTATATCTATTCCACCCCCTCTTTTGATTGGTGCGCAGTTTTTACCGGGGTTCTCAAATGAGAGGGCTAAAATTAATGTTATTGAAGAAATGCAAAGTTTAGGTTTACCCACAGAAAATTTATTGGATGGTACACCAAATAGGGTTCTTCTTTTCGCTGAATCCATAATCAATGGGGTTGATAGTGAAGAAATAGCAAATGGGGCTGTTGATGGATTTATTGAACCTCAGTTAACTGGCAGAGTTTTTGCCAAAAAAAGACATGGATAATATGGAACAAAATAAATTTGAAGATGTTATTAATTTTGTAAAAAATATTAAGGAAAAGAATAATGTTGAAATTACGCAAACTCTTGATAAATTAAGTGAAGATTTTAATTACACAAAAGTAATTATTATTGATTTAACACATGATTTAGATAAGATTGAAGAGTTATATAGAACAATTTTAAACGAATATAATAAACGACAAAATGGACAATAGGTTATTATTTCCAGCGGTAATTACAAATATTGATGACCCCCTTATGGTTGGGAGGGTTAGGGCTGAAATTGAATCTGATAGAAATGACGCCATTTTAAAATCAATAAGTAACCCCCCATTTAATCTTAAAAAAGATATTTGGGGCGATAGGGATCCATTTATATTTAAACCATTGTTACCTTATTATTATAATGCACCATTGGCGGTAGGGGAAAGAGTATTGATATTATTTGCAAATAAGGATTTTAAATTTGATAATCAATATTTTATTCAATCAGATTTTACCTCACCAATGCGAACCAATTTTAATAGTGCAACAGAGGCAAGAATTGTTACAGGTTCTGGTAGAAGATTTAAAACAAATTTAAGTTTAAAGAATTTAGATGGAACATATAGGAAAACAAAAACAAAAGGTATATTTGTTGAACCTACTGATAATGGTATAACTGGTAGGGGCTCTGCTGATGTTATTGTCAAGGAAAATGATGTATTGATTAGGTCTGGCAAATATAAGGGGCAATTAGACCCAAGGGTGTTTCCCACACCAAATACAAATAGGTCATTTGTTCAAGTTTCACAATTTAATACTCGTAAAGTTAATTTACCCCCAATTGAACTTGAATTTGAAAGAGAAAAGTTTTTAACCACAAAGTTTTTAATTGAATGGGTTGTTCAAAATCCAGATTCAACCTCAACATTCAATGGAGTTGTTAATTTATATAGTTTAAAACCAAATGAACGTGGTGCGATTAATAAACTAAATGTTAATAGCGCTGTTGATGATTTAAAAACCATTAGAGCAAGAGCATCATTTAATGGCTTAAATAAAACCAAAACAATTGATTTTATCAATAAATTTATTGCAAATTGCGATACTTCTTTAAAGTTGGAGGATGGTTCTGATTTATTTTTTCAAAATGAAATTAAATATCCGATATTTTTTAGACCAGGATTTGCCACACAAGTTAGATTAAATGGTACTTTTGGGAAAGTTATTCCGCAAAATTTAATTGACATTAATAACAAAATAAAATTTGATAAATTTTCAAATACATTTGGGTATGGTTTCATATATTCAAAAGGTAGCACCAAAGTACCCACATTAACTGAAACAACTATTATAACTCAAACGCAAATCATTAATGAAGATAATTCTGCAACATTGATTGGTGCGGATGAAGTTTATTTATTATCACATAAATCTGATGTTGTTCCAAATAAGAGCAAAGTGGATTTAAATTCGACCTTATATGGTATTGACCAAACTAAAATAATTGATAATATTCTACCAAATACATCATCAATGGTTAGAGGGGAAGAACTTCTTGAATTAATAAATTTAATTGTTAGATTTTTAATTACCCATGCTCACCCATTCCCAGGATTACCCCCAGTTTCGGTTACGGAAGATGGATCAACAATAGATGGGTTATTAAGAGAATTATCATTAGCCACAAGAAAAATATTAAACAAAAAAATTAGGATTAATTGATATTTATATAATAAAAAAATGTCAATTCATCTATCTTATTTTAATAGAAACAACACTTTAATTGCAAATTCAAAAACAAATACAGGTAGAAACCCTGTTATTGAATTAACTTACGGTGCAACAGATTATTTAATCCCAGCATATGGTCCAACAAGACTAATATTCAATTTAGATTTAGAACCTTTAATTGATAAAGTTAATGATGATATCATATTTAGCGGTTCATTATCAAGTGTTACACACACATTAGTAATAAAAAATTCAGCATTTTTTGACGAATCTTTATTAAACGGAAGAATGCCGAGTCAAAAACGTAGGGGTACGTCTTTTGACTTATTTTTATTTAGAATTCCAAAAACAAGTGGATCAACTGGAAATGTTCAATATTGGGATGAGGGCGTTGGTTATGATTATACAGATTACTCAAAAAATAGAAATTCAAACTATAGTGTAATATATCCATTAGTTATTAAAGACGATAATGCATTTTCTACTACCCCCTCCAATTGGTTTAATGCTCAAACATTAAGTGGTTGGACTGAGCCTGGGATATATAATAATAAAAATGAAGGCAAAGTTAATTATTCTGGATTAACCATTATTGATACCCAACATTTTGAATTTGGTAATGAAGATGTTTCATTTAACATGACAAATGAAATAAACGCCATTTTAAGCGGTTCTACCACATCTTATTCTGGTTGGGGCATTGCTTATACCCCATCTTATGAAAATGCAACAGGGTTAACAGAAAGCTATTCTGTTGGCTTCTTTTCAAGGCATACCCAGACATTTTATGAACCTTATTTATTAACAACTTATAATGATTTGATTAAGGATGATAGAAATAATTTTGTTAAGAATAGGGTAAATAAATTATATCTTTATGTAACAGATGAAGATTCATATTCAAATTTGGATAATAACCCAATTGTTAATATATTTGACAATGATGGCGTTGTTGTTGTTGGAGCATCAAACTTAACAACAAAATTAATTACCAAGGGGGTTTATGAGGTATCTGTTCCAAATGTATTTAGTGGGCGTACAACACCTATGGTATTTACTGATGTTTGGAGTGGGATGACCTTAAATGGTATTACATTACCCAATGTTGAAAATGAATTTGTATTATATGATGTAAATAATAGAATTAAAACTGGAACAAAGACAACAGAAAGTGAAACATATAATTTTGATTTCTATAACATTATGCAAGGAGAAAAAATACTCAATACTGATGTTAGAAAGATTGGGGTTATAATTAAAAAAGCATATAGCACAAGTGAATTATTAACAAACATTAAAGGATTTTATCGTGTTTATGTTAAGGAGGGGGAAACCCAAGTCCAGGTTCAAGATTGGACAGAATTTAACAGAACACCAAATGAATATTATTTTAATTTTGACACAAGAGATAAAATACCAAATAAATACTTTGTTGATTTAAAGGTTCAAATTGCTGGGGAAATAACCACTTATAAAAAACAATTGCACTTTTTTATTGTAAATAAAAAATAATGGAAAATAAAACATTTAAAAAAATACTTGAATTTCTTGAAAAAGAAGATAATAAAAAGCATAAATATAAAGATACATTTATGTGGAAATTAAAATTTGATGAACCAATAACAGAAGATGAGTTAAATTTTGTTGGGAATTTAAATTTTTTTGGAATACCTATAACCTCATTACCAGAAGATTTGAAAGTTAGTGGTTATTTAAATTTAATGAATTCATATGTAGAAGAATTGCCAGATGGATTAAAAGTTGGGGGTAATTTGACTTTGGTTGGTACAAAAATAAAATCATTACCAGAAGGATTGGAAGTTGGTGGTGATTTAAATTTACGAGGGTTAGAGATACAATCATTACCAAAAGGATTAAAAGTTTTAGGTGTGTTATACATATTTGATACAAAATTAGAAGAATATTCAAATGAAGAATTAAGAGAAATGATTTATCCTGGATTTATAAAAGGTGAAATAAAAAAATAATGGAAAAAGAAACAATAAAAAAAATATTTGATTTCCTTGAAGAAAAGGAAGGGGAAATACCTAAAAATAATTTAAGATGGAAGTTATTATTTAATAAACCATTAACAAAAGATGAATTAAATATAAAAGATGATTTGAATTTAATGTACTCAAGTATAGAATCATTACCAGAAGGGTTAAAAGTTGAGGGGGACTTAATTTTAACATTTTCAAGAATACAATCATTACCAGAAGGATTAAAAGTTGGGAAGCATTTGTTTTTAGCATATTCAAAAATAACCTCATTACCAAAAGGATTGAAAGTTGGTGGTAATTTGCATTTAAATTATACATCCATTAGTTCATTACCTAATGACTTAAAAATTAGGGGTCTTTTGGATTTATATTCTTGCAAAGATTTAATTTCACTACCAGAAGGATTAAAAGTTGGTAAATATTTGAATTTAAAAGATACAAAAATAACATCATTACCAAAAGGGTTAGAAGTTAGGGGGGTATTGTATATAGAAAATACCCCATTAC
>Ga0114980_10003455_pt1 | contig 10809 bp, 4 predicted proteins | sample S_140806_EF_Meta_FD_87018 | JGI IMG/M metagenome (GOLD analysis project Ga0114980, IMG submission 87018) | Freshwater microbial communities from Lake Simoncouche, Canada to study carbon cycling - S_140806_EF_MetaG | ecosystem: Environmental > Aquatic > Freshwater > Lake | place: Lake...
CGGCTACGGCGACACCACGCAACGAGGGGACGGCACTAATGAAATGGGCGATTATCTGGCCACTGTCAACCTCGGTGATGACCTCACGGCCAAACAAATCTCGTTAGGATCTAAGTTCACCTGCGCTATCCTCAATACCAATAATCTCAAGTGCTGGGGATATAACGGCCAAGGCCAACTGGGCTACAACGACACTACTACCCGGGGCACCTACAAAGGACAATTAGGCAAATATTTGCCACCAATTGACTTTGATACGGTGCTTACAAGTAGCCCAACCGCCACGTCTACCAAGACCGCCACATTCACCAAGACCGCCACATTCACCAAGACCGCCACATCCACCAAGACCGCCACATCCACCAAGACCGCCACATCCACCAAGACGAACACCAAAACGGCGACGGCTACCAAGACGGCGACGGCTACCAAGACGGCAATCCAAACCAGTGCCGCCGCCATCAATCAGCTCACCGCACGGGTGGGCCAGCCGGCACCACCCGCATCACGGTCGGTGCGGCTAGGCAGTAGTGCCCCCATCCAAGTCACGGCGGGAAATAACTTTAATTGTGCCTTGCTGTATGACGGCAGCGTCAAGTGTTGGGGCGAAAACGGTAGTGGCCAGCTCGGGCTGGGCGATACGGACAATCGTGGCGACGATACAAATGAAATGGGCCTCAGTCTGCCTGCAGTCGATCTCGGTACCGACGGGCTTGGCAACAATTACACGGCTACGGCAATCCAAAGTGGCTTATATCATACTTGTGCCATCCTCAATAATGGGTATGTAAAATGTTGGGGGCAAAATGACCAGGGTCAGCTCGGACTAGGTGATACGGATAATCGTGGCGATGGGACGAATGAGATGGGCGGTTATCTGCCTACGGTCGATCTCGGCACCAACGGGAGTGGCATCGCCCATACCGCCAAAAAAATCAGCCTCGGCTTTAAACACAGCTGTGCCATCCTCAACGACAACACTACCAAATGTTGGGGAGATAATCAATTTGGCAGACTCGGACTGGGTAATCAGGAAGATCGTGGCGACGCTACGGGTGAAATGGGCGATAATCTGCCCGTGGTTGACCTCGGTACCGGTGCCAGTGACTATGCGGTCACAATAAGTGCTGGTGGCTATCATACTTGTGCCTTGCTCGATAACGCAACGGTCAAATGCTGGGGCTATAACGCGAATGGCCAGCTCGGATATGGGAATAACACAAGTTTGGGCGAAAACGCTAATCAAATGGGTAATGATTTACTCGCCGTGAACGTTGGCGATGGGCGAACGGTCACTGGTATTTTTGCAGGACCATATCATACCTGTGTCACCCTCGATAATGCCACCAGCAAATGCTGGGGCAATAGCGATAGTGGCCAACTCGGCTATGGTAACACTACGCAACTAGGCGACGACACTGGTGAAATGACCAATTTAGTCGCGTTGAATCTGGGCAGTAATACTGCCAGTACCTTTGTCACGAGTCGCAGCACGAATAGCAATTATGATTTCGTTTGTGTGGCACTCACCACCGGCAATATCAGATGCTGGGGTAATAATAGCCAAGGCCAACTGGGCTATGGGAATACGACTGACCGTGTGAGTGTGCCTAGTAGTCTGAGCGACATTGATTTGGGCACCAACCGTACCGTGCGCCAGATGGCCATGGGTGATGGCCATGCCTGCGCCATTCTCGATAACTACGATTTGAAATGTTGGGGATACAATCGCCATGGTCAACTCGGCTATGGTGATACAGACAGTCGTGGCGACGAGTCAAATGAGATGGGTGATAAGCTTGGCAGTGTCGTGATTGTATATACGTCCACTCCCACCCCGTCCAAGTCCCCCACCCCGTCCAATACCCTCACCCGCTCAAAGACGCTCACCCGCTCAAAGACCCTCACCCGCTCCAAGACCCGCACCGCCACCCCCGTAGGCGGCGCCAAAGAAGTCGTCTCTGTTGCGACGGGTGATTCGCATGCCTGTGCTATCCTCGCCAACGACACCGTCAAGTGTTGGGGCAATAACTCATCCGGACAACTGGGTTATGGTGACTCATTGAATCGTGGTGATGGTGCTAATGAAATGGGCAGCAGTCTGGCCGCGGTGGACTTGGGTAGTGGCCGGACCGCCAAGGCAATTAGCGCTGGCGAACAACACACTTGTGCCATCCTCGACAATAATAATGTCAAGTGCTGGGGTGCAAACGGTTATGGCCAGCTTGGGCTGGGCGATATGGAGAATCGTGGTGCCGGGTCTGATGAAATGGGCGATTATTTGGCAGCGGTCAATCTCGGTAATGGCCATACCGCCAAGGCAATTAGTGCCGGCTATAGCCATACCTGTGCCATCCTCGACGATGACACCGTCAAGTGTTGGGGATTCAATAACTCCGGACAACTTGGGTTGGATGACGTCAATAATCGTGGTGACGGAACTAATGAAATGGGCAGCTATCTGGACGCCGTGGACTTGGGTAGTGGCCATACAGCCAAGGCGATTAGTGCAGGCAAAAGCCATACCTGTGCCCTGTTGGACGATAATAGCCTTAAATGTTGGGGCTATAATGGCGGGGGTCAGCTTGGGCTAGGTGATACCACTACTCGTGGTCAAAGCAGTGGCGATTATGGCATGGTATCCTTAGCCACTGTTGATGTCGGGGCACGCACTATCTCGCAATTAGTCCTCGGTGCCGAGCATACCTGTGTGCTATTTGATACGGGCGCTGTGGCCTGCTGGGGCTTGAATAATAATGGCCAACTTGGCATCGGCACAGGTAGCAATCGTGGTGACGAATTAAATGAGATGGGCACCAACAACCTGCAACTTATCGACCTCGGCAGTGGGCATACCGCCAAGTCGATTCGTGCCAACTATGACCATACCTGTGCCATCCTTGATGATGATACCGTCAAGTGTTGGGGATATAACCGTGATGGCCGACTCGGCTATGGCGACACCACGATACGAGGGTACGGGACTAATGAAATGGGCGATTATCTGGCCACTGTCAACCTCGGTGATGACCTCACGGCCAAACAAATCTCGTTAGGATATGATTTCACCTGCGCTGTCCTCAATACCAATAATCTCAAGTGCTGGGGCAATAACAGCCAAGGCCAACTGGGCTACAACGATACTGTTACCCGGGGCACCTACAAAGGACAATTAGGCAAATATTTGCCACCAATCGACGTTGACACGGTGCTTACCAGTACCCCAACCGCTACGTCCACTAGCATCAAAACCCCTACCAAAAGCAAAACCGTAACCCGTTCAAAGACCCCCACCCGCTCCAAGACCCGTACCGCTACCCCTGTAGCCGGCGTCAAAGAAGTCGTCTCTGTTGCGACGGGTGATTCGCATGCCTGCGCCATCCTCGCCAACGATACTGTCAAGTGTTGGGGAATAAACACATACGGACAACTGGGCTATGGTGACACATCGTATCGTGGTGATGGTGCAAACGAAATGGGCAGCAGTTTGGCAGCCGTGGACTTGGGCAGTGGCCGGACCGCCAAGGCAATCAGCGCTGGCGAACAACACACCTGCGTCATCCTCGACAATAATACGGTCAAGTGTTGGGGTGCAAACGGTAGTGGCCAGCTCGGGCAGGGTCGCAACGATAATCGTGGTGACGGGTCTGGTGAAATGGGCAGCGATTTGGCCGCGGTCGACCTCGGCAGTGACCGAACCGCCAAGGTAATTAGTGCCGGATACTTCCATACCTGTGCCATCCTCGACGATGACACCGTCAAGTGTTGGGGCGATAATGGACTTGGCCAGCTCGGGCTGGATGCTGCCGATAATCGTGGTGATGGAACTGGTGAAATGGGCGATGATCTGGACAGCGTTTACCTCGGTAGTGGCCGGACCGCCAAGGCAATCGCTACCGGATACTACCATACCTGTGCCATCCTCGACGATAATAGCCTCAAATGTTGGGGCTTCAATGGCGATGGTGAGCTTGGGCTAGGTGATACGCGAAATCGTGGTCAAAGTAGTGGCGATTACGGTATGGCTGCATTGGCTACTGTCGATCTCGGGGCTGGCACTGTCTCGCAATTAGTCGCCGGAGCCGGCCATAACTGTGTGTTGTTTGATACGGGCGCTGTGGCCTGCTGGGGCTATAACGAGGATGGTCAACTAGGCATCGGCACAACCGATAATCGTGGTGACAGATCAGATGAGATGGGCACTTACCTACAACTCGTCGATCTGGGTAGTGGGCATACCGCCAAGTCGATTCGTGCAGGGTATTTACATACTTGCGCCATCCTTGATGATGATACCGTCAAGTGTTGGGGCCTTAACCAGTATGGTGAACTCGGCTATGGCGACACCACGCAACGAATTGGGGACGGCACTAATGAAATGGGCGATTATCTGGCCACTGTCAACCTCGGTGATGACCTCACTGCCAAACAAATCTCGTTAGGAAAAAAGTTCACCTGCGCTATCCTCAATACTAATAATCTCAAGTGCTGGGGATATAACGGCCAAGGCCAACTGGGCTACAACGATACTATTACCCGGGGTACCCGCAAAGAACATTTAGGCAAGTATTTGGCACCAATCGACTTTGATACGGTGCTTACGAGTACCCCAACCGCTACGTCCACCAAGACCGCTACATTCACCAAGACGGCGACGTCTACCAAGACTGCCACCAAGACTGCCACGTCTACGAAGACTCCTACATCCACCAAGACGGCCACATCCACCAAGACGCCCACGGCCACCAAGACGTCTGTACCGTTACCGTAACATACCACCCCCGATATCATTCCCCGACAGTTGCCTACAACTGCCGGGGAATTTTCTTGCAGGGCGCCATGCAATGACGCCCGACGCAGGAAGCGTGACGTCGGAAGGAGGAAGTGCTCCCACCCCCCAGCGTCATTCCATGCCGGTTGCCTCGGCAACCGTAGCGTGGAATCTCTGTGGATTGCTAGGTAACGATCCGGTATAGTCGTGCCCTACGTCTGTGCCCACCATACGGAGATTGCACCGCCTCTATCGCGCCCATACAATGACGTTGGGGTCTCCGCGTCCTCTGTGCGAGCCACAGAGTATCTCGCATTGGCCGGCATTCATAGGTGCACACCAACCAAGAACCATCTCTGCGTGCTCTGTGCCCTCTGTGCGAGACAAATGACAACCCTAGACCATCTAAAAAAATCAATATTTGACGAAACCCGGTAACACCCGTCACAATAGAGAGTGAAAATCACACATAAAACGAGGGGGGTTGGCATGACCAAAGAAATTAACGTGGCGCTCCGGGGTTCGCAGCGCTTGTCTGTGCCCGGTACGCGGGGGAGTTCGTTGGTGGCCCGTGACGCCGCCGTGTTGGCCGCAACCATGGGTCGCGTCTATCCATTTGCCATGGAAAAAGGATTAGGCAGCGAAGTCTGGGATGTCGACGGCAATAGATATTTAGACATGGCCGCCGGTATCGCTGTAATTTCTACTGGACACTCCCATCCGGCAGTGCGCCAAGCTATGCACGCCCAAATCGACAAATTCGTCCACATGGCCGGCACCGATTTTGTCAATGAACAAATGGTCAATGTCGCTGAAAAATTAGCCGCTACCATGCCTGGCCCCGACGAATGGCAAGTCTTTTTGAGTAACTCGGGCACTGAAGCCATCGAAGCGGCCATCAAGCTGGCCCGCCACGCCACTGGCCGCCAAGGGATTATTTCGTTCCTTGGTGCCTTCCATGGCCGCTCATACGGCGCCATGTCATTGACCGCCTCTAAATCAACCCAACGCCGTGGCCATATGCCACTGGTCCCTGGCACCTTTCACGCGTTTTATGCCAATCCCTACCGCACGCCTTTTGGGATTGCCCCTGAGCACGTCACCCAAGCTGCTCTCGATTATATCGAAAAAACCCTTTTCTCTACCGTCATTCACCCCAGCGACATGGCCGCCATTGTGGTCGAGCCCATCCAAGGCGAAGGTGGCTACATCGTGCCCGCCCCTGGGTTTCTCTGTGGGTTGCGCCAAATCTGTGACCGCTACGGCATTTTGTTGATTTATGACGAGGTCCAGAGCGGCGTAGGCCGTACCGGCAAAATGTGGGCCCACCAACATGAATCATCTGCCGTCGGTAATGGTGCCTGTGCCCATTGCAAAATGGCCAGCGCCCACGGCTGTACCCCCGACATCCTCGTAACCGCCAAAGGCCTCGGCGCTGGGATGCCCATCGGTGGCATCATCGCCCGCAAAGCTTTGATGGATCGCTGGTTGCCGGGCGCCCACGGCAGCACCTATGCCGGCAATGCGGTAGCCTGTGCCGCTGCCAACGCTGTGCTCGATTTGGTCAGTGGGGGCATCATGCAAAACGCCGCTGAAGTCGGTGCCCATCTCAAAAACGGCTTGCATCAGCTCCAAGCCCGCTACGACATCATTGGTGATGTGCGTGGTCGTGGCTTGATGCTGGGGGTCGACTTTGTGCTCAACAAAGAAACTCGCGAGCCAGCCAAACAACTTGCCGACGAAATCATGGAAGAAGCCTTCAAGCGTGGTATGCTCATCTTGACCTGTGGCTATTCCACCATTCGTTTTTGTCCGCCACTCGTGCTCACCAAATCAGAAGCCGATGAAGCGCTCGAACGCTTTGAAGCTACCATTCAAGCCTGCATTTAAGGCACCAAAAAGCACCCACGTTCTGCGCTCAATGACGCAAAACGTGGGTGCCTTTTTTGTTAGACGACCTGCAAAAACCGTTCGCCCATTTGGGCCAGGACCGTATCCCCGGGCGTGTCCCAAATGGCTTGGTTGAAAATCTCGACTTCGATGGCACCGGTATACCCGGCGGCTTCGACTGCCGCCCGAATCGGCCGGAAGTCGATTTTGCCATCGCCCATCATACCTCGCCCCAGCAACATGTGGGGCATGGGTGCCAGCCAATCGCAGACGTGATATGCCAAAATATGTCCTTTGGCGCGGGCAATTTGGGCAAACACGTAAGGATCCCACCAGACATGGAACGTATCAATCACCACGCCGACCTGGGGCGTGGCAAAACGCTCAACGAGGTCGAGTGCTTCTGAAAGGGTAGTAATCACCGAACGTTCGGCGGCATACATCGGATGGAGTGGTTCGATGCCGAGTCGCACGCCACATTCCCGGGCATAAGGGATGAGCGTCTCGATGGCTTCGGCTACCATCGTGCGCGCCGCCGCGATGTCGCGGTCGGGTGCTGGGCCACAGACCAGCACCAATACATCGGCGCCAAGGGTGGCGGCTTCTTCGATGGCGCGCCGGTTGTCGTCGATGCGGGCGGCCCGTTCGCTCGCAGTGGCCGCGGGGAACATGCCGCCACGGCACAGCCCCGATACGTGGATCCCCGCATCGCGCACCATGCTCACCGCATTGGTGAGGCCGGCGGCGGCCAGTTTGTCACGCCAAATCCCGATATTGGGGATACCCGCCCGCGCACAGCCATCAATCGCTTCTTTGAGACTCCAGGATTGGGTGGTGGCTTGATTGAGACTAAGGCGACGATAGTCGTTGAGTGATTCCATCAGCGCTCCTTTACAGGTTATTTAATGCCGGCGAGTTGGAGCACCGGGCGCATACGGGCCGCCGCCGATTCTGGGTCGGTAAACACTCCCGCCTGATCGGCAAGCCGGAATAATTCGGCGAGGTGCACAATCGACCGCGCACTTTCTTGGCCCCCCAACATGCGGAAGTGGCGTTGATGCCCGTTGAGATACGCCAAAAACACTACCCCTGTTTTGTAATAAAACGTTGGGCGCTGGAAAATATGTCGTGACAAGGGCACCGTCGGCTCGAGCAATGCGCGGTATTGTGCCTCGTTGCCGTTGTCGAGGGCATACAGTGCCGCCGACGCTACTGGCGCAATCGCATCAAAAATTCCCAACAAGGCATGGCTATAGCCGTGGTCATCACCCCGAATCAACTCGGCGAAATTAAAATCGTCGCCGGTATACATTTTGACGTGGGCAGGTAAGCGCCGGCGCATTGATATTTCGCGATTAGCATCGAGTAACGAAATCTTGATGCCGTCGATTTTGGCGGCATGGGCGTTGATGACGGCCAGACAGTTATCCATCGCCACATCGAGATCGCCTGAACCCCAATACCCTGCCAACGCCGGGTCAAACATGTCGCCCAACCAGTGGATAATCACCGGGCGGCTGACTTGCCCCAAAATATGGGCGTAGACCTCGGCATAGTCATCGGGGCTCTTGGCAGTGGCTGCCAACGCCCGACTAGCCATCAAAATGATTTGGCCACCCTGCCCCTCAACAAAACTGACTTGTTCGCTATAGGCCTGTTTGACGTCCGCGAGGGTCAAACCTGGTCGCACGGCCAAATGGTCGGTACCGGCACCACAGGCCACCGTGCCGCCACAGCTCCGGGCGGCGGCAATCGAGCGGGTGATGAGCTCTTGGGCCGTTGGCCAATCAAGCCCCATCCCCCGTTGCGCCGTGTCCATCGCTTCTGCCACACTAAAGCCCAGTGACCACAGGTAGTGGCGGTAGTTGATGGTGGCTTCCCAATCGAGGTGGGGGGGCGAATTGGGGGTGGTGTCGGCCAAATGATCTTGGACGACGTGTACTGCCGCAAATGCAACCCGTTGCTGGAATGCGCCTGGCGCAGTGGTATAGGTCGGCGCTGGGCTCATCGTATATGGCGCCAGCGTGCGATCGGCATGGGGCAATATGAGTGTGGTTGGCATAAGTAATTCTCTCTGTACAAAAATGCCAGCGCTTATAACGGTAATTCAGGGACGTCGAGCCAGCGCCGCTCTTGCCACGATTGGATGCCCAATTCGGCCAACTGTACACCCTTGGCTCCTTCGCGGAGCGTCCAGCGGAAGGGGGTGTCGATGGCCACATGTTTGAGGAATAGTTCCCACTGCACTTTGAAGCCGTTGTCGTACACCATGTTGTCGGGCACATCTTGCCAGCTCGAGCGAAACGGAATCGCGTTGGGGGTATCGGGACTCCAGACTGGTTTGGGGGTGATACTGCGGTGTTGCACTTTGCAGTCACGCAAACCTGCTACGGCGCTGCCTTCGGTGCCATCTACCTGGAAGACCACTAATTCATCGCGGTAGACACGGGTACACCACGACGAATTGATTTGGGCGATGACGCCATTGGCCAATTCAAAGGTGGCGTAGGCGGCGTCGCCCGCGGTGGCGGCGTAGGCCTGCCCTTGTTCGTCGACGCGCTGGGGGATCTGGGTGGCACCGATACACTGCACTGATTGCACCGCCCCAAACAAATTGTCGAGCACATAGCGCCAATGGCAGAGCATGTCGATGATGATGCCACCACCGTCCTCAGCGCGGTAGTTCCACGATGGCCGTTGCGCCGGCTGCCAATCCCCTTCAAATACCCAATACCCGAATTCGCCACGTACCGACAAAATGCGACCAAAAAAGCCACCGTCGATGAGGCGTTTGAGTTTGAGCAACCCCGGCAAAAAGAGTTTGTCTTGCACGACGCCATGTTTGATGCCGGCGGCTTCGGCTAAACGAGCGATTTCCAAGGTGATGGCCAAATTGTCGGCTACTGGTTTTTCACAATAAATGTGCTTGCCGGCAGCAATTGCTTGGCGCAGACAATCGGCACGGTGCGACGTAGTCTGTGCGTCGAAGTAAATGGTGTCCTCGGGGTTGGCGAGACAGGCCTCCAAATCGGTGCTCCAGCGCTCGATTTGGTAGGTTTGGGCTAATGCTTGCAGTTTTTGGGCATTACGACCCACCAAAATTGGGTCGGGGTAGAGCATGTCGCCGTTGGGGAGTGCGATGCCCCCTTGCTTGCGGATGGCCACAATCGAACGCGCGAGGTGTTGATTGGTCCCCATGCGCCCTGTGACCCCGTTCATGATGATGCCGATACGTTGTTGCGCCATTGCATGCTCCTTTAGTAATTCATTCGGTTACGGTGACAGTTATTGACTTGGTAAGCGCTTTCCACACATATAATATACCATATTTGCAGGAGGAAGCGTGAAGTCGGGAGTATGAAGTAACGTGTGAAATACGGTGCCCACATACCTATCGGGGCATCAGCAGATGTATCGGGGCGTTATGGATCGCCAATGTGCAGATTGTTACCCTATCCTTAACGTCATGGTTGCCGAGGCATGTCACACGGTGCGGGGGGTATGTGAATAATTTTGGAAAAAAATAGTTCAAACAAATTTGAAATATCAGCGATAGGCAAAAAAGGCATCTAGGGAGGGATCGGATGGCGCCTTGATATGGTAGATCGCATGTGGTGGTTCGGGTCACCGTGGGCATGCTGGTAGTCGCGGCATAGCATAGGGAGCGTGGGGTATAGAGATAATTTTGGGAAAAAAATAGTTCAAACAAATTTGAAATATCAGCGATAGGCAAAAAAGGCATCTAGGGAAGGAGCAGATGCGGTCTTGTTGTGGTTGATAGTGGGTAGGGGTATGCGGATAATTTTGGGAAAAAAATAGTTCAAACAAATTTGAAATATCAGTGGAGGATGAAAAAAACATATATGGGAAGGCTCGGATGATGCCTTGATATTCCCCGCAATTGCAGGTTCGAGGCTTGTGCTCTCGCAATACATACTCCCATTTCACTTCTTACTTTGTATTCAATTCACACGTCCGACTTCATGCTTCCTCCTTCGTATAGCGTCATTCCATGTCGGTTGCCGAGGCATGTCACACGGTGCGGGGTGTATAGAGATAATTTTGGGAAAAAAATAGTTCAAACAAATTTGAAATATCAGCGATAGGCAAAAAAGGCATCTAGGGAGGGATCGGATGGCGCCTTGATA
>Ga0114980_10003456_pt1 | contig 10808 bp, 14 predicted proteins | sample S_140806_EF_Meta_FD_87018 | JGI IMG/M metagenome (GOLD analysis project Ga0114980, IMG submission 87018) | Freshwater microbial communities from Lake Simoncouche, Canada to study carbon cycling - S_140806_EF_MetaG | ecosystem: Environmental > Aquatic > Freshwater > Lake | place: Lake...
AGCCAATTGGAATGAGTTGAGAAATAAACAAAGCCATTTGCAATTGAAAAACAAAAATCCATTTGGGTTGCCTACTCGATTGTGGGATTTTATTTTACAAGAAAATGAAATTGACGACACAACAAAATGGAGCGAACTGCCTTCAAAAGAACAAAACAAATTAATCCATACCTTAACTACACACACTTTTCAGGTTAAAGGCAAAACTACATTCAAAGAAGAGTTTGTTACTTGTGGTGGGGTTCAATTAAATGAAGTGGACGCAGATTCCATGCAAAGCAAAATAGTACCTAATTTATTTTTTGGTGGAGAAATATTAAATATTGATGGGATAACTGGTGGGTTTAATTTTCAAAATGCTTGGACTTGCGGTTTTGTAGCGGCTAAGCATCTATCAACTTTAGAATAAAAATTACTAAACTTTTAAACTGCCCATTCCACCATCTATACCAATAATTTGACCCGTCATCCAAGATGCATCTTCACTTAATAGAAAAGAAACTAGTGAAGAAATTTCATGAGGATTCCCTACCCGTTGTAAAGGATGGCGTTTATTAGAAGCTTCCTTTTTTTCATCTGTACTGAGCAACATAGAAGCCAATGGGGTATCTGTTAATGATGGGGCAATTACATTGAATATAATTTTTGAAGCTGCATATTCTGCAGCTAAACTTTTTGCTAAACCCTCAATTGCTCCTTTTGAAGCTGCTATAGATGCATGAAACGGCATACCCATTTTCACAGCAACCGTACTAAACAATACAACACTTGCACCATTTGCTCTTTTCAATTTAGGTAAAATATATTGAATGACATTTATCGCCCCAATTACATTTTGATTAAAATCATTTAAAAAATCTTGACTGGTTAAACGATTAAAGGGTTTCAAATTAATAGATCCCGGACAGTAAACCAATCCATGAATTTCATCGGGCAAGGTAGCCAATATATCCAAATTGTCTTTTGTTGCATCCAGTTCAAAAAAAGTAGTATTTTCAGCTGACAACTCAGGCGTTAGATTGCGTGAGACAGTAAATAAATGATGAGTATGCTGCAAATTTTTTACTGTACTTAAGCCAATTCCTTTTCCTGCTCCAATGATTAAAATATTTTTCATGAGGGTAAAATTAAAAGCTATTTGCTCGGTTTAACATTGGTTTTATTTATTCTACATTTATCACTGCAAAACTTTACCTCATGCCATACTTTCTCCCATTTTTTACGCCATGTAAACGGTCTTAAGCATACTACACATATACGTTGAGGAAGATTTTCTTTTTTTACGTTTTTCATTGATTAAATAAAGTTTGAACATTTTTATGCGTTAGCACTTGTGCTTTCTTTTTTGTAGAAAATGACTTAGTTTTTTTTCGTGTATGCGTTTCAATGATTCTTTTATTTTCTGCAATAACCATTTCATTTTTACGTATAGCCCATAATTTGTCTGTATTTATTTTTAAGTTATTTTCTAAATCAATTACTGGCTTGGGATAATCTAATCCTAATTTAAAATTATACAATCTTTCATCCATGCTTGTCATTAACCATGGCTGATGAATAAATGAAAGAGGCAAATTGGCTAATTGTGGCAACCATTTTTTAATAAACAATGCTTGCTCATCATGCTCTAGTGAATTTTTCACCGGATTATAAACACGGATCATATTGATACCTGTAGTTCCTGCTTGCATTTGAAATTGAGGGTAATGAATGCCTGGTTCATAATCTAAAAATTGTTGGGCTAAGAAATAAACTCCTTTTCTCCAATCTTGAAATAAATGATGCGTTAAAAAAGAAACAACCAATGCCCTCATCCTAAAATTGATCCAACCAGTAGCATGCAAACATTTCATACAAGCATCCACGATAGGAACTCCTGTGTTGCCATTTTTCCATGCGTCAATTAAATCATTTCTTTCTTCACGTTCTATCAATTCATAGCCTCTATTGATGCATTCTTTTTCATAGCGACATTCCATTTCAAACTTTTGTATAAAATGACAATGCCAATGTAACCGTGAAAGAAAATTTTGAAAGGGTCGTTTTAATTTAATGTCTTTTGTGGCTACTAAAGTATGTTGATATACTTGGCGAATTGATAAATTACCCCATGCTAAATAAGGTGAAATTCGGGCGCAAGAAGTTCTACTTAACAAAGGTTTTGAAATATGTTTGCTGTAATTATATCCTCTTGATTGTAAAAAACTTTGTAAGTATTGAAGCCCATATTTTTCCCCAGCAGGTTGCATTTGTGTAGGATATTCTATTAGTTTTTGCAGAAAATCTTTTTGTATTTCATATGGATTTTGAAAAATTATTGCTGCTTGACATTGATAGGTATTGTGGATCATAGGTTGATGCATGGTTTCGAACCATTTTTTATCCCAATCTGATCTATTTTTTAATTTACGTATAATGCCATCCCGTTGAAATTCAATCCAAGTAATTGAATTATTTTTAAAAAATTGAGTCAGTAAAATATCTCTATCATACGTGAGTTGAATGCCGCTTTCTTGGTAACTAAATATATTTTTTATATCAAACTGTTGATGTAAAAAAAGAAAAACCTCCATTGCCTCTGCATGAAATAATATGATCCTTTTATTTTTTTCTATAAATTCAATATTCATTTCCAGCAACGAATGATATTGAAATTGCAGATGCCTCAACGAGGTATCCGGATAAGAAATGATGCTAGGTTCAAAAATAAAAATGCTCAAGTAGGGAAATTGACTATTCTCTGCAGCCTGAAAACTTGCATGATCTTGGCTTCTTAAATCACGCTTTAACCAAACAATATTTAGTTGTTTTTTTACTGAATCCGCGTTGTCCATTTTTCAGGTTTTGCATATGATAACCTTCCTAAAAACTGAGGGCTGTAATAGGCGTCTAAACCCACACATCCCAAAATATTTTCTTTTTCTAAACCTACAAAACCATCCTGACTGATACATTTTTCATTCAGCTCAATATATTCAATACTGCCAATTACTAAAATAGTCCCATTGAGTTTAATGTCTATTTTTTCTGAAAATTGCATGCCAATTTTTACTACTGCTTCTTTCACAAAAGGTGCGTGCATGGATTCAATTATTTGTTCTGTGAATCCTACTGCATCAAATTCAGAAATAGGCGTTTCATACTTTGCTGATGTTTGATGTGCTTTTTCAAAATCAATCGTTTGAACATAATTGAATGTATAGGAATTGGTTTCTAAAATATTTCGAAGTGTATCTCGTTGAACTGTATCAGGCCGACAAATAAAACCCCACAAAGCAGGATTGGCACCCAGATGGATTAATGAATTAAAAATAGATACATTGCTTTTGCCATCCAATGATTTAGATCCAATTAAAACAGCTTGTCGATACCCTGCCAATGAATTTATAAATGTGGCCCTGTATCTTGAATCTAATTGTTCAATTTCATTTCTTTGTAAAATCATATTAACTAAATTGTTTTTTTACTTCTTTTTCAATTTGTTTCCAATAGGCAAAAAAAGACGGGAAATAACCAACAACTGAGTTACAAATCCAGTCTCTGCTATCTTCAAATCCTTTGTAGTGCTTATTGAACGGATGCTCTTTATAATAAATATTACTCAATGGATATTGGTTTACAAAATCATCAAATTCACCTACAAACAATTGAATAGATGGTATATTTTTTGATAGGGCCAGTATAAAATCTACACATTTTTGGCTAATTGGATATTCAAAAAAATGACTGGGCTCCAACAACAAAATACGATTCCCTTCCTCTGCATCATGCCACAAAGGGTCAAGATTATAATAATTATAAATGAATGTTGGTTTATTTTGATCAATTTTACAATTACTTGATTCTGGCAATTGAGTGAGTAAATTAATACTGCATGTCTGTTCTAAAATAGCGGGAGTTACAATATTTGATGGATCATTAAAAGCTACATCTAAATAACTACTTTGTTGACTTTCTTCGGTAAATTTTGAAACATTATCCTGACTAGCAAAATATTTTTTGTTGCTATTACACCCAGCTACCCATTGCCAACTACATGCATTGCTTGCCCAATCTCCATCAAGTAAATAATAATACATCCATTTTGCAGGTGCTAGCCAATGAGACTTTGCAAGATTACAAGCTATTGATGCAGTATACATCCTACAATGATTATGCATGTAACCAGTTTCAAATAAATTTATAATAGAAACATCGACACCTTTTATCGCAGTGGAAGCATTTAAAACAGCCGAAGGAATTTCAAAGTTTGTTACCTCAGTCTGATTACTTTTCAAATCTTCATTAATGTTTCTTGTTTGCCCAACTCGTTGAAAATAATCACGCCATGCTAATTCCTTTACAAATTGTTCTGTTTCAGACAATGTAAAACCTCTGCGAATGATACTCTGTAGTACCTGTTTTGTACTAATTACCCCTCGAGAAATATAGGGTGATAAATAGGTTACATCTCCATGAACATAGTTTCTTGTTTTGCCATAAGCAACGGGATTAATATTTTCTATTTTATGCAAAATAGCCGCATACGAAGTGTTAAAAGCAGTATGCATACCTTAGCGTTTACTTATTTTATTCATCGAAATAGTTCGTTGTAAAGTGCATTTGAAACGAGTAATTCCTGCATCTCGTTTAGCCAAGTGTTTTTGACTAACACCACTGTTTACTCGTTTTCTCCATAAATTAAAACTACTTCGTTTTAACTCTTTTCGCATAATAGCAATTACTTGCTGTTCCGTCATTCCAAATTGATATAAGATAGCTTCAAATGGGGTTCTATCCTCCCATGCCATTTCAATAATTCGATCTGTTTCTATTTCTGTCATGCTCTTATAATTTTTTTATCAATTAATACTTGATTGGTCAATAATTCATCCGAAAAAGTGGCATATTTAATCATTTCAAAAGTAAATAATACATGGTCTCCTGTTTGTTGGGCATTCACTTTTTTCAACAAGACAAGTGCTCCCGTATTTTTCAATACATCCAATCCATTCCATTTTTCTATTAAATTTCTTTTATGCAAATAGGATTGCTTATCAAAATCTACACCAGATTTTTTACCTAAATTGTTCACTAAATTATATTGTGAAATATGCAAATATTGCAAAACACAATATTCATTATTTTGCATATTTTGTAAAGATTTTGTGTTGTTGTAAATAGCAATTGCATACCATTTTGGTTTCATGCTTATGGCAGTTACATAGGTACAGATATTCATATTTACCCGCTCATTATCGTAAGTTGCCAAACTATAAATACAAGTATCATTTAAGTTCCAAGGGCGCCTCATGTATGCAAATTTTTTAACTAATTAGCTAATGTAGACACTAAAGAACTAATCTTACTGCTCTTTTATTTATTGCTTATATTTATAAACTATTTATTTAAAAACCAAATAGCCCCATTTAAAACTGCCGCAAAACTCACCCAACATAAATAAGGAATTAATAGATAGGCTGCCAACTTATTTATTTTATAAAATGAATTAATGGTAAGTGCAATAAAACATCCCATTAGTAATATTTCAATAAAGGCAATGCCCAATAAGTGGCAATTGAAAAACAAAAAAGACCAAGCTAAATTAAAAAGAAATTGAATGGCAAAAAGAAGCATAGCTTTATTTTTCTGGGGATGCCTAGAATGCCAAATCATAGCAAAAGCAATGCCCATCATTAAATATAATAATGTCCAAACAGGTCCAAAAATCCAATTAGGCGGATTAAAACTAGGCTTATTTAAATATTGATACCAATCCGTAATTGATTGAATCGTACTAAAACCACTCGCAATTCCTAAAGCGAGTGTAGTAATGGTTGAAATTAATATTTTAAAAGGAAATGATATCATTGTTTAAATATAAGCAATCAACAGGGAGTTATATAAATTTTCTGATGAATGGTGCCATTTTGTTTTTATTATACCTTTAAAATAATAACAATGTGAATCCATAAAATTAATAGTTCAAAACTATTTTGACCTAATGAAATAGTATGAGAAAATTGGGGAACTTAAGAATAATGGGACTTATTCTTTATCTTTTTTCTTAAATAGATTTATTTGGCTTTCGTTGCCCGACAATAATCGGTTGATATTTTTATGGTGCGTTAAAACCACTAAAATGGCTGTAGCCAACGCAAATAAACGATACATGATTTCAGGTTCACGGAAAATAAAAAATATCAAAACTGGAAATGCAATGCTTGCAGTGATTGAGCTTAATGAAACATATCGGGTCATAAACAGCATCAAGAAAAAAACAATGACTAAACTGCCTGCTACCATCGGTTGAATAGCCAATATCATTCCGAATAAAGTTGCTATGCCCTTTCCTCCTTTAAAATTTGCCCAAATAGGAAATATATGACCTACAACTGCTGCAATACCTAATATCACTTGAAAATTAGTTAAATCTAAATTGCTCATTTGATAATGTGCAATGAAGTAGGCCAAATCAACTGCAATAAATCCTTTCATCATATCGATAGCAAACACGAATGCTCCCGGTTTTGAACCTAAAACTCTTAAAGTATTGGTAGCTCCAGCATTTCCACTACCATAATTCCGTATATCTATTTTAAAAAAATATTTACTAACCCAAACAGCTGTGGGTATTGAACCCAACAAATATGCTAAAATGACTAATATAATTTCCTGCATCTAAATTTTTAGTTATTAACGGAAGGACAAATATACCACTTTTACACATTATTACAAGCTACAAATTACAATTTTTTATATGTAACGATGCCCATGTTTTCATTTGTTTAACGGATACAACCGCTAAATTCAGTGGAATAAGTGCTTTTTTAATAGTAGGAATGTCTTCTATTAAAATACCTGAAAGAAATAAATCTCCATTTGGCATCAATAATTCTTTTAATTTATCCATGTAAAAAAGCAAGATATTGAGGTTAATATTGGCTTCAATAATGTCAAAAGGACCTTGAACCGTAGAAATGTCATTGATGGATATTTGAATGTCATTGCAATTATTTTTCTGGCAATTCTCTATGGCATTTTCTACCGACCAAGCATCATTATCTATTCCAAATACTTCGCTTGCTCCTTTTAGTTTTGCAAAAATGGCTAATATGCCAGTTCCACACCCAAAATCAAATACTGATTTATTTTCACAATCTGTTTGTATCAGATATTCCATCATCATTTGGGTCGTTTCATGATGGCCAGTTCCAAAACTCATTTTAGGTGTAATTTCTATGTCATACAGCATATTTTCAAATTTTGGATGGAAATGCGCTCTTAATCCAACTAGATTGCCAATTGTAATAGGTTCAAAATTAGATTCCCAAGTAGCATTCCAGTTTTCATGCTCAGTAATTTCTTTGCGATAAGTAAATGAAAAAGGGGCAATCATCTCATTGATGTAATTTTCATTAAAATCGGACTCCGAGAAATAGACCAACATATCGGTTTCCATTTGCTCCATTCCATGAATATTTTCATCACTAAAAAGGGCAGTAAGAATATCCATTTGATTTTCAGAAAGTTTTTCGAAGATGAGTTTTATATAATTCATTAGGCAAATATAGTCATTCAAAGCTTCAAGGATTTTAAAACCTTGAAGGTTTAGAAAATACGAAGTGTTATATTTGTAAATTCATTATTCATTATGTTGAACCGTTATCTTACATTCTACAACTCTGGGAAACAATTTATCGTATTTTTAGTTATACTTTCAATGAGTTTGGTTATTGGTGGCTTCGTTATTCAGCAAGTAAGCGAAATGCTTACAGGAATTTCATTAGATGAAATGAACTCGATGACCGATATGACAAAAGAAATAGGGGATAAAATGAAAATTATCAACGCTATATTCTTAGCCTTTTTACTATTATTGCCCTCATTCCTTTTTGCCTATTTAGCTTACCCAAGCCCTACCCAATATTTAGGATTACATTCTAAAAGCAGTGGGTACATTTGGATATGGGCCATCATTTTATTTGCTTGTGCATTGCCATTCACTTCATTATTAGAACAATGGAATGGTCATTTTTCTTTTTTAGCAAAATATAAAACAGATGATGAACGTATTAGCAAGATGTATCTAGCAATGTTACAAGGCAATCAATGGAAAGATTTATTACTAAATACGATGGCTATTTGCATAGCTCCTGCTATTATTGAAGAAGTTTTTTTCAGAGGTTGTTTACAACAATTATTTGCTAATTGGCTTCGCAAAAACCAATGGATTGGCATTATCCTAGTAGCTATAATATTCAGTGCATTTCATGGTCAGATGAATGCCTTTTTGCCTCGTTTATTCTTAGGGTTTTTGTTGGGGATCATTTATCATTTTACTAGCAATTTATGGGTTACAATTTTAGTTCATTTTCTCAATAATTTCATGACTATATTAATGATTTATTTATTTAATTCTGGTATTTCAAAAATGAATCCTTTAGAAATGGGTGATGTATCTATTTTAGTTGGCATGGCATCCGGAATAATTACTGTATTGGTTGCATATTATTTCTATACCCAACGAAAACCTTTTTTGATCAGTGAAGTAGAAAAAGAAACGTTTGAAATAAACATGTGATTTTAAAAATTTAAAAAATGAGTGATAAATTAAAATGGATTTGTATTTACAAATCAAACAATAAATTTGATGCTGAAGTCGTAAAAGGCAATCTTGAAAGTAATCGGATTCCTTGTGTATTACTGAACAAACAAGACAGTTCCTATATGTCATTTGGATATGTAGAATTGCATGTTCCAGAAGAATTTAAAACAATAGCAGAAACTATTTTAAAAGACAATAATTTAAGTTAAATTCTATGGCATTAAATAAAAAAGTATTTTTCACACGATTGGGCAGCGCAATCGTTTTTTCAATAATCATGCTTAGCTGTTTACTTTGGAATGAATGGTCTTTTATAGCCTTGTTTCTTTTTGTTGCTATTTTGGCATTAAAAGAATTTGCAAGTATTGTAGAGAAAATTTTAGGAACTCAATTTTCTCGAAATGAAAAAATGAATTTTTATTTCATAGGAATTGCTTCTTTTTTAACTATTGTTACTTTGCCAATTAATACAGGCGAAAATGCTGTTTCATCATTATTAAAACCATGGTTATTTTATTTTTTGGGAATCAGTTTAGGTGCAGCTGCGCTCTTTTTTTTATTTAAAAAAAATAAAGAATCTATGTATTTATTAACGGGCGTAGGTTACATTTCTTTGTCATTAGGGCTTTTAGTGCAATTGCGTTTTATGGATATGTTGTTGCCTTTGTCATTAGTAGTATTAATTTGGACTAATGACACCTTGGCCTATTTGGTAGGTTCATTTATTGGAAAAACAAAAATGGCTCCTTCAATTTCTCCTAGAAAAACAATAGAAGGCACTTTAGGGGGTATCTTTTTTTGCATGTTGTTTGCCGGTTTATGGGGGTATTTTTCACAAACATTTTCTATTTTATTGTGGATCACATTTGGCTTAATCGCTTCAGCTATTGGAACCCTTGGGGATTTAGTAGAATCAAAATTAAAACGATTGGCTGATATAAAAGATTCAGGAATGATTATGCCCGGGCATGGTGGCGCTTTAGATCGGTTTGATTCTTTGTTATTAGCGGCTCCTTTTGCGTATCTGGCATCTCTATTTTTTTTATAGAAAATAATACTTCAAAAATGTTTCAGTTCAAACAATTTACCATTCATCAAGAAAATTGTGCCATGAAGGTAACTGAAATTGCTTGTATACAAGGGGCTTATTCCCCAATTAAAACAACTGTTAAATCCATGTTGGATATTGGCAGTGGAACGGGCTTATTGAGTTTGATGTTGTCCCAGCGCTTTGCTCAATTAGAAATTGATACTATAGAAATTGATGAACAATCATTTCTTCAAGGAAAAGAAAACATAAACGCTTCCCCATTTTCATCTAAAATTAATTGTATCCATGCAGATGTTACTCAATATCCATTTACTAAAAAATATGATTTCATAATTGTAAATCCTCCTTTTTTTGAGAACCAATTAAAATCACCAAACATCATTAAAAATAAAGCTTGGCATTCAACTGAATTGACGTTGGAGAAATTAATTAATTTAATAAAAACTAACTTATCAAAAGATGGTGAATGCTCTATTTTATTGCCTATTGAACGTAAAAATGATTTAGAAAAATTAATCGCTGTCAATAATTTATTTTTAAACCGATATTTAATGATTCAACCCAATGAAAATTTGCAAGTAAAATATTTTATTACAACCCTTTCATTTCAAAAAACTGCGCTTTCTATAGACAATTTAACCATCAAAGAAAAAGGTGCTTATACTGATCGTACGAACACCTTATTCAAACAATTTTATTTAAAATTATAATCGAAATTAGATTAAGTCTTTTTCGATACGTTTCAAATTTAAATTAGAAACTGGAGAAACCACCAATGGATACTTCTCAACAGTTACATATGAACTATCCAATCCAAATCCTTTTTCTTCACTCAATCCAAATTTTTTAATCATGAAATAGAATCGCATTACTAATCGTTCTATTACTGGTAAATCATTATCGTGCGATAAGAATTTCTCCATCACAATAAATTGCCAATCACCTGCCACTTTATTTTTTTGCAAAGAGGTATATCGACTGGTAATATTCACTTCTTTGTTTTTCACCATATCCTCTACTACTTTTCTAAACATTAAATTGATTCTTTGCTCTTCTCTAAACCCTAATCTAAATTCAATTCGAATGATTTCATTTGGAATAATTGTATCCACAACATATTCTGTTTTATAGGGTTCGTCTATAACGTCAACATGAATAAACCAATACAAA
>Ga0114980_10003458_pt1 | contig 10804 bp, 12 predicted proteins | sample S_140806_EF_Meta_FD_87018 | JGI IMG/M metagenome (GOLD analysis project Ga0114980, IMG submission 87018) | Freshwater microbial communities from Lake Simoncouche, Canada to study carbon cycling - S_140806_EF_MetaG | ecosystem: Environmental > Aquatic > Freshwater > Lake | place: Lake...
TCTTAGTTGCTTTTTCTCCAAGTTCTACCACAAGTTTTTTACTAGCAGCTTCAGTTACTTCTTTAACACCCTTAGTTACTAAATCTTCTGCAGCTTCACGAGCAATTCTTTCTGCTGCTTCTTTACCTGCAGTTTTAACTACAGTTTGCAATCCTATCTTTGCGGCGGTTCCAGTTCCCAATGTAAGATACGTTGTTGGGTCAAGACCAACATCAAGTGCAAAACCAATTGTGCTATCTAACCATTTGTGGCCAGTATTAATATTAAATAATTTCTTTGAATCAAGGTTGGGGTCTTTAACTTCATTATAAAAATCTTTAGCAGCTTCAAAAGGATTTTGTTTACCACTTAAAACATCTGCTTGATTCTTAATTGAAGATTGAACAACGCGGCGACCAACATCCAACACCTGCAATGGCTTAAGCAATCCCCACTCTAGTGCACCAAGGCCAACATCTTTATACCAAGGTAGGTCAGCTTGAGCTGTTTCAATTTGCTTTGGTGTGTACTTAGTACCATACAACTTTGCTTGCTTATAAAGAATCTGCTCATCTAACTTTTCAGACAAAGGTATATCAGCACCTTGTGTCTTAGTTTTAATTAAAGGAGTAGTTTTAGGAGTAGTAGTTTTAGGTTGACCAACTACAGTAGTAGGCGTAGGGGTAGGACTAAATACATTGTTAAATATTTCATCAGCAATGCTAATAGTAGTTGGAGTTGTGGGTGGTTTAGGAGGTGTTGCCATTTATTTTCTTACCTGTAATTTTGAATACACTTGGTCGGTAAACGGATTAATTCCAGCTGCATTTATTTTTGCTAACACTGCTGTACCTAGATTTTTTACGTATGCTTCAGTATAGGCTTTAGCATTTTGTGCACTGACACCACGTTTAATAAGGTCATTATATCTTTGAGTTGTTTTTGATTTTATATAGTCCACTGCTGGTTTGTATGCTACTGTGTTACCATCTGGACTGTTAACCAAACCATAACGTGCTTCTGGATTTAAACCATACTGGCTGAACACATGAGTTTCTTTTTGTGCTTTGTATTTTTTTTCTGCACTACCTTTTTGATAATAAATATCTTTGAGTTGGTCATAATAATCACCACTAGTGAGACCCGTTCCAGTTAAGTAACCTTCTTTTGCGGCTCTTCTAGATGCTGCTGACACATCTGCCAACGATGTTAGTGTATCAATATTATCTCTAGTAAACGAAGACAACTTATCATCACCACCATAAGTTTTAGTTCTTATATAATCAGGTGCTTCGTAGTCATACCATTCAGTTTGCGAATACCACTTTGGTGGTTTCTTAAAACTGGCAATGGTTCCTTTAGGGTTGGCAATGTACTGGAATGCAGTGTACTGCGATGCTCTTACAGGGTCTTGAAACTCCATAAGATATTGATTGTATACTTGACCTAGGTCTAATCCTGCCATAAATAATCCTTACTTCTTTTTAGCTGTTGCTTTAACTGCTGCTGCTCTAAGTTGTGGGAACTCTGCTTTAACTTGTGCTGGTGTAGCTGTTGGATTAGCTGCTATAAATGCATTTGCTCTAGCTTGTAGAGCTGGTGCATTCGAACCCTTAGCTGCGGCTACTTGATTAGCAAGTGTTTGAACTGCCTTTGAACGAGATGCCGCTGTCTCTGCTGCGGCTTTATCAGCGGCTGCTTTTTCTGCTGCTGTTGCTGCTGCTATACGGGCTGCTCTTTCTTCTGGAGTTTCAGTTGAAGGAGTGGTATCAATATTAAGAGAACCGCTTCCCTGTAAAGTTGCAATAGCATCGCGCAATGCATTCTCACGTGCAATAGAATCTCTCTGGAGTTGTAGTCTAGATGCAGTGTATTGCTCTTGTATTGCATTCAACTGTGCTATCTTAGCCTGGTCTAATGCTCCTTCTTGTGCAGCTTTTTGTGCAGTGAGTGTTGCTTGTGCCAGTCTCTGAGCCATTGCTTGTTCATTTAATCTTGACTGATTTGCTTGTGTTGAAGTTGCAGCAAGTGTTGTCAAAAGATTATTATAATTAGCTGCTCCACCTTGTGCTGCTGCCTGTGCTGCTAGCAATCCTGGTTGGACTCTTGCTGCATCTACACCTTGTGATTGCATGTACTGAGCAATATCGTTAGATACTGGAGCTGCAGTTGCACGTGGTGCTGTGGCATAAGCGTTTTGTGGTGCACTTTCTAGATATGATTTAAGTGCACTGAATCCTTCATCGGTTAAACCTTGTGCTTCTCCATATCGAGTACCTAATCTACTTAAAAGATTACCATATGTTGTATTTGCAAAACCTTCACGAGCAGCTTTTTGTTCTTCTAAAGTTGTGTTTAATGCTTCTGGAATTTGTCCACCTTCAACGCTTCCAAGTTGACCTTGATAATACTTTAATGCTTCTTGTGCACCAAGTCCTTTTCTTTGTAAGGCTGCGGTATCTAGTGCTTGCTGTTGATTATACTTTGCTATTTCTAAATCTAATTTATCTGATGCAGTCTGAGCTTCTAATCCACGAGCACTACCCAATGCATCATAATAAGATGCTGGTGCGCCACTGCCACCACCGCCACCAAGGACAGCACCTGACCAATCATAAGTAGGAAGTTCAAAGTCAGCAGCTACATCAACACTGGGAGTATCAGCTGTTGGTGGTAGTATTGGATTAAATACAGATGGAGCACCTGCTCCTGGTACATTTGTTTTTGGACGCGCACCTGGAGGTGCTGGTTCGTACTTTGTTACTGGCATCTTATCCTACCTTAACTCTAATAATGCTGCAGCATCGGCAGCTATTTGTCTTGCCTTGTTTGATTCTATATCTTTTAATGATTCTTGATAAGACTCTTGACCTTGTGTTGCGGCCAAGTCATATCCTCTTAATTGATTAGCCAAATCACTTTGAGCATAACCTAATTGCTTAGTTCTCTCTAAGGCATAGTCACCCAAAGCTTTGCTATATACGCCTGAACGCACACCCATGCCTTGAAGTCCACGCTGACCATAGTTGGCAGTAAGTCTTGGGACTTGTTTCTGTATACCAAAAGCCGCTTCTTGAATCTGGGTGATAGGGCGTTGACCAGCAGTCTCTGCCAAATAACGCCTGTATGTATTAAGAGCTTGTTGCTGGCCTAGGCTAGTCTGCAAGTTTCTACGCTGCTGCTCATATATTGATGGGTCAAATGCCATTTAAATTACCTCTTATTATTATAGCGAAAATTTTCCATATTACCACTTTTGTAAAGGGCAAGTTGCTAATTTTAATTTAACTTTAGCTTTCATTACACACATACACAAACCGCACTGAGTGGTTGCCTTAATAAACTTTGGGCAATCCTGACACAATGAGTATCTAGTACTTTCTTCTTCATCGCTCACGTATTCAGTCTTTGGATTTAAAAAATCCCAGGGTCTAGTTACGCCTACTCTAGCTTTATAATCCTTCCAAGCTGACATTATTCCTCCGCTAACTTAAATTCTTTACCATCCCATATTATACCAAGATTTAAGCTAAATGCCTGCTCTTTAGTAATTGGAACTATTACGGGTGCTGAATTTAAACCAGCAATTAACGGTTGCATATTAAAGGATATACCAAAAGAACCAGTATACTCTCCATCTACAACAGCTGCAAAATAACTAAATTGTAATTCTTCATTCATTATATTTTCCTTCTATTATTTTAACATAAACACGGAGCATAGGTGCATCCTCCTGGATTACAATATCCAGATTGCACAAATTGCCAGCCACCCCAAGCGATTGCTGTTGGACAACTACAACCACTGCAACCGGGAGGACCGCAGCTGCCATCATAAGATGTGCCACTGCGTTGATATAAACGATTTGGTGGACAACATTGAGAATCGCTTACTGCAACACCATTACAATATGTGCAAGGAGGTGGTGGAACATAACCACAACCAGTGTAATTGGCTATATATACTTGGTCATACGTTCCACAGGAACCGTCAGTATATGAACGCACTAAATCAAAACCTGAACAAAATTCATTGCCTGTCCATTGTCCAGCTCCAGGGCATGATGGAGGAGGAGGAGTATATCCACAATTTACGCTATTGTATTCTAATATTTCTTGATACGTGCCACCACTACCATCAGCACGTAGATTATAAAGAGTAAAACCACTGCATTGGTTTGCTGCAAGGAGTGTGCCATACGGAGGATAAACTACTGGAGCAAATGGAGTAACTGCATTTGATGCTGCTGAAGAAGCAGATTGAATTCCATAGTCAGTTAAAGCATAAATTGTAAAAGTATAAGATGTTCCATTTGTTAAACCGGTTACTTCAATTGGTGAACCTGCGGCAGTTCCAGTAAACCCACCTGGTGATGAAGTAGCAGTATAAGAAATACTTCCTTTACCAGTGGCGGTTGGTGGAGTAAAGGTAATAGTAGCTCGAGTGTTTCCAGCCGTGGCAGTACCAATTGTTGGTGTGCCAACGGTATCACCGCTACCATCTATAATTCCAATGATTGGCATTAAGAACTCAAGTCTCCTAGAGCAACCCAAATATTAGCAGCTCTTTTAATTAAAGTAGCAGCAGTCCATTGGCCACGAGTCTTTACTCCAGGGTTACCATTTAAAGTAACACCAGCAGTAGGAACAAATGTTAATTGACCAGTACCTGTTTGGACAACAGTAATCTGCGTACCAATTGGAAATGCTACAGAAGACTCTAAAGGAATAGTTACGTTAACTGCAGTTGCTGATAAAACTTCAACAATTTTTCCATCATCTGCTAAAACTAAGGTGTAAGCAGTTGTTTGATTATTTGTTGCAATATGATAAACAACGTTTCCAACTACTGAAACGCTAGCACCAACTGTAACGCTGCCAGATACAGCAAGAGATGTTGCGCTTGCCACTCCCAAGACTGGTGTAGTAAGTGTTAATGATGCAGCTAGTTTTACTGAGGTTACGTTGCTATCTGCAATGAGTGCCGTAGTAATAGCTTGATTAGCAATAGATGCTGTTCCTATTGCTCCGGTATCAAAGTTTGAACCAGCAGACAAACCATTGGAAAAGTTTATTATTGCAGTGTTGTTTGAATTGTGCTGTGCAGCAACAATCGGTTGACCATTTTGAAAGTTTGGAAATGGTATTGTAAGTGTAGCCATTGTTAAGTACTCCTAATTTTTCTTCTTTTGAATTTGTAAGCGATTGAATTTAATCCCCAGGCTCTTCCTGGAAAAATTGTTGCATCTGTTATATCATCTGGACCCATGAACTCTAACTGTACTGCAAATCCTCTGCCTAAAGGAGCAATACCTTTTCTTTTAATTACTGCTCCACCAGTGTTGTAACCATATTCTGCAGTGTCGTAAACACCACCAGAACCATCTATTGAATAAGTTCCACCACCAGAAGTAGCATTTAAAGTAATTGTTCTTGTTCCGCCGAGTTGATTTGTTTCATCAAAGTTTTTATAACGATTTAATCTTATTGCTGTAGCCGATGTTACATCTTTAAACACAAAGTATGGACGAATAAAAGTTTTTAATTGAACATATGCTTTATCATCAAACCATGATGTACGATAATAAGATTTAAATCTTCCGCTCAATGATGGTGTTGCACCAACAATAACATCGTCATCAGTATTTGCATAATCATCTACAAAGTATACGTAAGGAAAATCATCATCTGGATGAATCATTAAATAATAAGGTTGGTCATCTGCAGTGCGCCAGTCACAACCAGATACTAAACCAAATCCAGGAATGACAGTTGGAGTTGCATCATCTGATAACATAGGTGCAGACTGGAACATGGTGTATGCACCTGTTCTACCAATGGTAGCATCATATATTAAATTAACAGTTGCATATGCTGGTGGATTACCCTGTTGTGGTGTAGCATATGGCAATGACACCCATACTCTGTTGCGTATAAAGGATAAAGTTATTTTATCAGTGTTCTGTGCATTAACTTCATTGTTAATAATGATTGGTCTTATGCGTTCAAAGATATCTTGTATGCCATTACGATTATAGAAATATAATCCTTGCGGCCAGTCGAAGAAATAAACTCCACCATTACCAGCAACAGCTTGTTGTGGTGTATCAACACCAAGGTTAGTTGAAACTTCTACTAACTGAAATGAGTCCGCGTCATAGCCCATAAGCAAATAAATAGCTTTAGGTTTGAATATCATTAGCTGACCATCAACTATTTTAATTGCACGTATACCTTCTCCACCTGCAATAATATCAATGTAGTCATCTTGGAACCAGTTCTCTGGTGAGCTTTCATGTGACCAACGGAGTCTATTAGGATATGCAGTTAATGTTGGAGTTGCATCACTATTATATTCTTTTGTATTAGCTACAAATAATTTATTAGCATGAGCTACTGTATGTTCTGCACGTGGCATAAAGCCACCAACTGGCAATTGGTATGGTTGCCATGTAGGGCCAGATGCAGTAAGTGGAGTTGCATATGTATCGCCAACATTCCACTTATACATATTTGCTGCATCTCTACCAAGAGCAACATACAAAGTATCTTCCCATTGAGTCATGCCTGCGCCATTAATAGACTTAACTGCTAATGGAGTTAACGACGCACTATCTAAATAACTGAAGTTGCCACCAGAAGAAACATAAACTCTTCCATCATATGAACCAGTTGTTTGATAACCAGTTGTTAACATGATTTGTGGTGCGGCAGGATACTTATAATTATATAATCCTTTTGGATTCCATGTTCCAGTAAATGCTATTGGACTAGGATTTTTTATTTGATAGCCGGCACGCGAGAAGACACCACCACGTGGGTCAATCTCAACATTGAGCATCTCAGGTGATTCATTTGGTGCTAACTGAAATTGGTCAGCACGAAAGTTAAGTCCACCAGTAAAGTCAAATAACTGTTGAACTGCAATTTGAGCCATTGTTTACCAGGCCACCGCACTAGGAACAGATGTAGAACTTGGTAAGACACGAATACCTGGAACATTCAACCCATAACCAATTCCAGATAGTTGTAGTCCACCAGAGTAAATCAATGGTTGGTTACCATTAGGTGCCGTCAGATAATCTTGGTAGTTCTTTAGGTTAGTAACAAATTGTTCTCTATAAACTCTTGCCATTTCTGCATCTTCTTGGAATTGATAGATGCGTGACATGGTATAGGTCATTAGACATGCTTGTAATTCAAGGTCTAAGTCTACATAGTTTAATGATTCTGAGTTAGTTGAATCTAATAGCCAGTTATAATTTGGCTCACGATATCCTCTAAGATAAAGCGTATACAATTGATTTGGGCGCGGCCATAGATATAGTGAGTTAGACCATAGAGAAAAATATGCTGGAATGCCAGGTTGATTATTGGAACCTACCCACCATCTTTCACCTTGGTCTTGACTAATATAAATTAATTCATTACCAAAATTATTATATTGGTCTGTGCCTTGAATTGATACAACATTTATCAATTCTTTTATTTCAAATAAATTAACAATTGCACCTATCGTTACATAAGGGGATGGTGCATATGCTGCATAAAGAACAAATACTGATTGGTTACCAGTGATAACTCCGCTTCCATCATTAGTAGTCGTGTCTATTGTAGATGAATAGTTTGCCTCAAACCAAGGCCAACGAGTATCGGCATCTACAATTGTTTGAAATCCCTCTTTAAGATATTGCAGCACTAGGTCTTGGTTAATATCATCAACATCAGTATCATATCCAATTTGTAATTGAGACATGTCCTCAAGTAAACTAATAAGCCAATAAGAGTTTAAACCACCTGTTGGGTCTAGTGCCATGTTATATTCCTATTCTTTAGACTTTGCTGCTTTAGCCTGTTGATTTAAATGGCCAATACAGAATTCGGTTTTTTTAGCTTGTGGTGCTCTACATCTTTCTTGCTTCATTTCATTCCAGTGTGTGCAAGTTGGCACTGGGGGAATGTATTCCACGCCAGAAGGTGGAGCAAGTTCAGTATTAGATTGCACAAAATTAGGCATAACGCCTGCTACATCTTGTCCAGACTTTGGTGAATTATACATCTCACAGTTTGCTGGAACTTGGCTTGTAAATACTGGCTGTCTTGTCATATGTTTATTATCCTTCGTGATAATTTGTTCTCTATGTATTGTACAAATTTTTTCATTTAAAAGGAAATAGCTGGCACTAAGAGGGTTGCCCGAAGGATGACAACCTTTCAACTCTTAGCACCAGCTAAACCTATTTAACTAGCCGAAGCTAATTAATTTATTATGCGTCAGCTGACAAGTAGCCCTGACGTGAACGGTTGGAGCAAGTAAGCTGTCCGTAGGCCAATACGATGGCGTAACGAGCATCTTTTTGTGCAACTGTACCCTGTTGGAATGGCGTTGTGGTCCACCAATGTCCGTTCATACCAGTAAGCTTGAGGTACTTCGAGTTAAGGAAGTACATCGAGGCATTGGATACCTGGTTACCTGGCATTGCAAGGTCAAACACAACTGGTGTCTGCTTGAACATCAAGTTTTGGAATCCAGCATTAGCCTTAGCTACGTCCTGGTAACGAACGTTTGGTGTCAACAGTGACTCATACTTGCTGAACAACTGCTCAGTGGTGATGATAAGGTCTGGAGTATCATTACCCTTCGATGCGTTGTTGTAGGTATTTGCCATGTTAACTAAGCTCAAAGTTGCACCTTGAATGCCTGCCTGAATGGTTGGGTTCCACCATGCACTGGTTGCTGCGTCGATACCACCGATTGCAGTGTTCAATGAACCAGCGAATCCGCCGATACCGTTGAACTCTTTTGCGGTGCCACCAGTACCGTCATTGGAGCTAAGAAGCTGACCGTTGACAAGTGACTTAATCGACATTTCTGCCTGCATGATTTTAGCATTCAACAACTTGATGATTGCTTCTGTTCCACGGTTCTGTGCTTCTTCGATACCGCTAATTGCGATGGATGCAGCGATTTGCTTCCAGTCGTAAATAGCAGACGTGATGCCGTCTTGTGGGGTAAGAGCAATGTTGTCATAGCCCGAGTAGGATGCAGCGGTTGAGTTCTCTTCATAGAGCACTGGCTCTACGATTTGAGTTCCGCCTTCTTCCATAACAACTCTTCCGCCTGAATTCAGGTGGTTCAAGAGCACGAGGTCCTTGAAGATGTTATCAACCAGCGTTGGCTGGTAGTTTTGTAGTGTCGTAGAAAACAGTGCATTGTAGTCTACGGACTGCACGTTTGGTGAAGTCATTTTATTTTCTCCTTATAATGTTAGTGTTTTAGTTAAAGCCCCAAGCCTTTTTTGGCTTGTTCAAAGGCTTCAAATACTGTTTTAGGTGTAGTAGTTGCGGTTTGACTTCCACCCTTAGAAGATGCGCCTGTGGAAACTATTGTTGCCGAACGCTTAGCTTGAACTCTAGCTTGCTCATCAGCCAGTTTTTTACTGGACTCAGAAGCTTTAGAATAAATTTTATCAAAAGCAACTTGTTTAAAAACTGCTTCTAAATCTGTCATTCCTGTTGCTATAGCTTTAGCTACAACTTCATCTGGATTAAAATCTTCACCGTACTTACCTTGTAATTTATCAATAGTTCTAGTTAACTCATCCATAGCTTTTGATTGCTCGAAAGCTGCAATGCGTTGCTCTAACTGTTGCATTTGCTTTTCAGCTGGGTCCAACCATTCGTCTTCGACTTCTGGTTGAGCTTTTACACCATAGTGTTGCTGCAAAGCTTGCAAGGTGCCTGCTGGGTCTTCCTGCAACGATTGTGCAAGAGTAGCAGCAAATTCAACTTGCTTTCTTTGTTCGCTAAGTTCCTGTGTCTTACGGGTATAATCCGCTTGACGCTGGTACCCAGCTAGAGCCTCTTGTAATGGTACTTGTACCTCTTGACCATCTACTTGCAGTTTAACAAACTTGTCGTTATACTGTGTAAAGTCAAATAACTCTGGCTCTTCTATTACGCTTGCTTCGCCTAATTCCTCGACTTGTCCATCTTCGATAATGGGGTCGATTACTTCAGTACTAGCACTAGCATCATTATTTATTTCTTCATTACTCATTTGGAGTCCATCCTTCTAGTTGGTTGTTCCTATATGTATGTAAAGTTTTTTACATAAACCTTATTGTTGCGGCGCCTGACCTTGTAAGGCAGCCAATATTTCTGGTGGTAATTGTCCTTGAGGGCCACCTTGTGGTGGTGCTTGACCTTGTAAAGCAGCTAGTATTTCTGGTGGTAAACCTGCTAATTCAGGAGGTAATCCACCTTGTGGTGGTGGACCCTGTTGTAGCGGACCACTTTGTCCACCCTGTAAGGCAGCCATTAATTCTGGAGGTAGACCTTGCCCACCTTGGTCTGGTGGCATATCTTGTCCTGCTGCCATTTGGTCTGGGGCCATACCTGGTGGAGGACCACCTTGGTCTGGTGGCATACCTTCTGGTGCTTGTTGTTCTGGGCTTTGTAAGAAAGCTGATGCATTCTTTACTCCGAATCCAGTACTTAAAACATACTCAGCCAACTTAGGTAAGTTAACAAGTCCTGCCTGAGCAAACGGTTGCATTGCTGAAACTATCTGCATAGCCATATCTCTACGGAAAGCTTCATTACGTGGGGCCGTTGAGCCAGCCTCAACATTAAAGTCAAACTCACCAGCAATATAATCTTTATCAAATGATAGCCAAACAGGAGCGTTCTCAGTGCCTATAATTCTTACAGTTTGCTCTCCAGTTAAATACTGTTGAGCAAGCATTATAAGATTAGAAGCACAAGCAGCTATAGAGTTTTCAATAGATATAAGTTTTTCAGCTACTCTAGCATTACCAGACTCA
>Ga0114980_10003464_pt1 | contig 10791 bp, 10 predicted proteins | sample S_140806_EF_Meta_FD_87018 | JGI IMG/M metagenome (GOLD analysis project Ga0114980, IMG submission 87018) | Freshwater microbial communities from Lake Simoncouche, Canada to study carbon cycling - S_140806_EF_MetaG | ecosystem: Environmental > Aquatic > Freshwater > Lake | place: Lake...
ACGGCGCATCTTGAAGATGCTGACCTTGTCGTGCTTGCCATGTGCCAATACCGTGACACTGACCGTTGCGCCGGACACCAAGGGCGTACCCACCTTCAGTTCAGCGCCGTTGCCGACAGCCAGAACCTGGTCGAATACGATCTCTTGGCCTACGTCCGCAGCAATCTGTTCTACTTTAATTTTTTCGCCTGCAGCAACTCTGTATTGTTTGCCACCGGTTTTTATGACCGCGTACATGATGACCTCTTTTGATCTTCTCTGGGAACGGATTTTCACAGAGCCCATCACTATACCACGGCCCTCCAGGTTCCAGGCTGATCACCTGCAGGCCCGAGCTGCGCATCGGTGGGGCTTTCTATAATCAGGGTTCAACATTGGTCACCAAGCTTGCAAGTCAACCCCACCCCACCGCCCGCGCCCTCCCTGGCCGTGATCGCCCAGGACATGCTAGAGGTCGATCGTGTGATCACGCACAGGCTCGAATCCGGCGTGCCGCTGGTCGGCCAGGTGGCTCGCTACATCATTGGCGCGGGCGGCAAACGCTTGCGCCCGGCCCTGCTGCTGCTGAGCGCCGGCGCCCTGGGCTGCCAAGACCCGCAACGGTTCAGCATGGCGGCTGTGGTGGAGTTCATCCATACGGCCACGCTGCTGCATGACGACGTGGTGGACGAGTCCGCTCTGCGGCGCGGCAACGCCACCGCCAACGAGACCTTTGGCAACCCGGCCAGTGTGCTGGTGGGTGATTTTTTGTACTCGCGCGCCTTTCAGATGATGGTCGAGGCTGGCGACATGCGCATCATGGCGGTGCTGGCCGACGCCACCAACGTGATCGCCGAGGGCGAAGTGCTGCAACTGATGAACATGCACAACGCCGAACTGGACGAGGCCAGCTACCTGCAGGTCATCCGCTCCAAGACCGCCAAGCTGTTCGAGGCCAGCGCCCGCGTGGGCGCCATCCTGGCCGGGGCCTCACCGGCCCTGGAGGCGGCTTGCGCCGACTATGGGCAGGCGCTGGGCACGGCCTTTCAGGTCATCGACGATGTGCTGGACTACGCCGGTGACAGCGAAGTGATGGGCAAGAGTCTGGGCGACGACCTGCGCGAAGGCAAAGCCACTCTGCCCCTGATTGCCGCTATGCAACGCGGCACGGCGCCAGAGCGGGCGCTGGTGCGGCAGGCCATTGAAGAAGGCAGCGAAGACAAGCTGGGGGCCGTGATTGAGATCGTGCGCCGCACCGGCGCGCTGGAAGTGGCGCGCCAAGCGGCGGGCGCCGAAGCTGTCCGAGCAGTAGCGGCTGCACAACAAATGCCAGCGGGCCCGCATGCCGATTGCCTGATCGCCTTGGCAACCTCGCTACTGCAACGCCAGTCCTGACACTGGCCCCACAAAGCACGCGCTATTTTTTTGGAGGGGGCTGGGCGTCTCGACATCCATGGCAGCGCCGATGCTTATCGTGCCACACCACGATTTCGCTTCGGGCGACCCTTACAGCGTGCGATGCGCCACCGGAGTTTCCGGTACAGGGTAGCCCGCGGCTCCGAAGGTGCTCACGATGGCCTTGTTCGTATCAAAATACACTTGCCAGTAGGAGTTGGTGTGGGTGTAGGGTCGCACGCACAGCAAAGGCCCCTCCGGTGTGAACTGCAAAATTTCTATGTCTGGCGCTGGGCTGGATGTCACATTAGGGATGGCGGTCACCGCTGTTTTCAAACGCGCAATCGCGTCGAGCACATCCACGCCGTTTGCTACTTTGGCAACGCAATCCACGCGTCGATGGGACAGCGAGCTGAAATTTTGGATGGAACCCGAAAAAACCGTGTTGTTGCCCACGATGGTGATGACGTTGTCAGGCGTGATCAATGTCGTGCCAAACAGACCCAGTTCCTTGACGGTGCCGGTCGTTCCACCAGCGGTCACAAAGTCACCCACCTTGTAGGGGCGCAGCACCTGCATGAAAACGCCGGCAGCGAAATGCGTGAGCAAGCCGCCCCAAGCAGTGCCGATCGCCAGACCGGCGCCGGCCAGCAGGGCGGCGAAAGAGGTGGTCTTGACGCCAAAAATATCCAGAATCGCAAGAATCAGAACAATGTTGAGCAGCACCGAGATGATGGATGTCAGGTAGTTCGACAGCGTCTGATCCACCTTGCCGCCCTTTTGCAGGCCCGCGCCCAAAAGTCGCAGCGCCATGCCAATCAGCCAGCGTCCGATCACCCAGGCAGCCAAGGCGCCGAGTAGCTTTAACCCAAAGTCCAAGCCTTGCGTAGACAAGAAACTCCATATGACTTCAATATTCATCGCGACTCCTGTTAGTTGTGTGTTGAACAATTTTCCGTCTACGCATCGCACCGGAAAATGGCGCCGCAATCATACCGACATCGAAACCAGATATTCCAAGCGCGCCACTGCCAAGGGGCTGCATGCCGACTGCCTGATCGCCTTGGCAACCTCACTGTTGCAACGCCAGTCCTGACACTGGCCCCAAAAAGCACGCGCTATTTTTTGGGACTGGGCGTCACGACATCCACCGCAGCGCCGACGGTTGTCGCAACTGCTTTGACGCCGGTGGCAGCCACTGTGACAGCAGCGTCAGCGACGGCAACCACGGCACAGGCAGACAGGCTTGAGGCCAACACAAGGACCCCTATAGTTCGGATGAAATGCATCGGTGGTGAAGATGGCCAAGGCCATCAGACGGTCATGGTGAAGCGACTGATGTTACACGCCGGCCCGCCGTCGAGGGTTTGATAGAATGCCGCGCTGCGCCGGTGAAGCGGCCTTCTCGGCGCTTCAGCAAGGCCATCGGGGTGTAGCTTAGCCTGGTAGAGCGCTACGTTCGGGACGTAGAGGCCGGAGGTTCGAATCCTCTCACCCCGACCAAAATCACTTGTCACTGCGCTTCGCCGGACTGGCGATACGCGGCAAACGTCTACCACTTGGGAAATCATGTTGACTGTCATTGAGTTTGAAGTCAGCAACCAGTTTCACCAGGTCCTGCGCTTGACTGCTTAAGCTGCTTGCGGCAGCGGCCATCTGCTCCACCAGTGCGGCATTTTGCTGCGTCACCTGGTCCATGCTGCTGACGGCTTCTCCTACCTGGCTGACGCCCGCAGCCTGTTCGCTGCTTGCGGCGCTTATCTCACCCATGATGTCGGTGACGCGACGGATGCTTGCGACCGTTTCCGTTATCGTGACACCCGCCTTGTCGACCAATGTCGTGCCTTGTACAACCCGCTCCACACTTGCGTTGATCAAACTCTTGATTTCCTTGGCAGCCTCTGCACTGCGTCCCGCAAGGCTTCTCACTTCGCTCGCAACCACAGCAAAGCCACGTCCCTGTTCACCTGCACGCGCAGCCTCCACCGCGGCATTTAACGCCAAAATATTGGTTTGAAAGGCGATGCCGTCAATCACGCTGATGATGTCGAAAATCCTGCGGCTTGACTCGTTGATCCCTTTCATGGTTTCCACAACCTGGGCAACAACCTCGCCGCCCTCAGTCGCAACGGTGGACGCACTCGCGGCCAGCTGGTTGGCTTGACGCGCAGAATCCGCGTTTTGCTTTACGGTGGAGGACAACTCCTCCATGCTGGCCGCTGTTTGCTCCAAGGCACTGGCTTGCTGTTCCGTCCTGGCCGAAAGGTCGTTATTACCCTGGGCAATCTCGGTACTGGCAATGGCGACGTTGTGTGAACTGCTGCGAACGTTGGAAACCATTTCCTCCAGGTTCATCTGCATTTCCTTCAGGGCGCCAAGCAGCTTCCCAGTTTCGTCCTTGCTGGTGACCTCAATAGGCGTCGTCAGGTCGCCAGCAGCCACATTTGTGGCAATTTGCACCGCCTCGTTCAATGGCTTGGTCACCGAGCGGGTAATGAGAAAGGCCACGACAGCTGCAAAAATTGCAGCAAACGCGGCAATTCCAATCGCATTGGTGATTGCTGATTGTGCTGACTCGGCGGCCTGCTCGCCATCCTCCTTCATCAGTGATTCCTGAAAGTTGGCCAACTTCCCCACGGCATCAAAGTAGTCCAGTTGTGGTTTCTGGAAGTCGCCAAACAGATAGGCCGTTGTGGCCTCAGGACTCCCGGCCTTGATTCGCTTGATCAGTTGACTTCTGACTTCAAGGTACGCGGCGCGTTTTGTCTCAGCTGCCACCAAAAGCTCTTTGCCTTTAGGGCTGGTAATCGTCGCCTCGAGTTTCTCAAAGATCACTTTGATCTGGTTTGAGTCCTCATCCACCTTGCCAAGCCATTTATCAACCTCGGCGGGGTTGGCCGCAATGATGGCGTTTCGCAAGAAGCGCGCTTGATCGCTGATCTTGTTTTGCAATTCTCCTACTGCAACGATCTTTGGATACCGATTCTTGATGATCAAATCTATCGAGTCGTGAAGTCCAGAGATGCGTTGAATCGACATGGCAGCGGCGATCAACAGCAAAGCCACTGTGAGGCCGAATGCCAGTCCCAGACGCACGCCCACTTTCATGTCGCTCAAGCGCATAAGTTTTTTCGTCGAATATGGCTCGTTGCCATTGGAATGTGACGATACACCAGATAACCACTTGTAAGAATCAGGATGGCACGAAAATTTGAATTGGATAGAGGGCCAGAACAAGCCCTCACACACCGTTACAGGTTTCCTGGATGCCCCCGACCACGGTCGCCAGCGGCAAAGTAGTACATTGTTGCCATCCATCCCACCCATGCATCCGCCTTAACCTGTCGCACCCCTGCTGCCCATGGCCACCGACAAGCCCAAAGACACGCCGGAATTCGTCTTCGATTGGGAGGGAAAAGACCGCGGCGGCAAGCCGGTGCGTGGCGATAGCCGGGGCGCTGGCGAGATTCAGGTCCGCGCTGCGCTGCGGCTGCAGGGCGTGCTGGTCACCAAGATCAAAAAAAGACGCATGCGTGCCGGCCGGCCGGTTCGCGCCAAAGATCTGACCATTTTTACCCGCCAACTTGCCGCCATGATGAAAGCCGGCGTGCCCCTGCTGCAGGCCTTTGACATTGTGGGCCGGGGCAACCCCAACCCGCGCGTCACGCGCCTGCTCAACGACATCCGCACCGATGTGGAAACCGGCACCTCGCTCAACGTAGCGTTCCGAAAGTACCCACTGCACTTTGACAACCTGTACTGCAATCTGGTGGAGGCCGGCGAAGCCGCGGGTGTGCTCGACCAGTTGCTGGACCGGCTGGCGTCTTATATGGAAAAGACCGAGGCCATGAAATCCAAGATCAAATCGGCCCTGATGTACCCCATCGCTGTGCTGGTGGTGGCCTTTGTGGTCACAGCGGTGATCATGATCTTTGTGGTGCCAGCCTTCAAGGATGTGTTTTCCAGCTTTGGCGCAGACCTGCCCGCGCCGACGCTCTTCGTGATTGCCATGAGCGAGGTCTTCGTGCGCTACTGGTGGCTGATTTTTGGCAGCCTGTTCGGCGGCGTCTATTTTTTTCGGGAGGCCTGGCGGCGCAGCGAGAGAGTTCAGCAACTGATGGATCGACTGCTGTTGCGATTGCCGATCTTCGGCACGCTGGTGGAGAAATCCTGCGTGGCGCGCTGGACGCGCACCCTGTCCACCATGTTTGCCGCCGGCGTGCCATTGGTCGAGGCCCTCGACTCGGTGGGCGGCGCCACGGGCAATTCGGTGTACGCGAAAGCCACAACCAAGATCCAGCAGGAGGTGTCGACCGGCAGCGGTTTGACGGCGGCCATGGGCAATGCGAGGATTTTTCCATCCATGGTGCTGCAGATGTGTGAAATCGGCGAAGAAGCCGGCTCCATTGATCACATGCTGGGCAAGGCCGCAGATTTTTATGAGTCCGAGGTGGATGACATGGTGGCGGGGCTGTCCAGCCTGATGGAGCCCATCATCATCGTCATTCTGGGCACTATGATCGGCGGCATTGTGGTCGCGATGTACCTCCCGATTTTCAAGCTGGGGCAAGTGGTCTGATGCTGGTTTCTCCTGGGTTTGATCTGGGCCTGATGGCCGTGTTGGGCCTTTTGGTGGGCAGTTTCCTCAACGTGGTGATCCACCGCCTGCCGCTGATGCTGGAGGCGCAATGGAAGAGCGACTGCGCTGAGCTGTGTGGTCAGCCCGAAACAGAACCCACCGAAGCGTTCAACCTGAGTGTGCCGCGCTCGCGCTGTCCCCACTGCGGCCACGCCATCGTCTGGCATGAAAATATCCCCGTCCTGAGCTATCTGTTGCTGCGCGGCAAATGCTCGGCCTGCGCCAAGCCCATTGCGCTGCGCTACCCGGCGGTTGAGCTGGTCTGCGGCCTGCTGTTTCTCTATTGCGGCGCGCAATGGGGCTTTACCCCGACCGGTCTGGCCTGGAGCGGTTTTTGCGCCTGCCTGCTGGCACTGGCTTTGATCGACTGGGACACCACCCTGTTGCCTGACGACATCACGCTGCCGCTGCTCTGGGCCGGTCTGCTGGCTGCGCTGCTGCAGTGGACCCCGGTGGCGCTGCCGGCCGCAGTGTGGGGTGTGATTGCCGGGTACGCCTCACTCTGGCTGGTCAATGCCGGCTTCAAGTTGCTCAAGGGCGAGCGGCACCCGACTCACCCGGTCTGGGACCTTGCCTGGTGGCTGCATCGCCATGCCACGGGCAAGGATGGCATGGGTTTTGGTGACTTCAAGCTGTTTGCCGCGCTGGGCGCCTGGTTTGGCTGGCAGGGCCTGGTGCCCATCATTCTGATGGCCTCGGTACTGGGCGCTGTCACCGGCATTGCCATGAAATTTTCCAGCGGGCTGCGCGAGGGTGGCTATGTGCCATTCGGCCCGTTCCTCTCCGGCGCCGGGGTGACGGCCATGGTGGTCGGACCGGCTGCCATGCTGCGCGCGGTCGGGCTCTAAGCCATGCGGCCCATGCTTCGCCTTGGGCTGACCGGTGGGATTGGCAGCGGCAAATCGACTGTGGCCGGGATGCTGGTGGCCTGGGGTGCGGCCCTGGTCGACGCTGACGCCATCTCGCGCCAGCTGACCGCGCCCGGTGGCGCCGCACTGCCGGAAATTGCCCGCCAGTTTGGCGCCGAATGCATCACAGAGTCTGGGGCGCTGGACCGAGACCGCATGCGCACACTGGCCTTCACCGATCCCGCAGCGCGGCAGCGGCTGGAGGCCATCATTCATCCCCTGGTCGGACGCGAGGTGCAAGCCCAGACCCTGGCGGCGCAACAGGCCGGGCGACGCTGCACGGTCTTCGATATACCGCTGCTGGTCGAGTCCGGCCGCTGGCGGCAGCAACTGGACCGGGTGCTGGTGGTGGACTGCAGCACCGATCTGCAGTGCGAACGGGTGATGGCACGCAGTCAGCTGTCGCGGGCCGGCGTTGAGGCCATCATCGCCGCCCAGGCCGGCCGGGAACGGCGCCTCGCGGCAGCGGACATGGTGATCTTCAACCAGGGCCTGAACCTGTCGCAACTGGCCGACGAAGTGCGGCAGCTAGCGTCTGGCTTCGGGCTATCATCCGGCCAGCGAACGACCGAAGAAAACACCGCGTGATCCTCTACGAATACCCCTTTAACGAGCGCATTCGCACCTACCTGCGACTGGAACACCTGTTTGTGCGGCTGATGCAGCTGGTGGCGCGCGAATCAGCGATGGACCACCATTTCGCACTCGCAACGGTTTTCGAGATCATGGACGTGGGGGCACGGGCTGACCTCAAATCCGACGTCCTGAAGGATCTCGACAAGCAAAAATCACATCTGGACGCTTACCGCGGCAACCCGGCCATTGCGGTTGGTGTGCTGGATGAGGTGATCGCGCAGCTGGACCACTGTTTCCAGAACCTCAACAACCTGGCCGGTAAGGCCGGGCAATCGCTCACCGACAACGACTGGCTGATGAGCATTCGCAGCCGCATCGGCATTCCTGGCGGCACCTGCGAGTTTGACCTGCCCGCCTACTTCGCATGGCAGTTCAAGTCGGGAGAGCAGCGTCGGCAAGATTTATCGGGCTGGGTGGCCACACTCATGCCACTGGCCGATGCCATTCATCTGCTGCTCAAGTTGCTGCGCGAGTCGGGTGCCCCGCAAAAAGTCATGGCCAGCGCTGGCCAGTTCCAGCAGACCCTGCCCCAGGGGCGGACCTTCCAGTTGTTGCGGCTGGCGCTCGACCCGTCGCTGAACCTGGTCCCGGAGATCAGCGGCAACCGCCTTTTGGTGTCCATCCGCCTGATGCAGCAGGGTGAGGACTCACGACTGCACCTCACCGGCAGCGACACCGGCTTTGAGCTGGCCCTGTGCGCATGAGCAGCAGCGGACCGGCAGCGCCGCCGGTCAAGCCGACCATCGTCCCCTGCCCGGCCTGCCGCGGCGACAGCCTGTACGCCAGCAGCAACCCCTACCGCCCGTTTTGCAGCGAACGCTGTAAAGACCTGGATTTGGGCGCCTGGGCCAGCGAGAGCTTTCGGGTGCCTGCCAAAGGGTCGGGCGATGACTTGGCTGACGACGTGGCAGAGGCCCACTAAAGTCGAGGCCAAAAACCGGCTTAAAGCCCCGTCAATATTGGGTCTTAAGCTACTAAATGTGTAGCACCAGAGAAATCTTGTTCCTGCGCCAGCCAGGCCAGCACCGGCACTGTGCCGGGTAGTACCGGGCTGACCTGCACAGGCAGGCGCTGCCAGGCAAACTGCTGGGCCTCGCGCATCTGCAATTCGCCGTGCCACTGGGAGACCTTGCAAAAATTGAGCCGAACCAGTGCATGGGGGTAGTCCACCAGCTCAGTGCGCCAAAGCGAGGCTTGCACGGTGGTGATGCCCAGTTCTTCCTGCAACTCACGCTGGAGGGCCTGCAGCACTGTCTCACCCGGCTCCAGCTTGCCGCCAGGGAACTCCCAGTAACCGGCGTAGACCTTGCCGGCCGGGCGCGAGGTGAGCAAAAAATCACCATCCGGACGAATCAGCACGCCCACTGCCACCTCCACCACAGCGCGGTTGAGCCCGCCTTCACGCACCTGGCTGGCGTCAGCAAGCAGCGGCGCCTTGCTCATACGCTCCCGGCGTGAGTGCCTGCGTAATCGCGGGCAAACTGGTAAGCCACCCGGCCGCTGCGGCTGGCGCGCTCGAGCGCCCACACCAGGGCGTCGGGTCGGGCAGCCTCGATCGCCGCGGGCGCCACGCCAAACCAGCTGAGCCACTGGGCCACGATGGTCAGGTACTCAGCCTGCGTGAAGGGGTAAAAGCTGACCCACAGGCCAAAGCGTTCAGACAGCGATATCTTTTCTTCAACGCCCTCGCCGGGATGCACCTCACCATCTTCGGTGTGGGTGTAGGTCAGGTTCTCCTTCATGTACTCGGGCAGCAGATGGCGCCGGTTGCTGGTCGCGTAGATCAGCACATTGGGCGAGGTGGCGGCCACCGAGCCGTCCAGGATCGACTTGAGCGCCTTGTAGCCGGGTTCGCCGTCATCAAAGCTCAGGTCATCGCAGAACACAATAAATTTCTCGGGGCAATCCGACACCACGTCGACGATGTCGGGCAGATCGACCAAGTCAGCCTTGTCGACCTCGATTAGGCGCAGGCCCTGGCTGGCGTATTCGTTCAGACAGGCCCGGATCAGCGATGACTTGCCAGTGCCGCGTGCACCGGTCAGCAGCACGTTATTGGCCGGCCGGCCTTCGACGAATTGCCGCGTGTTGCGTGCTATTTTTTCCTTTTGCGGGTCGATCTCTTTCAGGTCGGCCAGCCGCATCGGCCCCAAGTGGCGCACCGGCTCCAGGACCCCATGGCCGGCACTGCGCTTGCGGTAGCGCCAGGCCACGGCAGCGGTCCAGTCGGGCGCACTCAATGCGCGAGGCAGCACCGCCTCAATGCGACTTATCAATTGCTCGGCGCGCTGCAACAGTTGCTCAAACTGCGGGTTCATGAGCGGTAGTCCGCGTTGATGGTGACGTAGTCATGGCTCAGGTCGCAGGTCCAGACAGTATCGGCAGCATCGCCGCGCCCAAGCACCACCCGCACAGTGATCTCGGACTGTTTCATGACCCGCTGCCCATCTTCTTCGCGGTAAGCGGGGTGGCGCCCACCCTGAACCGCCACATGCACGTCGTCCAGGTACAGGTCGATGCATCCCTGGTCCAGATCGTCAATACCTGCGTAGCCCACGGCGGCCAGAATTCGGCCCAGGTTAGGGTCACTGGCAAAAAATGCCGTCTTGACCAGTGGCGAATGGGCAATCGCATAAGCCACCAGCCGGCACTCGGCAGTGGTTTTACCGCCTTCGACAGCCACCGTGATGAATTTGGTGGCACCCTCACCGTCGCGCACGATGGCCTGTGCCAGCTGCTGGGCGACGCCCAGCATGGCGGCCTTGAGGGCCTGCCCCTCGGCGCTGGCCAGCGACTCGATGGGGGCGTGCGAGGCGCGGTTGCTGGCAATCACCACCAGCGAATCGTTGGTGGACGTGTCGCCATCCACCGTTACGCGGTTGAAAGATGCTTCCGCCAGCGCCAGCGCCAGCTGCTGCATGAGGGCCGGGCTGACGCAGGCATCGGTGGCGATAAAGCCCAACATGGTGGCCATGTTGGGCCGGATCATGCCGGCGCCCTTGCTGACGCCGGTGATGCTGACCCGGCTGCCGCCGATGTGAAGCTGCGCGCCAAAGGCCTTGGGCAGGGTGTCGGTGGTCATGATGGCTTCGCTTACGCGCAACCAGTTGTCCTCACGCGCGTCCGCCAGGGCGGCGTCCAGCCCGGCTTCGATGCGCTCATTGGGCAGTGGCTCCATGATGACGCCGGTGGAAAACGGCAAGATCTGCTGCTGAGTCAGACCCAGTTTGCCCG
>Ga0114980_10003465_pt1 | contig 10791 bp, 11 predicted proteins | sample S_140806_EF_Meta_FD_87018 | JGI IMG/M metagenome (GOLD analysis project Ga0114980, IMG submission 87018) | Freshwater microbial communities from Lake Simoncouche, Canada to study carbon cycling - S_140806_EF_MetaG | ecosystem: Environmental > Aquatic > Freshwater > Lake | place: Lake...
ACTGAAGAATAGCGTGGTCGGGCTGCCAAAAACCCACTCAGCTTATGTGCGCCAGATATCCTTCACTGGTGAGAATTGTCGATGTTATTGCCCGCTTTAACCAAGGCGGGACTGCCGGTTGGCTCAATGTGTTGATTCAAGGGCAACGGCTTGAGGGCCATGAAGTAGTGCTGCTCGCTGGGAATGTTCAGGCGAAGGAGGTAGAGGACGGTAGGTTCGCTGAACTAGGCGGTGTTCATATCCAAGGGCTCGGAAGAAGTATCTCGATTTTTCAAGATTTAAAGGTTTTTTTGACTCTGCGTAAGATTTTGCTCGAAATCGATCCAGACTTAATCAATACTCACACTGCAAAAGCAGGACTAGTTGGCCGTCTTGCTGCTCGCAGTATTTTCAAGAGCAAAATCGCAGTTGTTCACACATTTCATGGACATATTCTCTACGGCTATTTTGGAAGAATTAAAACGAACATTTTTGTTCAACTTGAAAAAATCCTTTGCAGGCTAACAGATGTGATTCTTGTGTCTGGATTAAGGGTAAAGAAGGAGTTAATCAGCAAAAATATAGGAAGAGATGCCCAATATATTGTAATTCGGCCAGGTGTCCCACCTCTTAAAAATATTTCTCGCAATACTGTTCGTCAGAAATTATCTATCACCGAAGACCGATTCACAATTGGTTGGTTGGGTCGACTCACTGACATAAAGCGCCCCGATCGCGTTCTTGAATTAGCCGAGCTGCTACCCAACTTCATTTTCCTTCTAGGGGGAGATGGTGAGTTACTCGAATCATTAAGGCAAAAGGCCCCTAAGAATGTGATTCTCACGGGATGGACAACGCCCGATGATATTTGGTCGGCGAGCGACATAGCACTCCTCACTTCTGCTAACGAAGCTCAACCCATCTCTTTGGTTGAAGCTGGCTCGGCAGGTTTGCCACTTATAGGTGAAAATGTTGGGTCGGTATCTGAAGTAATTAAAAATGCTGTTAATGGCTACCTCACTCATGACTTGGATTCACGAATAAAAGCTATTGAAAAATTAGCCTCAGATCCAGAACTACGCCATCAGATGGGCGAGGTTGCAAAAAAGACCGCAGTTGAGATGTTTGGGGTTGAACAATTCTTGGATTCCCACAAACTTGCATACGAGAAGGCTATAAAAATACGCCTAAACTCGTGATTTCAGGCTGGCAATCAATAGGTGTCAGACTTTTGTAGACACGCTAGCAGTGCTAACCTCCCTCATAAGACTTGACCTACCGCTTTAAGAAGGAATTTTCAATGCACTCCAAAGTAATCGAAGTTGGATATGGAAATGTCAAGCGTGTAAAAATCGGTGGTGGTGGCAAGTTGGTGCTGGTTGGCGGCCCATGTGCAATCGAAGATCGAGAACACGCATTTATGATGGCTGAACGTATCGGAAAAGTATGTGATGAGTTAGGCGTAGATTGGGTTTATAAGTCTTGCTATGACAAAGATTGTCGTTCATCCCCAGATAGCTACCATGGCATGGGAATTGAAGGTGGACTACAAATTCTTTCTGACATTCGCGAGAACTTTGGCATTCCCGTCACCTCAGATTTCTCTGATCCTGCTTGGGCAAAAGCAACTGGTGAAGTATGCGACTTGGTTCAGGTACCAGCTTACCTCTGCCGCCAAACTTCAATCCTGCGTGCTGCCGCTGAAACTGGCCGCCCAATTCATTTAAAAAAGGGTCAGTTTATGAGTCCTTGGAACATGGCTAACTCTGTGAAGAAGATTGAAGCAGCCGGAGGAAACCAAATTCTACTCGCCGACCGTGGAACTTTTTTTGGTTACAACATGTTGGTGAACGATATGCGCTGTTTACCGATCATGGGCAAGACTGGATATCCAGTTTGCTATGACGCAACACATTCAATTCAAATGCCAACTTCGATGGGTGATATCTCTGGTGGTCAGAGAGAGTTCATACCTGCTCTCGTACGTGCAGCCGCAGCGTGTGGCATTGATGCCTTATTTATGGAAATCCATAACGATCCAAAGAATGCAAAATCTGACCCAAATACAGTGTTGAATGTTAAAGACTTGAAGCATGTCCTTGGCCAAGCCAAAGCAATGCATGAAATGCGCTTGGAACTTCTAGAGAAATTTGGTCCAGATGATGTCGAATAACCAAACTGTCAGTACAAAAATGCTTGGGATAGGCAAATTCCCTGTTTTGAACCCAAAAGACACCCTAAAAAAGGCCCTAGATGAGATGACAAAACATCGCCTTGGGATTGCTTGCTTTACAAATGATAGTAATGAGTTAATCGGTATTTTAACTGATGGTGACTTGAGAAGGTTATTGCTCACAAGACAAAATCCTTTGCCTGCCCTTTTGGTCACACCAGCGATTGAATTTGGTCATGCATCCCCGACGTCTATTCAAGGTGAACAGTCCTTAACTGAAGCCGCGACCTTGATGCACGATAAGCAGATCTGGGACCTTCCAGTAGTAGATGGAAATAAGAAATTGCTGGGGTTAATTCACCGTCACGATGTTAATTGATTTAGGGCTTTTCAACTCGTCTATTTTATGGAGGCTTTAGAAAATTGACAGAAATAATCAAGAAAAAACTTGCTCAGCGTGAATTAGTTTTTGGAGCCTGGGTGTCGTTTTCGCACCCTTCGATAACAGAGATTTTTGCTGGGCATGGCTTTGATTTCTTAGCAATTGACATGGAACACACAACAATCAGCCTTGAGCAAGCTCAGCGAATCATTGCTGCAAGCCAGAGCTTTGGAGTTCCTTGTCTGCCTCGACCCGTCTCACACTCAAATGATTGGGTTAAACCTTTATTGGATTCAGGTGCAGACGGCATCATCGCACCTATGGTTAATAGCAAACTTCAATCCGAAGCGATTCTTGACCTACTGAAGTTTTCACCTGAAGGTAAAAGGAGTTTTGGCGTTAATCGCGCCCACGGATATGGAAGCAATTTTGCGAAATATGTTGCGAATTGGAACCAATCATCAATTTACATCGCCCAAATAGAGACGATAGAGGCCGTTGCAAATATTGCCGAAATTCTAAGTGCAACAAATCTCGATGGTGTGATGATTGGGCCGTATGACATGTCTGGTTCACTTGGTGTTCCGGGTGAAACTACACACCCGCTTGTTCAAGAGGCTGAAAAAACTGTAATTGCCGCCTGTAAATCTGCGGGTAAGTCTTGTGGCACCCAATTGGCTGATTTTTCAGAGGAAAATATTCAAAATGCAATTGCAAAGGGTTATACCTTCATAATTGCTTCTTCGGACCTTTTTGTTCTCAATTCTTGGGCAGAACATGCTGAAAAGCTCGTAAAGAAATATTCTAATGATTAGACACTCAGAGCTCTTTTCGCTTGAGGGAAAAACGGCAGTTGTTATAGGTGGTGGTGGACACATTTGTTCTGCTCTTGCAGATGGCTTCGCAGGTGCAGGTGCCAAGGTAGTTGTGGCTGACTTACGTTTAGAAAAGGCAGAAGTTGTGGCATCTGCAATTAAGTCAGAATATAAAACAAATGTACTAGCTGCTCAAGTAGATGCCAGCTCTAGAAATTCTCTCCAGCATTTATTAATGGAGGTGACTTCGAAGTTTGGAAAAGTCGACGTAGTAGTTAATGGTGCTGGGATAAATAGCCCCAAACCGTTCCTTGAAATTACCGAAGAAGATTGGCATGAAGTGGTCAACTCTCAACTAACTGCAACCATGCTTGGCTGCCAAGTTTTTGGTGAGGCTATGACACAACAGCGCTCTGGGTCAATAATTAATATCTCGTCGGCGTCAGCCGACCCTGCTTTATCAAAGGCTTATGCCTACTCGGCAGCCAAGGCAGGAATTAGAAACCTAACTCAAAATTTAGGCCGTGAATGGGCTCAATTTGACGTTCGAGTCAATGCTATACGGCCAGGGTTTTTTCCCACAGAGTGGAACCGCAAAAACTTTATAACAAAAGAGCGTGAAACGGCCATATTAAGCCACACGCCAATGAATAGGTTTGGTCAGACTCATGAATTGGTGGGGGCAACAATTTTCTTAGCCTCGGAAGCATCTAGTTTTGTCACTGGAAGCGAAGTGATAGTTGATGGTGGTTTTTCGGCGATGACGATTTAGGAATTAGGTATGACTAACACACTTGTAATTACCGGAGGATCTAAGGGTCTTGGATGGGCTATCGCTGAGAAATATCTCCAAAATGGGTGGAATGTGGTCTCTGGTTCACGAACTAAGAGGATCAACATAGCTGATAAGTTTCAGAATCGATTTAGACAGATTGAGATGAATGTATGTGACCGAGTTGCACATAAAACTCTTGTTGTAGAGGCTATTGCCTGGACGGGTCGAATCGATTGCTTTATTAATAACGCTGGCTTTTCTGAGTGGCGCTCAATTGCGGATATCGATGAAGAGTTTCTGACTTCAATACTTCAAACAAATTTGATGGGGTACTTCTGGGGCTCACAAGCAGCTGCATCAGTTCTACAGCCGGGTTCAAGCATTATCAACATTTCTAGTTTGGCAGCACGCCGTGGCACTCCAAACAACAGTGCTTATGTAGCTTCAAAATTCGGTGTCGCTGGCTTGACCCAGAGCTTGGCCAAAGAGCTCGGTCCAAACGGTATTCGAGTTAATGCAGTGTGCCCCGTCCTGGTAAACACCGAAGGTTTAGTGGAAGCGTTAAGTGATGAATCATCACCCGCTGCAGGTGAGCCAGAAAAATTCTTAAAAAATTTTGCTTCAACACAGACTGCACTTGGAACACTCCCAAGTGCTGAACAAGTTGCGGATATGTGCTTTTTCCTAAGCAGCGCACAGGCGTCAGCTATCACTGGACAGTCGATTAGTGTCGACTGCGGAGTACTCCCAAACTGACATGAGCTCACAATTTAAAATTGGAATCATTATTCCCGCAAGAATTGCTTCTGTACGACTACCTGGTAAACCACTTCTAGACATCTTTGGATTACCGATGATCGAGCATGTCAGACGCCGTGCCATGCTGTCGTCGCTTCCAAATAACGTGATTGTTGCATCCGGGGATATGGAGATTATTTCCTTAGTAGAAGCTTATGGAGGTACTGCGACTAAATCGATCCAAGAACATGCAAATGGTTTAAGTAGAGTCGCGGAAGCAGCCAATTACTTAGATTTTAGTCATATAATAGTTCTACAAGGCGATGAAATTTTAGTGCTACCAAATCAATTGAATTCCCTTATTTCTAAGATAACTACAAATCCGGAAGTGGACTTTTGGAATGGTATTTGTTCTCTAGAGTCGGCAGATGAGCTGGACGATCCTTCGGTTGTAAAATGTACCCTGAAGACGAACGAATGTATCCAAACAATATTTCGAAAGACACCGTTAACCTCTCCAGTTTCCATACAAATGTCACTCGTTAATAAGATCAATGGTCTTTTTGCTATCTCGAGAGATTTTCTAATGGAAGTAGTTAAACACTCATCAACACCTATAGAAGATGCAGAGTCAATTGAGCAAATGAAGATTCTAGAATTATCAAGAGAAATTACAACTTTTGATATGCAAAAGAATTATCCCTCAATAAATCTTCCCAAAGATGTAGATAAAGTGATTGAACTGCTTTCGCGCGACCCGGAACAAATTGAGATTCTGAGCCAAATCAAGAATTGGTAGGAAGCGAAATGGTTGATAATTCACTTATAGACAGTCTCCGAAAGATTAGACTGGAGTTGACTAGTGCTTTTTTGCTTGCAAATCCTTTTTTTCGATTAAGCAAACCAAACCATGAAAACTTAGTTAAGTATAAAAGATATGGCGCACAAAGTACTAAATTTAGACTCACTTATAATCTCTTACGATTCCCTTTATTCGCATTTTTACAGGGAGCTTTCAATATATTGTTGTCTTTTTCTACTTATAGAGAATGGGTCTCTAAACAAAATTTCAGGGGAAAATCCTTTGATTTCATGGGGATTTCACAAGTGACATCTTCTAATCAAGAATTTAAGGCAGATCCTTTGTTAGGAGAAATTCCGCTCAAAGTGGCTATGGGTCAAACTCTCTGTATGTTCTATTTAAATGGCACGCGCATTCCAAGAGGAGTCGCACAAGAGTCACTAAACACCGAACAGTTCCAAAACAACATTGTGAACTCAAAAACGCTCTCTCCCATTGGAACAATTGGGGTGTTTCTTGAGAACCTAAGTGCCTGTGGCACAATATTTAGACTTCTGCTTCAAAGAAATAAGTGGACTTCTGAAGAACGTCTCCTACTTTCTGAAGCCTTACTTTATCAACTGAAAAGACCAACTTTTGCAAATCTTTTTTTGATACGAAGGATAAGTGAAATTCTTGATTCTGCAAAAGTAGGAAATATATTTTTTACATTAGAAGGCCATGCCCATGAGGCAGCGCTTATTACCTTGATTAAGAAACGGTATCCTCATATAAAAATCAGGGCGATACAGCACGCACCAATTGTTCCAAGTCAATTTGGTTACTTTGATAATCTGAACATGCTAAGGAGTTCGGATGCAATCCTCTGTTCCGGTGAGGTCACCTATCAGCTGACAATTGAATACCTAAAATCTCAAAATGCTGAATGCAAGGATGTAAGAATTATTGGTTCATCTAAAAATCACCCAAGGGAAATTCTAGACAGGTATTCCTTAAAGGAAGCGGTCGGTAAAATTCTGTTGCTACCCGAGGGTACCGAAAACTCGGCTATAGAGTTTCTCCAGTTGCTTAGGCACCTGTCGTTAAACTCTCCAAATGTAGATTTTCTTCTAAGACTTCATCCAGCGACTCGTCAAAGCCCGAAAGTAGCCAGACATTTAAGTGTGATACTCCCTAAAAACGCTAGTATTTCTGAAGGTACTCTGAAAGATGACCTTGAGGCATCTATGTGTTGCATATATCGTGGTTCAGCGGCTGCCATAGAGGGGCTGGCTTTCGGTGTCATTCCAATTCATTACAATTCAAATCTACAATTTGATCTTGATCCGATTGTCTATGAGCGTTTAAAACATCCTAGATGTACTAATTATGAGCAACTAGAGATGCTTATGAAGAATTTAACCAAACCTGGTGCTCTACATAGCGCTGAATCTTCAGATTTTGTAGATTTTTTCCAAGATTACTACGCTCCTCTTAAAATAGAAGCACTAGGTTAGCCTTCCTTACATAGTTTTACAGTGGCGATTAAGTGACCAATTTGCATTCTTTTTGATAGTTAGTTGAAAAGTTATTTCCCAAAAAATTAAGAATGCTTTAAACATGCTCATTGCAAGTTTTTTTGGCGTCTCTTTTGAACTTACAATAAAAAATATGCTTCTCCCGATTTGAGACCAAAGATACTTGGGCCTTGAGAATTCATTGTTGGCAAGAATGAATTTCAATCGCCAATAACTTGCAGACTCAAAAACTATGGGATTTGATAAATCCGTAGCCATTGTGGGTTGAAAATCAATCTCTATTCCTGGAACATAAATTAGCTGTCCAAATTTACTTTGATTATATGAAAAAATCACATCCTCAAAAGCAGAATATCGTGATTCTAGATAATCTGAACCGTAGAAAGCTAGGGATGTCGAACTCCAAGCAGAAATGCCATTCAACCACTTGGTCTCTATAATTTCTTTTGAATTCACATAAGGAACCGGATGGCCACTTCCTAAAACTTCACCAGGAACTGATCCATTCAAAAAAAAGAGTTTCGAAAGAATTATTTCGACTTTACTCCTTTGGATCAAGTGGGATGTTGACGGAATTCTGAATCCAACACCTAGGAGGTCATTCGTACTACTTGTTTTCCAAAAATTAATTACACTCGTTAGTTTTTCCAAGAAATCTCGACGTAGAAGAACATCATCATCTAAGAAAATCGTCCACTCTATTGAATCATCTAGTGCCATTATTCCAAGCATTTTCTGCCTTATCTGTCCATAGAGGTCAGTCTTTACATGCGATACGCGAAAAATCTTGGAGTATTTAGAAAGGACATTAGAAATGTCAGAACCTGAAGCAGAAACTACAACTTGACTCGGTTGCTCGTCTAACCGAGCAATACTTTCAAGAAGTGCTTCTAACTGGGTTGGGCGATTTCTCGTACTAATTAGGATTGCAATTTTCATACTATATTAGTTTAGTATTGGAGCGATCCAGAAGCCAGCGCAAAACCTGCAAAGGGGGAACTAGTTATAGCAACGACATCTGGAGCTGCAATCCGGCTTTTGATTTTTGATTTGGATGGAACTTTGGTCGACTCAGGTGGCCAAATCTTTGAAGCATTGAATCAAGCATGTCGTGAATTTGGTTTCGAAGAAATACCTGAATATTTGTTTACTGAACGACTTGGTTTACCTATTCAATCAATAATTGCAGATTTGAAAATTCCATTTCTACTCCAAGCAAATCTCATTGATTTGTTCAGAATTAACCTACGTGCCCGAATCGAGGAGTCTAACGTTCTTTTCGATGGAGTTGAGGATTTCTTAAAGTTAGCAAAGAAATTTGGATTCTCGATTTCCATAGCAACTTCCAAGCCAACATATTTAGCTAAGTTAGTGGTCAAGAATTCAGCTTTAACAAAATATGTAGATTTTATACAAGGGACAGATGGCTTTCCCGCTAAACCCTCTCCTGATGTGATTCTAAAATGTCTTCAGGAATTCAATCCCACTTCAGCAATTATGCTCGGAGACAGAATTGAAGACATCATGGCTGCGAATGCTTGCGGGATAGCGAGTGTAGGGGTAGCACAAAGTCACCATACAGTTAAAGACTTAGTCGATTCAGGGGCGAAACTGGCATTTCAAAATTTTTTTGAGTTAGCCAGCACACCTGAGAGAATTTGGTCCTTACTGGATCCTCCCAATGAGCCGAATTCTCACTCAGGTACCATTAGTACATGATTCACAAGAACTTTCTTCTTCTTATTATTGAGCGGATCTTTCTGCTGATGAATAGAAAGGTTTCCCAAGAGCTCGCCATGCAAAACACACATGTCAAACTTCTTCAAGAACATTTCTACCTACATTTACGTTTGAAACTTGATTCTGCATTAGAAGAATTTAGATTAATGCATAATCAAGCCCCAGATTTATCCGTGTTTGCAAAAATCTCCCAGAAAGATGTTTCTCTGGCCTCAAACCAGAAACTTATCTTAAGAACGATACATTCATTGAATTTTAATAAATCAATTGTCTACTCAAAAACATTCGGCACAACAATTTGGTTTCCTATAGATAGGAAGTGGCAAGACCATTTGGGCAATCTGGGATTACAGTTTAATGGTCCGATTTGTAGTGTATTGCTGGTCTTTTTCAAGATTTTTTCTACCTTCAGATCTTTTCAGAAAATGCTTGGTCAAGAATTTAAAAACCTAACATCCGATTCTCCACAAAACATATTAATCAGCGAACAAAGAGAGAAGAATTCCTACATATATCTATCTGGTTTTACCGAGGAAAATTTTCCAGATATGAATTATGATACACATAACTTTCTTGATTGGTTTTCTAACAAAGTTGGTACAGATAATATCTTCATTCACAACTGTATCGATTACAAAACTTCAAGAGAATCGCAAAGCCAAATCTTCTACCAACACACTCCAGTACCCAAGATTTCTCTGATAGAGAGATGGTCATGTTATCTGATTTTGACAACCCTAATTATACGCTATGTGTTTAATCCCCACCTTAGAGTGTTTGACCTTATTTCGCAGGTCGATGAAACTCTTATTTCACTACAATTATCCAGAAGTCTCCAAAATTGGAGCTACAGTTTTGCAATGTTTCCAAGTACGGTATTGGTAGCGCAGCCGCTTTGGTCAAAATTTCTTGAGAAATCTGGAACAACGGTAGTTCTTGTGAATTACACGGCCATGGCTGAACCTTTAAGTCCAAACTTGACAAGGATGGTTGACGGAATCTGGCATCTTTCCTCTTGGAACGATACTTGGGTTGTTGATGAATACCAAGCTTCACAAATGAAATCAGTAAGTAGTTTTTCTTCGAAAAATTACTTATGTGTCGGTGTGCCTTTTTGGAGTGGGAGGATCTATAACCCTATTCCTCGTGAAGCAAGGGGCTGCATCGCAGTATTTGATACACACATTCGCTCAAACCAGACTTTTAGCGCTGGAGTTGTTGATGAAATGGGATGGAATGATCCAATACTAGAAGAAATATTCATTAAGATTGTTCTCGAGGTTGCAACAGAATTGAATCTGGTAGTACTGCACAAAAGAAAGAGAAAGGTGTCACAAATACATCAGCTGAGAGTAGATAAAATCACTCAAAAGTTAAAAGCCGAGTATGGGGATTCCTACCAACCAATTGATGAAAGTTTCTCTGCAAATTCATTAATTGAATTATCTATAGCTGTTGTGTCTAAGCCGATCTCGACTACCGCATTTGTGGCTACAGAGATGGGGAAGCCTTCCATAATTTTGGATCCAACCATGAATACACAATCTAATGATCCAGGATTGAGAGATTGCAAACTTGCATATACGGCTGATCAACTTTTTCAAATTATTAAGAATTCTCTTGATGTTTAAATTGTAATTAAGTTCTGGCTAAATCATCTAGTCTAGTAATTCATTCTGATTGTGTGGCCTCCGAGAGAGTCGCCTTCTTTACAAGCGGACGTAACATACAGTTCATGTGAATTTGTACCGAGAACGCATGATGTGGGTCGCTCAAAAGGTGTAGGCAATTCTAAGTCAATTACTCCACTGGGTCTAAGTTTTATGAGTGCAGAACCATCCCACCTAGCATTCCATAAGTTTCCTTCTGA
>Ga0114980_10003466_pt1 | contig 10790 bp, 10 predicted proteins | sample S_140806_EF_Meta_FD_87018 | JGI IMG/M metagenome (GOLD analysis project Ga0114980, IMG submission 87018) | Freshwater microbial communities from Lake Simoncouche, Canada to study carbon cycling - S_140806_EF_MetaG | ecosystem: Environmental > Aquatic > Freshwater > Lake | place: Lake...
CTGCTCTTTGCGCACACCGGCCCGGCGCAACGCTTCTTGCTCTTCCCAGCGGCGATACGTGTCGTAATTACCCAGAATGTCTTTCACATCGCCTTCTCCATTGAGCACGAAGATGTGGTCGACCAACTTATCGAGGAAGTAACGGTCGTGACTGACAATGACCATGCAACCTGGATAATAGAGCAGATATTCTTCCAGCGCAGCGAGCGTAAACACATCGAGATCGTTGGTAGGCTCATCGAGAATGAGGAAGTTCGGATTCTTCATCAACACAAGCAACAACTGTAAGCGCTTGCGCTCACCACCGCTGAGTTTCTCGACATACGTGCTGTGCTGATTGCGGGGAAACATAAAGCGCTCGAGCATCTGTGAAGCTGTGATGGTCTTGCCTTTGGTGAGCGGAATAAAGTCGGCCACTTCGCGCACGCACTCGAGCAAGCGCTGACCATCCTTGAGCGGCATGCCTTGCTGGTTGTAGTAACCAAACACAACTGTATCGCCCACGACTACTTTGCCTCCATCCGGTTCGAGTTGCTTGGTGAGCATGTTAAGGAATGTTGTCTTGCCCGTTCCGTTGCGGCCCACGATGCCTATCTTCTCTTTGTTCTTGAATACATAATCGAAACCGCCAAGCACTTGGGTGTTGCCAAACGACTTTTTCACTTTGTGAAATTCAACAATCTTGCTGCCCATTCGGCTCATGTTGATTTCGAATTCGAGGGAATCGGGATCGTCGCTGCGCACGAGGCTTTCCTTCAACTCATAGAAACTGTCCATGCGCGATTTGCTCTTCACGGTGCGCGCTCGCGGCATGCGACGCGCCCACTCGAGCTCCTTCTTGAACAGCTGCTCGGCCTTGTCGCGCACTACGCTTTCCAGTTGTTCGCGCTCGGCCTTCTTCTCGAGGTAATACGAGAAGTTGCCCTTATAGCGATAGATGGTTTTGTTTTCCATCTCCAGAATTTCATCGGTGATGTTCTCAAGAAAATACCGATCGTGCGTGATCATGAAGATGGTCATGTTCGACTGCGACAGGAACTCCTCGAGCCATTCAATCATTTCTAAGTCCAAGTGGTTGGTAGGCTCATCGAGCAGCACCAAATCGGGTTCTTCGATGAGCACCTTCGCCAATGCGATGCGACGCTTTTGACCTCCACTGAGTGAGCCCACCTTGCGATCGAGGTCGTGGATGTCGAGCTTGCCCAATACTTCACGAGCACGCGCCTCGTAATCCCATGCTTGGTTGCGGTCCATGGCATCGTGCGCGCGCGTGAGTTCTTTCTCATCACCCGATTCAACGGCCTTTTCATAATCTGCAATCGCCTTTGTTTTCGGGCTATCGGCCGAAAAGATATTTTCGAGAATTGTCGTATCGTTGTTGAGTCCGTGCTCTTGCGCCAAAAAACCCAGCCGTACTTCTTTGTTGTAGGTCACCAATCCGCTGTCGGGCGTATCCAATCCTGCGAGTATGCGAAACAGCGAACTCTTCCCTGCCCCATTGCGCGCAACGAGGGCAATCTTTTGTCCCTTCTCAATACCGAACGACAGGTTTTCAAACAGTACGTGAATGCCATACGACTTGGAAACATTTTCGACGGAGAGGTAATTCATAGGAGGGAACAAATGGGGTGCAAATATCGGTCGCAAAAAGGTGCATCGACAGCGTATTCGAACGAAGTCAGAATTTCGCGAGAATTGTATGACCACCCATTTTTTGTAATTACCTTTGATTTATGGGAGCCATAAAAATTGAAATCCTCAATCCAAAGGCCCTGCAACTCATCAAAGGGATGCAGGACTTAAACCTCATTAAAGTTAGTGATGAGCCCAGTTCGACTATTCATGCGTATTTAAAAAAGATGCGCAAGAAAGCCGGCTCTGCACCTTCTGCTGAAGACATTGCAAAAATTGTCAATGAAGTCAGAGCGAAGCGCAATGCCAAGAAATAAGCCTATTCGAGTTATAATTGACACTAACCTTTGGATTAGTTTCATCATATCTAAGCGCTTCGATGTTCTTGACTCAATCATTCAATCCAATAAGATCAGGCTATTATTCAGCATTGAACTCATAGAGGAAATTCAAGCAACCATCGAAAAACCTAAGTTAAAAAAATACTTTGAGTCGAATGCTATTGAAGAAATGCTTGTAGCTTTCGAACCCTTCATAGACTTGATTCCGGTGAAAAGTAACATCAATGTTTGTCGTGACTCCAAAGATGATTTTTTGTTGGCACTATCTAAAGATGGTAAAGCCAATTTTTTGATTACAGGAGACAAGGATCTTTTATCCATTGCGTGTTTTAGAAAAACAGATATTGTCACCTTCAAACAATTCATTGAATTCATCGATTCACCCAAATCAAATTCGGCTTAGATGGCAAAGCAATCAATGTTAATCCCATCCTCCTAATTTCAATTGCGCACCCCGCTATCTTCGCCCAATGAAGATGACCTGGCAAATAAGCCCCTGGAGCGAATTATCTACAGAAACGCTTTACGCCCTTCTCGCCTTGCGCGCAGAAGTTTTCGTTGTTGAACAAAACTGTCCGTATCAGGATGTAGATGGAAAGGACCTCAAAAGTCTGCACGTGTGTGGCTATAACGAAAATGGCGAGCTCGGCGCCTACGCTCGTTTGGTGCAGCCCGGTGTTTCATACGACGAATGGTCTATCGGGCGCGTGGTTACTTCACCTCGAGTGCGTCGAACAGGTGCCGGCGAAGAACTGATGCGTTCGTGCATGGCGTATTTCAATGAGCATCGCATTTCTTCTGTGCGTATTTCTGCGCAATCTTATCTTCACGATTTTTACACCAAGTTCGGATTCGTTCGAGTGAGCGAAGAATACCTCGAAGATGACATCCCGCACATGGAAATGCTCTACACACAACCGTAACCTATGCATTCAGAAATCGCATCACGCATTCAACAATTGAACGCCTCCAAGCACACCTTGGAAGCAGCCATTGCCGCTGCCAACTGCGACCCGCACGTTGGTCGTGAAGGCGAGTGGAGCTTGGCACAGCTGGTAGAACACCTGCTGGCATCAGAAACCGGCACGCTTGGCTATATGAAAAAGAAAAGTTCAGGCGGATGGGATGCCCTCGAGGATGCAGGCGAAGATCATCATGCAAGCAGCGCAGCCATTAACGCAAGGCTTGAGAGCGACGAGCGTTACAAAGCGCCTGATGTTCTCCCTGAACCCAGCAATGCCATTGCACTGAACGACCTCATTGAAAAATGGAATGCCTTGCGCGAAGAACTGCTTGATTTCGTTTCTCACATCCAACCAGAGCATTTTCACAAATTGGTCTTTCGACAACCCGCCGCAGGTATGCTCACTGTGCTGCATGCGCTTGAATTCATGGATGCACACTTACGGCACCATCTTCCACAAGTTGCTCGTATAAGCGGGAACGCATAATGGATCTGCCCAAAACACATCAAAACAACTGGTCAGAAAATGCGCTGGTGGCTCTGGCTTTTGCCATTCCCTGTGCTAAAAAACTGATTCCTCTGGTAATTGGTATCGTATTCATTGTCGCCATCACCCGAACCATACGACTCAAGAAACTTCAAACACCGCAGCGGATAAGCCTTCCGCTTGGCCTGCTGATTCTCTATGCGTTGTTGATTGGAGGCCTTTGCTATACCGATGAACCGGAGAGAGGATTGATGGAACTAGAAATAAAACTTTCATTTTTAATTTTCCCGCTGCTGTCATGGTTGCTTCCTAACATCGGTTTGGAATCATACCGAAAAATATCTCAATCGTTTGTGCTGGGCTGTCTTGCCTTTCTAATCATTACTATCAGCAGAGCGGCCGCCATAAGTTTTCAGGCGCATGACCTATACTTCATGAGTTATGAAAATCTGAGTTGGTATATTCACCCCACCTATGCCGCGCTCTATCAGAGCTTCGGTATCTATCTGCTCGCGGATGCAGCGCTTGAAAAGAAATATCTACTGAACAAACCGCGCTTGCATGCTATCGCAATGGCGTGCATGCTTATCTTCATCGGGCTGCTTGCATCTAAGGCGGGATTAATCGGCGCCATCATCGCAATAGCGCTATGCTCATGGAAAGCATTTCAAAAACGAATTGCATTCGGAAAAATCATGACTGGTGCTTTTGCGGCAACGACCATCGTGATAGCAACCACTGCTGTTTTGCCGCAATCGGCGCATCGCGTTCAAATGGCGATGCAAGATTTACATGTCACCGAAAATCCAACAGCCACGGGCGCAACTACCGGAGCATCCGAGGTGCACACCGTTTCACTATCCAGCACACAACTTCGCCTGGTTACTTGGCAGGCTTCGTGGCACGTGTTGCTGGCTCATCCGTTTGGAGCTGGCACCGGTGGCGTGCAAAAAATACTGGACAATCTTTACCTGATGGAGGGTGAGACGTTTGCAGAAGAACACCATCTCAACTCACACAATCAGTTTCTCCAAACCGGCGCCGAACATGGCTGGCCAGGATTAGCCGTGCTCATACTTCTGCTGTTTGCGCTGGTTCGCTTTGTTTCAATAAGCACTGGACTGCACGTAGCGCAGGTATTTGCCTTACTGTGCGGAATGAACTTTCTCTTTGAGTCGTTTCTGGAAGTTCAGGCCGGAATTGTATTCTTCAGCTTTTGGATTTTGATATTCGCCAAAATCAAACGCGGTTTTTAGACTCAGTTGTTTGCATCGGCCAGCCGTGAAGTTTGCGAAGCATGCATCGCATGATACTCCTTGACCGCCTTAACAAATGAAACAAACAACGGATGCGGATTCATCACCGTGCTTTTGTACTCAGGATGGAATTGTGCTGCGAGGAAGTATGGATGACCTGGCAGTTCGATAATTTCAACCAATCCGCTGTCAGGGTTAATACCCGTGCACTTCATTCCTGCAGCTTCAAATTGCGTTTTGTATTCGTTATTGAATTCGAAACGGTGACGGTGACGCTCTTCAATACGCTCAACTCCGCCATACGCTTCACTTGCCTTGCTTCCGGCCAACAGTCGACATGGATAAGAACCTAAGCGCATGGTGCCTCCCTTGTGCATGATTGTTTTCTGCTCGGCCATCAAACTGATGACGGGGTGAGCGGTGTATTCCTTCATCTCGGTTGAATGCGCATCGGCAAAGCCAAGCACATTGCGGGCAAATTCAACGACCGCCATCTGCATGCCTAGGCAAATTCCAAAAAACGGAATCTTGCTTTCGCGCGCATAACGAATAGCTTCGAGCTTTCCATCCATGCCGCGAGAACCAAAGCCGGGTGCCACTAAAACGCCATCTACACCTTGCAATTTCTCTATCGCATTCTTAGGGGTGAGCTCTTCGGAATGAATCCAGCGAATTTCTACACCCACTTCGTTGGCCGCTCCGGCGTGATTAAACGCCTCAGCAATCGACTTATAGGAATCCTTCAGCTCTACGTATTTGCCAATAAGAGCAATAGTCGTTTTGCTCTTCGGATGTTTGAATCGGTTCAAGAAATCGATCCACTTTTCGAGATTGGGCGTTGCATTGGGTTGTACTCCGAGTTTTTCGAGAACCACTTGATCGAGCTTTTCTTCGAGCATGAGCAACGGTACATCGTATATCGTGGACGCATCGATACTCTGAATAACGGCGTTCGGTGTGACGTTGCAAAACTTCGCAATCTTGTTGCGAATGGAAGGAGAAAGCTCATGTTCAGTGCGGCATACGAGTATATCGGGCTGAACTCCATTCTCGAGCAACATTTTCACTGAGTGCTGTGTGGGCTTCGTCTTAAGCTCTCCTGCTGCCGACAAATACGGAATGAGTGTGAGATGAATTACAAGACAATCGTCTTCCTTTTCCCACTTCATTTGACGCACTGCTTCGATGTAGGGCAGCGATTCAATGTCGCCCACTGTGCCGCCTATCTCCGTGATTACAAAATCGTATTCCGACTTAGAGCCGAGTATTTGAATGCAACGCTTAATCTCATCGGTTATATGCGGAATAATCTGAACTGTCTTTCCCAAGTATTCGCCTCTGCGTTCCTTCTCAATGACACTTTGGTAGATTCTACCTGTGGTCACATTGTTGGCCTGCGAAGTAGGGACATTCAAAAAACGCTCGTAGTGACCAAGATCCAAATCGGTTTCTGCGCCGTCGTCGGTCACAAAACACTCACCGTGTTCATACGGATTGAGGGTTCCCGGATCGATGTTGATATAGGGATCGAGTTTCTGGATGGTTACGCGATAGCCTCGCGATTGAAGGAGTGTGGCTAAAGAAGCGGAGATGATTCCTTTGCCAAGCGATGAAGTTACACCGCCGGTAACAAAGATGTATTTGATGTTTTCTGACATGACCCGTATGAAACGTGCGAAAGTGCACTTACGGGATACAAAAGTAAATCAATTGGTGTAGCACATCCTCAACAAGTTTTCCATTTTGTTGAAGCGTCGCAATTAATCTTCTTCTCGGAGCGGCCTGGTAAGGCTTTCAACCACTTTGTATTCCGACAAAAACTCTCGGGCAATTACACGCAGTATGGTGTAAACGGGAATAGCGATTACCATACCTAATACACCGCCAATGGTGCCTGCCATCAAAATCACAATGAAAATTTCGAGCGGATGCGCCTTCACACTGCCGCCCAGTACGGTTGGCTGCACTACAAACGCATCAATAATTTGCGCACACACAAACACCAGAGCCACTTTGAAAAGCAAAGGAAACAGCTGCGCTTCAAAATCGAGATGCAGCGAGGTGGTTAGCGCAATTAGAATACCCAAAGAGGCTCCGAGCAAGGGGCCGAGATACGGAATGACATTGACCATTCCCGCAAACAACCCAATGAGAAATGCATTTTGCACACCCAACACGTAAAGCGAAACACCAACCATAGAAGACATGATCATGCTCTGCAGGGCCACTCCCAAAAAATAGCGGCGCAACAAACCATGGCTGTGCGTAAGTATCACCTTTATCTTGCTCATTTGCCGGTCGGGGGTGAGAGTAAGAATGATGCGCGAAAAGAGAAAACCATCCTTCAAAAAGAAGAAGGAAATGAATAGAACAGCAAATAAGCCAATGATGGCATTGCCCACCACTCCAAACAAATCATTGAATGTTGCCTGCAACCATTCCGAACTAAATATCCGCTGAAGATATTGAACGGCATATTGCGTAGGACTTTCGCCCGCTGTGTACTTCGACATGTCGTAACCGGATCGTTGCACCTGCTCATCGATTCGGAGCGAAAGTTCCTCGGAATTTATTTCACTGATAATCCTGATTTCGCTTGTGATTAGCGGTGAGAACAACACCACCAACAAAGCGAGCACCAATAAAAAACTACTCAGGGCCGCCATTGCACGCGCCCAATCGGGGAAACGCCATTTGCGAATGCGCAAGCGCGCAATTCCATCGGAAAGGGGTTCGCATATAAACGAGATAACGACTGCAATTACGATGTAGGCAATGATGACTCTAAACAGCCAGAGCATGGAAATAAGCAACGCAACGGCTGCCAGGGTAAAAATTATCTTCCAGTTCTGACTGAGGTTCTTCATGTTAAACATAGCGTTTAGGGAAGTCAAAACTAAGCAAGTTGCAGGTTCCTGCGCTTACCATCGACCACGAGTTGAAGGGAACCTCAATTTCGGCTATCGAGCATGTGGCCATCACCACCCATTCGCCGGTGAGCAGGTTCACAAGCGATGATAAACCGGGGTTATGCCCTACCAACATTACACTTTCACGCGTATCGTCAAGACCATTCACAATAGTCAGCAGTCGATTTGCATCGGCCTCGTATATTTTTCGTTCGGTGTCCCATTGCTCTTCGCTCAACCCGAGGCGACGTTTAAAAAAGCCGGCCGTGGTAATGGCCCGATTGGCAGGGCTGGTCAGAATGAAATCGAGCGCATGAGCTGCCTCCGCGAATTGATCGGCCATGAATGGCGCATTGCGCATGCCGCGCTCATTGAGCGGCCGGTCGAAATCAGACATTCCCTCGTGCGACCAATCCGACTTTGCATGTCGAACCAAGTATAACTTTTTAGGCATGGCGCAAACCTAAGCAATAGCAGGATTGAAAATTTCACTTCAAGATGCAATACATTTACACACGGACAACTGAATGTCCGAATTGCAGATTTCATTCAGCATAGCCCCCGTGCAAATCCAATCGGCATGAAAGAGAGTATTCTTCATTTCTTCGAACAGTTAGACCCCGTAACAGGCGCTCTCATTGCGACCACCTTCACCTGGCTTGTGACGGCAGCAGGCGCAGGATTGGTTTTTTTCTTCAATACGATGCGTCGCTCTGTGCTCGATGGCATGCTTGGCTTTACCGGTGGCGTTATGATTGCGGCCAGCTTCTGGTCGTTGCTTGCTCCCGCCATCGACATGAGCCCTGGTGAGGGTTTCGTGAAAGCCATGCCGGCAGCCGTAGGCTTCGCAATGGGTGCATTGTTTTTGTTTGGACTCGACAAAATACTGCCTCACCTGCACCTCAATTTCCCTGAGGATAAGGCAGAAGGAGTAAAGACTAAATGGCACAGCACCATGCTGCTCGTGCTAGCCATTACTCTTCACAACATCCCGGAGGGCTTGGCTGTAGGAGTTTTGTTTGGAGGTGTGGCGGCAGGTATTCCGGAGGCATCCATTAGTGGTGCTGTGGCACTGGCAATAGGAATTGGGTTGCAAAACTTTCCCGAAGGTCTTGCCGTTTCGATGCCACTGCGCAGACAAGGCCTCAGTAAATTCAAGAGTTTTTGGTATGGTCAGTTGTCGGCCATCGTTGAGCCCATCGCAGGTGTTGCCGGAGCGTTGCTGGTTATGCAGCTTCAACCCATACTCCCCTACGCACTTGCATTTGCCGCAGGCGCTATGATTTACGTAGTGGTTGAGGAAGTAATTCCGGAAACACAGCAAGACAAATTCACCGACGTTGCCACCCTAGGCTTCATCGGAGGGTTTTTGGTGATGATGCTGCTCGATGTCGGATTAGGTTGACGGTATCAACTCATCAGCCAACTTCACAAAATCAACTCCATCGAAATTCCCCGAAGTCATGAACAGGAGATTGGCATTTTGCCACGACTGTGACCTTAGTTCCTGCATAAGCTCGCGAGAGTCGGTATAGACCTCCACATTATCGGAAGCAAAAGCCTCCTTTACCTGTTGCGGCGAAATAGGGGGTAATTTTTTGTGCTCGATGGTATGCGGATTAAAATACACATACGCCTTGTCGGCAGCCTTCATGGAGTCTTTGTATTCACCCAGAAAATTGGCATTCAAACTCGAAAACGTGTGCAGCTCCATACAGGCTACTAAACGCCTGCCCGTGAACTGTGCTTTAAACGCGGAAGTAGTAGCCTTCAACTTGGAAGGCGAATGTGCAAAATCCTTGTAGATTACAGAGTCCGCAGTTTCCTTCACGGGTTCGAGGCGACGAGCCGCACCTTTGAAGGATTTCATCGCCTCATAGAAATCAGCATCGCTCACACCCATCAACCGACACACTTCCATGGCTCCTTGCAGATTTTGCAAGTTGTGTTCACCGAAAATTATGAGCGGCACTTCGCCAGCCGGTGTTGTTAGGTAGGTAACGCCGTCGCGAACCGCATGCGGATGAACAACGTATGGAATTTTCTCGAAATCGCCGCCGTGTAATTCGCTGATTCGCTTCACTTCAGGGTCCAACGAGCAATACACCAAAGCACCCGACGGACTAATCTTATCGAGGAAAATTTCAAACTGGCTCACATAATTTTCGAAAGTCGGAAACACATTGATGTGATCCCAAGCAATGCCCGTCAACAAGGCAATATCCGGATGATACAAATGAAACTTCGGACGCAAATCGGTGGGCGACGACAAATATTCATCGCCTTCGATTACAGCAAAACGAGCATTTTCCGTGAATCGAACCATGCAATCGAAGCCCTCGAGTTGAGCACCTACCAAAAAGTCGCATTCCAGGTTGCAATGCTTGGCCACGTGCAAAATCATGGCGGTTGTGGTGGTTTTGCCGTGGCTGCCGCCTATTACCACTCGGGTTTTATTTTTCGTTTGTTCGTAGATGTATTCGGGATACGAGAAAATGCGCAAGCCCAATTCCTGCGCTCGCAGCAACTCCGGATTATCCTTGCGGGCATGCATGCCCACGATGACGCCATCCAAATCGGCTGTGATTTTTTCGGGGAACCAACCTTCTTCGAGAGGCAATAATCCACGCTTGCTTAAGCGCGATTTACTCGGCTCGAATATCTCATCATCGCTGCCCGTAACAGCGATACCCTTCTCATGCAGGGCAATGGCCATGTTGTGCATGGCGCTTCCGCCAATGGCAATTAAGTGAACTTTCATATGCTAACTATTTCGATTGAAAATTGGTGACATACTCTCCTAGCTCGGCGTCTATGACGCCTGTTTATGAGCCTGCACCTGTTGAATGTTTCGCGTAAAAAAAACACCCCATGCTACATTCGTCCGTAATCTCGTGTACACATGTCACCGAAAGCAGAAGAAATAGCTCGCTCCGCAAAATCGGGCGTAGGACCGGAAGTGCTCATGCACGTAGGCGATCGCAAAGACACCCCTGTGAGTGTGCGACTCATCGATTATGATCAGGCCGAAGTGCGCGAAAAGCACATGATCAACATTTCAGAATGCGCTACCTATGTGCATTCAGAAACCGTCAGCTGGTTTGATATCGACGGCATACACGACCCAACAGTCACGGAAGCGATTGGGAAAGAGTTCGGCATACACATGCTTGTGCTGGAAGACATCATGAACAGCACAAG
>Ga0114980_10003467_pt1 | contig 10789 bp, 11 predicted proteins | sample S_140806_EF_Meta_FD_87018 | JGI IMG/M metagenome (GOLD analysis project Ga0114980, IMG submission 87018) | Freshwater microbial communities from Lake Simoncouche, Canada to study carbon cycling - S_140806_EF_MetaG | ecosystem: Environmental > Aquatic > Freshwater > Lake | place: Lake...
CAAAACGGCTTAAAATACCTTTTGCTTGTGATACGTTTCTCCATCCTGCACCAAACTTGCGCCGAAGAAACTGTTGAAGCCTGAATTTACCCACCTTGGTCAATGGAAGTTGTGGCACATCTTCTCCCAAAGATTCTGCCAGTCCAGAGGAATCAAATTGCCCCGGAGCTTTAGAGGCCATCATGTCTTTCATTAACATTGGTCCAGTTTTCATAATTACCTGTTAAAGCTAAAGTCACCAAAGGTTGGTTCTGGCATGGTTGACATTTGTGGAGCTTCCCACGGTGTTTGATAGCTAGATGGTCCCATGCTAATTCCAGCCATTCCTCCGGGGGTAGACCTAAATCCTCCAGCCAGTTCAGTTGTTTGATCTGCGGCCGCGGCTTCAGGAGCGGCAGGACCAGCCGCCATCATTCCAGCGAACTTCATTCCTTGTGAGCCTAAGTCGCTAATCATTTTCCCATAGCCCATTTCTCCGAGATATTCAGATCCGGCAGTTCTCATAATTGCCTCTCCGGTTCCTACTGCGGCATTAACTTGTCTTGTTTGAATATCTCCAAATCCTTTTTGGATGTTCCCTAAAAGACCGGACATTCCATTATAGGCTTGAAGCCCGGTGTATCCAGCACTGGTTTGTCCCTGTTGCAGGTTGCCGATACGCTGAACGGCATTATTAAGGCTTGTCTCTTCAATCCCGGCTCTCATGTCAGATGTTTTTTGATCGAAGTCATTAAGGGCATTAACTCCGGCTGATGAGGTCAAAGCATCAGGCCCCAGTTTTTCAACAAGAGATGCCCTTAGCTGCTCTCTTTGGCGACCGCGCTGATTATCAAAAGACCTTACAACGCCAGATGCTTCACCGCGAAGCTGACCATATAATTGCTTTCCCTGCTCCATAATTGCAGGACCATACATTTTAGTAACCTGCTCTGTAAGTTGGTCAATCATTGCGCTCGATTGAGCGTACATACGATCATACAAGTTTACTTGCTTAGTAAGATTTTCAAGCTCTTGGCTTGTGGGAGCGGCGAAGGCAAGGGCCTCTTCTCTCATTCTTCCAGCCGCACCAGCTTGCGCCTTACCAATTTTTTTTTGCGCCTCGGCTTGCATGATGTTTCCACCAACCGAAGCCGCCGCCGCTGCTCCTGCAATAATAGCCGTTGTTGTTGCGATTGCCATATCTAACCCCCAAAAATAAAGTTAGTCATCCCATTATCGGTTTTCTTCCACTTCCGAGACTCTAACCTGTTTATTAAATTAACATTTTTAACTGAGGTGAACAACAGCATGCCATTAGTTTTGGCATAATCCTCAGCAAATCCAATGATCCCATTTAGAACATTTGACCGATATTCCCGGCGGCATTCCTTGTGGCATACAAGCCACTCAAACCATCCCAGATTGGAGTTGCTATGGTACACAAAGGCCGCCCCCAAAACCGCTCCACTGTCCTCCTCTGATGCCACAATAACCACGGGAGGAAGGCTTCCAATAGGGATGCTCGGCCAGTCATTCATCTCCCATAATTGGCACACCGAGTCGTATACAAGATGCGTTTCGATGAAAGAAGTAACGGTCTTTTTTTGATCTAATTGATTTAAGACAGCCATGTCACAATCGTCTTTCTGGTTCCCTTGGTTACTGGAGTCACCTCATGCGGATGCGTGTATCCAGATGGGAATACAATAACATCTCCATGTCCTAAAGTTATCTTTACTTCTTGCCTGTGGAACAATAAATGGCCTCCCTCATAATCATCGTTAAGGCCAAAAATTACAGAGATTTCTCGATCCTTTAAATGGGCCGCCTTGTTTGATCTATCAATGTGTTTTCTATATCCACGACCCTCTTTGTATTCGTTATATCTAAATGGACTATTTCCAATAATTCCAACATTTCCATATAAGGATGCCATCTCATTTAAAATGGCCTTACACTTTCCATGTAGAATGTTTGAAATTTCTGACCTCATTTCAAGGAATGAAATCTCAGGTCTGTATTCATTGTTTTTAAAGTATTCGTTATTTGACATATCCATCTCAAATAACTTTTTAGAGTATGAATCTATGATTTTTTCACAAGTTTCTTTTGTGATAATTTCCTTAAACAATAAAATGTCGCCAGAAACAAAACTACTCTTTAGGGTATTTTCCTTTGATTCCATCTATTTTATTCCAGATAGCCTGAAGCTCAGAAGTGTCGTTTCTTAAAAACTTATGAATAGCATCAAGTTGATCGCCAACAGAAGGGTATTCGTTTCTTCTTTTTTCTGAATACTTGAAAAGTGTCCTGCTTTCTTGTCCGGACTTTAGTTTTGAAACTTCATCCAAGATAATTGGATCTACCGAAATACCCTTTCTTACCGCATCGGCAACAAATTCAGATCTATTTTTTGTAAATTTAGAATTATTAATTTCTTCTACAAACACCTTGATCGTTTGAATGTTTGCTTTTTTTGCTGCTAAAAATCTTCTATTACCATCAACCAGATAAATGTCGTTTCCTTTTTGGTATCCGATTAAGGCTGGAAACTGTTCTCCAGAAGCATAAAGATCGGCATAAAAATCAATTCTAGCGTTTCTTCCGAGCAAGTGTTCTTGTGATTCTGGATACTTTTGAGATCTTATGTTTGCTGTGTTTAAATTAAATTCTTTTAAAACAAAAACGCTAATATCTATTTCTGATCCGCTTAATCGCCATAATTTGCATCCAACTGGAAACACACAATCATCAATCTCTTGCTTTATTCCGTGAGGAATCCCTAACCCCTGTAATTTGTAACGATCAAATCTTCCTCTATGTGCAATGTAATCATCAAACGAAATAAATTCATTTGATTTTAATTCGTGGATTTTTTTATCGGCACTATTATTGATTTTTTCTTGCATCATTTTTTATACCTTAATAATGAAGTTTACCGCAATGTTTTGTGGTCTTGTTTCGGTTCCCCCGGTAGCACCAGTCTGAGGAAAGGTATCTCCTTCCCAAGCCAGTGGACCCGGTTCATCTTCGAATGTTCTCTGAATGTTTTTATTATTGTAAGTATGGGTATGTGATTCAAACACATCAACCTGAAACGATCCAACGGAGTTTCCTGAGTTGCCTCCGGTTGAAGAAGCCAATCTTGTTCCTGCATCTGGATCTGCATATTGGCTCATTGTACCGCCAGTGGTAATACTGCTAAGAGCTTGAATAATCGGACTAGTCGCTACCGCATTTGCGTGGGTGGTTGCAAATGAAAGATCGGTATCATTGATATAAACCGTAAACCATGTTGAGGAAGTATTTAATCCGGTCGGAACAGAGCCAGTAAATCTTACTGGAAATCCTGATCTCTTAATTCCATGACCGCCTGAGAATGAAACGACATTGCCAACTACTCCTGTAATAAGAGCATTGGCAACGCTAGCAGTACCACGGAGAAACTGTCCTCTGAAATCAGGAAGGTTAAAACTTGTAGAACCATCACCAGATCCGTATGCGGTTCCGATTGCAGCAAAAAGATCTCTGTATCCAAGTCTTGATACTCTAGCTCCATCACACAACAAGTAACCAGATGGTGCGGTAACTCCACCGTAGGCGTTAATTGTACCAGCAGGAACAGACCTTGGTTCCTCGGTTGTTTTTTCGTAATACTGTGAAATGGGCAGGATCAACGCGGAAGATCCATCGTTGAAAGCGGAAGCCACGCACCGAAGCCGCTCAAATGGATGATAAAATCCTCTAAGATCAACCTCGAACACGGGAGCAATGGATGTAATGTATTTGTTCCCATTTTCATTCAAATAGAAATAGTAATGGGTGCTAGAGTTTTCTGATTCTCCGGGATACATATCGACCGTCATATCCCAAAACCAGCTTTGAAATTTATTGTCAATTACCGCCCCATTGACAGAAATTTGAGTTGGAATGTCTTTGGTGCTTTGAATTGAATTTGTTGACACAGAATCAACATCAATTTCATTTACTTCGCTATATCCAAGGAAAAACTTTTCAGATCTTGCACAAATTGTTTGGCTCGCATTTTGAGCGCACATTCCAACAAAGATGGCGTTAGCGTTTACAAATGTACCAGTGTAAACCTTCCATCTGTCTGCCGAACGATCAAACCAATAATCTCCAGTTGAAGGAGATGATGGGGCAGGGCCATTTGTGGTTGGAGGATTATAAGTTACCGCCAATGTACTGTCGTTTTTAAGAAACACATAAGTAGTTCTTAATAAAGTAATCGTATGCCCGGTAGTCAGTGTAATTGGTGGAACAGATGCGTTTGAGGTGTTCCTAAAGTATCCTCGTCGGATGCCAGAAATCAAAGTAGAACTTTGAACTGTACCAAGAAAGTATTCATCAAATGTTCCATTGTTAATTTGAAAGATTGCCTGTTTTCCAACAAGGGCAACAATAGATGCGCCAGCACCGCTAATGGTAAACTCTGTGGCCTCCTGAGATGCCTGATCTCCGTTGAATACGCTAGCAAGGGTGGCTGTATTAGATAATGGAGCAAACGAAAGAAGGCCGCTAGAAACATTGGCTGTCAAACTCAATACCGTATTATCAATCGAACAAGCAAACGGCTGAGGAACAGAGGCGTTTAGCTTTACCCCTGCCGCTCCATCGGCTTGCAAATAGGTCGGAAAACCAGAAAACGCAGTCTTTAATCCTGTATTCACCCTTGATGGAGTGAGGTTAAAAATAGAGTCTACGGCAGTATTGATAGAATCTAGCGATTGGGCCGGACCCTCATACCAGTAGCCTTTGCCCACAATCCGGGAAATTACATACCGAAGTCGCTGGATCTCATCCGCAACCGAAATGGGCTGTGTGAGATTTTCTGTTCCCAAACCGCCCGGATTCGTTTGGGTCTGCATCTGGTTTAGGTTGGCCGAGTACCCCTCGGAATGAACTGCGTCGATATTGGCAAGGAATTGATTAAACTCGGCATTGAGATCGTTTGCTGTTAGTGCTTCACCCGGATTCCAAATCTTTAATCTTGAAAATAATCCTGCCATTGTTAGATCCTTTTACTCAGTTTGCTTCTTTCCATCTTGCCCTGCAACCCTATAATACACCTTAATTCCTGCTAGCTTATAGGGATAAACGGACCCCAAATCATCATCTGGATTAGGACCAGTAAATGTCTGGCTTGGAGGTGTTCCTACCTGTGTCAGTACATTACCATCTCTAATTACAAATGAAATCGTTTTGCCTCGTCCGGCCACTCTATTTGCGGCATCTCTAGTTCCACGGCCATCAAGATAGCTCTCATCCAAAGTAAATACCGGATTGCTGTATTGCTGCGTTAGAGGTCCAAAAATCTGCCCACCTAAAACCCCGTTATAATAAGGCTGGAAGGTAAATGTCTGCTTAAACTTTGAATCAATATATACATCAACTGCCAATGGGTATGGTGAACTTGATTCGAAGTCCACTTCGAAAAAATCGAAGATCTTATTGTTTGGGCTTCCAAGATCTAAGTGCGGCGTTTGGAGCCGAAAGGGAACGGAACTAGAATAGTAAGGAGAGGTGGTAGCCATTTCTGAAGTCGGAGAGCCGCCCAAGTTGTTTTTGCCAAACAGTAATTGATCGTCACCATAAGAATCCCTAAAAAAAGCACAACAAGTGAATGAGCTAGATTTATATCTATGCCACGAAACCCTTGGTGTCTGTTGGTTGAAGTCGATATAAACAAATGAATCTGGGTTCATGTCAGAAGAGGTAAAACTCGAAAAGGCAAAAAGCCCGATCTTCTTTTGGGGTAAATACTTCCCAAAGCTGCGATTTAATAACTGCTTGCGAAGTATGTTTCTAAAGATTGATTCTGTCTTTAGTTGGGCTAATAGATCGGCTTGATAAATGTCCCCAAGCCTGAAGGCCGCAGTAAAACTTGCAATGGTTCCATCGGTAGACATGAAGAACAAATCATCTCCAGCCTCAAAATAAGACCGTGAAGAAGCTATGCCAACATTGTTTGAAATTCTTTGGGAATACCAGTTTGTAGGAGTTGGGTCGTCAGACACCAAGTAATAAACCCCATACGGCTTTTTCCAAAGGAACACTCTGCCTTTAAAGACAAAGGCCCCGAGAAGTCCATCCTGTTCTCCCGAGAAGATTGAAATGGTAGAGTTGCCAGTACCCACGAAATCTTCCTGATCCAATCCCGTACTAATATATAGCCTGTGGGGATCACTCAAGTTACCATAAGCACAAAGCCTATTGCGGAAAACAAACCCATTTGTGGGGCTACTTGTGGCCCAATCCAAAGCAGGACTTGTAATGTTTCGCCTAACATTAAGGTCGCCTTCAATAACCTGTACTGGACTGTTGCCACTAAAAATAAAAATCTTTTTTGGTTGAGTCTGATCTTCATTACCGCCCTCTACGATGTTGGCAGTTCCATTGATCGAAAGATTCGCCGGGGCGGTTAAAATTGGAGTAACCAATACCCTCGTCAGTGGATCAAGGAATTTATAAACATTCCCTGTATCGGTAACAACGATATGCCTTTCAATGCCCGGAAGAGGATAGTAGCGATGAACCGCAATGGGCTTCTCGCCAACAAAATTCGGCGAAGAAAAAGATGGATTGCCTAAAACCCATGGATTGATTTGTTCGGCCTTTTCCGCAAGACCATTATAAAACTGCACATTATCGCATCTGATAAATGCGTTCTGTGGAATATTTTGCTGGGCAAGGTCGTACATCAGCCCATAGTCACCAAACTTAATCTCGGCTATCTGTCCCGTGTATGGCATTTAATACCACCACCAGTTCCAGTTTCTCCTGTAATCGTAGGTCCGATCAGGTCTGGCAATCATCCGACCAAAGTCCGGATTAGTTGTAATCTTTTCCTGTTTCCAAGCCTTGACCAAGGCTCGCATTCCTGCGCGAGTAAGCTCTCTGTATTCCGTTGCGCGAGAGTCGTTCTTATCAGTGCAAAGATAATAAGCGGCATAATACTCAAGGGTTACCCGATGGTCCCTTGGAATAATTGGTATGCTCTGTTCGCCCTTAACGGTTTCGGCCACCGTCAATGTTACCGCAGTGACACCATTGACAAGTGTATTAGACCCCACTGTCAATAATGGCGCATCTCCGTAGAACCCATTGAAGGTGATAACCAAACTTGTCGCCAAGGTTCCGGCTACGGTTGCAAGGGCAAGACTAGGAATGGTGTTTATTGCCGCTTGAATTTGTGCGGCAGTTGCGTTCCATGCAATCGAAGCAGATGGCACACCATTAAAAATTAAAACATAGCTTCCAGCAGTAGGAGCCAAGCTGCGAGTAATCGTCTGGATTTCAACCACCCCATTCGTCAAAATGGGAGGAACGGGCACATAGTTATATTGCACCCTGACCCGCTCTACCGGACATGAATTAAACCGAACGGTTGGCTTCATGGCATTATCTTTATAGACTTGTGTAAATGCGGTCGGAGTTGATGCCCGGTACAGAAACAATGGGTATTGTCTCATAAACTCTGAAAGGTCTACGCCAACAATTTGACCGGGATCAGAGTTATAAAGAATTACCTCATCGTAGTTTGTAATGAATGGATTGGCTAAACGAAGGACATTTGTGTCGAGTTCGTAATCTGTTTTAAAAATCGTACACGGAAGTCCAGAGGCCGAAGTGTCAATATAAACACTGTCAAGCGTAATGGTTGTAGATGTTCCAGTGTGTGCCGAAACCCGATAAGTCTCGGAGCTATTCTCTGGCTGTACCCAATAATTCAGAAGATTACTAACAGGAGTTGCGGATAATGTTGCTGTGGCAGACCCGTTAGTAAAGGTCACGGCTAAATTTGTTATTGCTGGCTCAAGAATCAGGATCTTATTGTACTGATTCAAGGCCCACGGGAACGGCTCCCCAATATCAAGATCCAGTTCAGCCGCCCCCGATACCATTGCCTGTTGCGCTCGGTTTAAATACTCCAGCACCTTTGAGTCATACTCTGAAGTGCCATCATCGAGTTCGCCGCACCGAAAGAGTACGCCTTTTTTCAAATCCTGCGTATTCTCGTAGTTCGCCATTTAACCCTCAGTTCTGATACTGATAAAACGCAATTACCTTGTTATTGTTGCTCGAAACTTCAAAGAACGGAACAATGCTTTCACCGCCTTCAAGCATGTATGGATATTGCTCTGAAAACACAACCTCCAAAGCCGAGTTGTTGGCAACAGATGGGCTATACTGAACACTGATAGCAGCCTTCAATGCGTTAATCGAACAGGTTGTTCCTGCGCTAACAGCATTGAACTTGATCTGATATTGACTACTATCAGTTCCGGCGAGGCCGCATCCCGGCGCGAAGTCATTCCCCGGAGAGAAAAAAACAACAAACCGTCCAGTTGGTGCGCCGTTGAATGTTGTGGGAACATTCATTGTCTGAAGCACATTTGTAAATCCAGATCCATTTGAATACTGAATCGCAAAGGTGTTGGCTCCAGATTGGTTCACACTGACATTAACAATGAAGGCTTGGATTTTCTTTGCCGCTTCAATCACGATTCCGCTTCCTGCCGTAGCAGTAAAAAGAGAAATGTTAGATCCGGCAAGAATGGTGCTAGTCACATCCGTAACAGCGGTCCCATTAAATGTATAAACATTAACGGCATCATCGGCCAATGTCTGAAGAACAGCCAAGTCACCAGCAGAACCAGATTCGTTGATCAGCCTCATGGAATACAGTTGAATCTGGCTTCCTTGTTGAGATCCGATAACGGGATTATATCCTGTTCCGGTGTATCCCGTATTAAGGTGTTGAATCGGTTTTGCTCTCATTTGCCTTATCCTTCTTCTCTGATTTTACTGGCTCACCATTTGGATAAAACCAGTTTCCCGATCCAATGGGACGCTCAATTCTTGTAAGTCCATCCTTGATGACCATTTGATACGGTTGATATTTAATCAGCCTTCCGGTTTTTGGGTCTGTAATATGCACCCTATAATCAAAGCCTTGTGGTTGTGTGTTTTCGTTATCTTCCATTTTAGTCACCTCTTACAATTACAAACATCTCTCCAGATGGAGTAGCCGCTGTTGTCAATTCCACCATTTGACCAGCAGAACTTCCAGAAGGATCTTGGAAAATCCTCATTTTGAGATTATCGCGGTCAAATTTATAGACATAGCCATCTGGCGCATCTTGTCCTGCAAAAACCAAAGAGTCGCAATAATTACGCAACCCAAGGCTTCCGAGTGCAAGGGGGATTCCTCCGGATGGATAAGTATCTGTCCCATCTCCGTAAGTAATTTTAAACTGAAGTTCGTTTTGGCCGGGAGAAGAATCAAGTTTCCTCTGACTGACCAGTTGATAGGTAAAACCAGAAATTGCTGCCATTTTTATCTCCTATTTGGTTATTAACAGGGGAGCAGCCACAGTATGACCGCCCCCCCATTTTAATTCAACTTAAACCGACAACACCATGTCTGGATTGTTGGCATTGGTTTCTGGATCTTGCTCTGCATCGAAGAAGCCCTGACCGTTACCGGCAGCGCTCATTCCAGCAGCAGCGGTGGTGACTTCAATTACAATTTGCTCACCAGCCGCGCAAACGACCGGAGCAACCGCCTTGTAGTACACCTTGCCAGCAGCAGCACCGTTTGGCATCGAAAGAGTGCCAATGGTTACTTCGCCAGAAGAAGAATTGAGGGTTGGCCGACGCTTGAATGTGACAACCACATTGCCGCTAGAAACAATGCTAGTGGAAATAGCAAAAAACAACTGATCCACTTGGCATTGAGCCAGAACGGTAAAGGATTGAATCACAGCGGCAGAGGTAAGCGCCTGAAGGTTAGAAGGAAGAAGTGATGGTGATCTATTGATTGCGTACATTGTTCGTTCTCCTTACAGACTTGTGATGTGAACTACTTTTGCTTCCCCGGCGTTTGCAGTATCCCAAACGAGGCCGAAATCAGCGATTGCATACCATGCAACAGCTTGAGAACGACCGAAGTCTTGAGGGATACCAGCGCGAAGCTCAGGGTCCAAAGCAACAGCCATAGCCACTGCATCAGATCCGAAGATTACGCCTTCACCGAGAACCCCACCGGAACCGATAGAGTTATTCAAAGCACCAGAGTTATTGATTTCAATAAAACGGATGTTTTCAATTTTACCGACTTCGCCATTGTACTTGGCAGAAGGATCGGTGTACTTGTGCCAATCTTCCCAAGCTGGATCAGACATAAGTCCTCGCTTCGCCTTGGTAGAGATCAGCCCAATGTATTCATCTGCCTCATACGGAGGTACGAGAAGAGTAGAATACATGTAGTCACGGATTTGTTCTACATGGTAATAACGCAAGTTTGAGGTTGCGGTAGCACCGGGAGTTCCGTTGGTAGTGATGCTGATTGAAGCAATACCGTTTGGAACAGCCTTGATGAGAGATGTCTTGAATGCAGCCGCAGCAGCATTATCAAGAACCAGCTTCATCTGCTTTACGAGTTCCTTCTGAACGATGTTCTCAATGTTGAACATTGAAAGATCATCAGAAAGAGAAGTGTACGGAACCGCACGACCCCATTCAGATACAGTGATCGACTTCGTGGAAAGTTGAAGTGCATCTTCTGGAATTTGCTGTCCCTCAACCAATCGTCCGTTTGAAGGAACAGAAAGGTTAGAAACGCGAGTGATGGTGATTGACTCACCTTTTTTCTTGCCGTATCCGGCTTCAGGCTTAACAAATTGCATGAACTTGGTTTCTGCAATCGCCGCATCACGCAGCAATTCAGAAAGTTCATGGTTTTTGTACGGGCCAGAAGGCGAATCTTGCGTCCAAGTGAATTGTG
>Ga0114980_10003469_pt1 | contig 10786 bp, 7 predicted proteins | sample S_140806_EF_Meta_FD_87018 | JGI IMG/M metagenome (GOLD analysis project Ga0114980, IMG submission 87018) | Freshwater microbial communities from Lake Simoncouche, Canada to study carbon cycling - S_140806_EF_MetaG | ecosystem: Environmental > Aquatic > Freshwater > Lake | place: Lake...
ACTAAAGAGATCAATGCTCGGTTGAGTTTCCTCCTGGATGTCGGTCTCGACTATCTGACTCTGTCACGTGCAGCGGGCACTCTCGCGGGTGGCGAGGCTCAGCGAATTCGTTTGGCAAGTCAGATCGGTTCGGGTTTGGTTGGAACGCTCTATGTATTGGACGAACCGTCGATTGGTTTGCATCAACGTGATAATCACAAATTGATAGAGACTCTGATGCGATTGCGCGATCTTGGCAACACGGTGATTGTTGTTGAACACGATGAGGACACGATCAATGCAAGCGACTGGTTGGTCGACATTGGTCCGGGTGCTGGTGAGCACGGCGGAGAGGTTGTGTACAGCGGACCGGTGCCAGGTGTGCATTCGGTGAAGGCATCGATCACAGGTCAGTACCTGAGTGGCAAGCGGTCCATTGCGGTTCCTCAAGATCGCCGGAGTACAGGAAAAGAGTGGTTATCGATTAGGGGTGCTCGCCAACACAACCTCAAAAACTTGAGTGTCAAGATACCACTTGGATGCTTTGTCGCAGTCACGGGAGTATCTGGAAGTGGCAAGAGCAGTTTGATTCGTGACATCTTGCTGCCTTCCTTGATGCAAAAGATTTATAAATCAAAAGATGCGCCGGGCAAGCACACCGCAGTTGATGGCATTCAGCATCTCGACAAAGTGATCGATATGGATCAGTCGCCAATTGGTCGTACTCCAAGATCGAACCCTGCTACTTACACAGGCGTGTTTGACGACATTCGCAAATTGTTCAGCACGACACCTGAAGCGAAGGTTCGTGGTTACATGCCGGGTCGGTTCAGTTTCAACGTGCCAGGTGGACGATGTGAGGCTTGCTCTGGCGATGGAACAATAAAAATTGAGATGCACTTTTTGCCCGACGTGTATGTGCCGTGCGAGGTGTGTAAAGGCGCCAGGTACAACCGTGACACTCTCGACATCACATTTAAAGGCAAGAACATTTCGGATGTGTTGAACATGCCCATCTCTGAAGCTGTTGAGTTCTTTGCAAAACAGCCACGCATTTCACGACATATGGAGACGCTTGTAGATGTAGGACTTGGTTACGTACGACTTGGTCAATCTGCACCAACACTGTCTGGTGGCGAAGCACAACGTGTCAAGTTGGCGGCCGAACTGGCTAAGCGAAGCACAGGCCACACGATCTATTTGTTGGACGAACCAACGACTGGATTGCATTTTGAGGACGTTCGTCGACTGTTGACGGTGTTGGCACGACTTGTCGATCAGGGAAACACCGTGCTTGTTATCGAACACAATCTCGACGTCATCAAAACTGCTGACTGGCTGATTGACCTCGGCCCTGAGGGCGGAGATGGTGGAGGACAACTTGTTGCAGAGGGCACTCCCGAGACCGTTGCCAAAGTTAAGGGAAGCTACACGGGCAAGTACTTAGCCCCATTACTGAAATCGTCGAAGTAGCAGAGACACAAAAGTACTGAGTTATGCAACGACCAGACGGAAGCATTCCGGTCACTCCAGGTTCGTATCAGTTTCGAGACGCACAAGGTCGCGTCATTTATGTAGGTAAAGCAATCAACTTGCGTTCTCGAGTCTCGAGCTATTTTGCAGATCCAGCGACCTTGCATCCGCGCACCGCGAGCATGATGAGTTTTGCCGACAAAGTTGAATGGATTGAAGTACGAAATGAAGTCGAAGCATTGTTGCTTGAATACGCCTTAATCAAGGAACACAAGCCTCGTTTCAACATTCGGTTACAAGACGACAAGAGTTTTCCGTTTATGGCCGTGACCACCGATGAACAATGGCCACGCGCGATGATGTTTCGGGGCAAGCGTCGCAAGGGTGTTCGATACTTCGGTCCTTACGTGCATCCAGGTGCAATCCGTGACACTTTGGAGTTACTACTTCGTACGTTTCCTGTGCGCACTTGCGCTGCATCCAAATTTAAACAGCACGAGCGACTTGGTCGACCATGTTTGTTGTTCCATATCGAAAAATGTAGTGGTCCGTGCGTGGGCGAAATCTCCGCTGCCGATTACAAAGTGCATGTGGACGGATTGATGAAGTTTCTGGATGGCGACAACACCGAAATTGTTGCAACCATGGAAAAGCAGATGATTGCAGCATCCGAAGCGACAGATTTTGAGAAAGCAGCGAAGATCCGAGATCGGTTGACTGCGATACATCAGGTGTTGGAGAAACAACAGATGGTCGGAGTGCAAGAGGACGACATCGACGTGATCGGCATAGCTCAAGACGAAATCACTGCTGCTGTCCAAATTTTCTTCGTCCGCAAAGGCCGTGTCATTGGTCGTAATGGCTTTGTTCTGGACAAAGTGGAGGATGTGAGTCCTGAATTGCTCGTCGACCGAATTCTAGAAAACGTTTATGGTGATGAGCCCGCACTTGGAATACCCAAACAAGTACTCGTACCCGTGTTGCCCGAAAGTCATGAGGCAGTTGAAAAGTGGCTCAGCGATGTTCGCACAACGCAGGTAAGCGTGAGAGTGCCAATGCGCGGAGACAAGCGCGAACTGCAAGAGACTGTGACCATTAATGCAAGTAGGGAACTAGCACGACATCGTTTAAAAAGATCTGCCGATCAACACAGTCGAACAATGGCTCTTAACGATCTGCAGCAACTTCTGAAGCTTCCGCATTTTCCATTGCGCATCGAGTGCTACGACATGGCTCACCTGCACGGCACAGACTATGTGGGATCGATGGTCGTGCTTGAGGACGGCCTGCCAGCGAAAACCGAATATCGACGTTTTAAGATCAAAGATGTTCCCGGTAACGACGACTATGCAGCAATGCGCGAAGTGTTGATGCGCAGATTGAGTGCCTACAAAAAAGAACGAGACCTACCGATCAGTGAGCGCGGCAGCAAGCCTGGCAAGTTTGCGTATCCTCCGCAATTGATTTTGGTTGACGGTGGCAAGGGTCAATTGGGTGTCGCTATAGACGTGGTGAAGGAACTGGGTCTTGAAAACGAAATCCCAGTTGCATCTCTCGCTAAGCGGCTTGAAGAAGTATTCGTTCCCAATTCGTCAATGCCGATCGATGTGCCCCGCGGTAGTGAAGCGTTATTCATGTTGCAGGTCATTCGGGATGAGGCTCACCGTTTCGCCAATACCTTCCACCGACAATTGCGTGGCAAGAGAATGAAGGTGAGCGGACTGGACGGCATCGCCGGTCTTGGCGCCGCGCGGAAAGAAAAACTAATGCAGGTTTTCGGCAGCATGAAATCATTGCGGGAAGCAAGTGTTGAGGAGATCCTTGCTCAATCTGGTCTTCCGCAAGTTGTGTCGCAGGCGGTTTACGACGCTTTGCACCAATCTTGAGCCCTGCATCAATCTTGAAATAGCCTGTTGTTCGGTAGCCTGATCATCAGTGGCTGACATCCTCTTAATTGCAGGTCTTTCTGGCGCTGGTCGTTCCCAGGCCGCAGATGATCTCGAAGACGTTGGTTGGTTCGTTGTCGACAATATGCCGATTGCATTAATTGACAAGGTTGTTGAACTGGCCGCAACAGGGGAACAGTCGCAACTTGCTCTTGTCGTAGGAGCAGCAACTCACCAAACCGACGCTGTCGTTATCGTTCACCGATTGCGCGAAGCAGGGCACCGTGTGCGTGTGTTGTTCCTGGATGCGTCAACACCCGAGTTGGTGCGTCGTTACGGCGCCACAAAAAGAAAACATCCACTCGCCAGTCGTTTCTCGAGTGTGGAAGAAGCAATTCACGAAGAGCGTTCAATTCTTGAGACGGTGAAGGGGGCTGCCGATCTAGTGATTGACACTTCGAGCCTCAACATTCATCAATTGAAGTCACAGATTGTTGAGTTGTTTGCACCAGGTGGTGACAGAGACGTAATGCAGCTATCGCTTGTTTCGTTTGGTTTTAAGCACGGGATACCGCTAGATGTTGACATGGTGTGGGACGTGCGATTTCTCCCTAACCCACATTGGGAAGAACATTTGCGTGAGTTGTCCGGGCTGGATGATGCGGTTAAATCTTTCACTGTTGATCAACCCTTGGCGCAAGAGTTTCTTGTCAAGTCCCAAGGAATGCTCGAGTTTTTGTTGCCTGCATACAAAGCAGAAGGTAAGAGCTATTTGACCATTGCTATTGGTTGCACAGGTGGTCGGCATAGATCGGTTGCTGTGACAGAGGCCATTGGCTCATGGTTGGCTGTGAACGGTCTGCGACCGCGCATCACCCACCGCGACATCTTCAGGTAGGCACTGAGGCTTGCAGATTTAATTCCTGCGCTAATATCGTGCGCTATGGCACAGACACCTATACGAGTTGGTATTAACGGATTTGGACGAATTGGTCGCAACTTTTTTCGTGCAGTGAATGCAGCGAATGCACCCATCGAGATTGTTGCGGTAAACGATCTTGGTTCCATCAAGACGATGGCGCACCTCTTGAAGTATGACTCGGTGCTCGGGATTCTCCCGAACGAGATCATTCCGGTGGAAGACGGCATTTCGGTCGACGGCAAAGTGCTGAAGGTTCTTCAGTTTCGCGACCCGAAAGATCTTCCGTGGAAGTCGCTCGGTGTTGATGTCGTCATTGAGTCGACTGGTTTCTTCACAGAACGCGACAAAGCAGCAGCCCATCTAGATGCTGGCGCGCCCTTGGTCATTGTTTCTGCACCGTCGACTGGTGCCGACGCGACGTTTGTTTATGGTGTGAATCATAAAGATTTTGATCGCACAAAACATCAGGTCATTTCGAATGCAAGTTGCACCACAAACTGTTTCGTACCGATGGTGAAAGTACTTGATGATGCGTTTGGTATTGAGCAAGGCTTGATGACAACCGTTCACGCTTACACAGGCGACCAGCAGTTGGTCGATGGTCCACATAGTGACTTGCGTCGTGCGCGTGGTGCTGCAATCAATATCACGCCAACCGGCACTGGAGCAGCTCGTGCAACAGCACTTGTGCTCGAGTCAATGAAGGGCAAGCTTGATGGAACATCGTTGAGGGTTCCGGTACCAACCGGATCAATCACTGACTTTGTCGCTGTATTGAAGAAGGCAGCAACAAAAGATGAGATCAATGCTGCGTTCAAAAAAGCCGCAGAGGGTGAGTTGAAGGGCGTGCTTGAATACACCGATGCCCCAATAGTTTCGAGCGATGTCGTGACCAATCCACACAGTTGTGTTTTCGACAGCGATTTGACGATGAGCATGGGCACTCTTGTGAAGGTGCTCGGTTGGTATGACAATGAGTGGGGCTATTCGAATCGCTTGGTCGATTTGACTCGCCACGTCGGATCTTCCAAATAGACCGCCACTAAGTCGAATCTTTTTATGACTTCATTGCCTCTTTTGGAGGACTTGGGAGATGTGCGTGGAAAGCGTGTACTCGTGCGCACAGATTTCAATGTGCCGATGTCTGGAGCAGATGATGCTCGTGTCATAGTCGATGATTTTCGAATTGTGTCGGCACTCCCCACGATCAAGTACTTGACCGAACGCGGAGCAACGGTTGTTTGCGCAAGCCACTTGGGAAGACCCAAAGGTGCACCATCTGCAAAGTATTCGATGGCTCCGGTCAGAGCAAAGTTGGCTGAAATTGCACCTGGAGTCGAACTGCTCGAGAATCTGCGATTCAACCCGGGTGAAGAAGCCAATGACCCCAAGTTTGTGGCCGAGCTCGTTGCAGGGTTTGATTTGTACGTCGACGATGCATTCGGTGCGACGCATCGTGCGCATGCATCAATAGTGGGTCCTCCTAAAACTTTGCCATCAGCGGCTGGAAGATTGTTGCAGCGAGAGATCGAAGTGCTTGGTGCATTACGTGAGAAGCCAAACAAACCATTTGTTGCGGTGCTTGGTGGTGCAAAGGTGAGTGACAAGATCGGCGTTATCGAGGCGCTTCAAGAGCGTGTTGATGCGTTCATCATTGGTGGAGGAATGTGCTTTACGTTTTTGGCGGCACAGGGTTACTCGGTTGGTGATTCAATTTGTCAACCAGAGTTGATTGACGTCTGCAAGAAACTTTTGGATGGCAATGTGCCGATTCATCTTCCGGAAGACCTTGTGGGACTGGATGCGGATGGCGAGTATGCAACATATGGAATGAGATTGCCGAAGGGTGCCAAGGGACTTGACATTGGTCCTGGATCTGCTGCTGCGTTTACGGACATCATCATGGATGCACGCTCGGTGTTTTGGAATGGTCCAATGGGAATGTTTGAAGACGCAAGATTTGCAAACGGCACACGAACTATTGCCCAAGCGATGGCAGATACCAAAGCGTTTACGGTCGTAGGTGGTGGCGACTCTGCTGCTGCTCTCGCACAATTTAAACTCGACGATGAAGTTGACCACGTTTCAACGGGTGGCGGTGCGTCTCTTGAGTATCTAGAGTTAGGCGACCTTCCCGGTCTTGAAGCGTTGCGAGGAGCACCACGTGTCAAATGAACAAGTACGCAAACCGCTGATCAGCGGAAACTGGAAAATGCACCACAATCATTTTGAAGCAATTCAGTGTTTGCAAAAACTTGCATACCTCCTCACCAAAGATGATTACGCGTCGTGTGATGTGAGCGTGCATCCACCGTTCACTGATATTCGTAGTGTTCAAACTCTTATCGACGCTGATGAACTTAAAGTTTCTTTGGGCGCCCAACATTGCCATTGGGAAGACAAGGGAGCATTTACTGGTGAGGTCAGTCCATTATTTTTGAGCAAGCTCAATGTGCAATACGTGATCTGTGGACATAGTGAGCGACGAGAGATTTTTGGTGAGACCGACGAAGATGTTGCAAAGAAGATCAGCGCAATCCAGAAAAATCGGATGACACCGATCGTTTGCGTAGGGGAAACCCTCGCGGAGCGTGAGGCTGGCCAAACAACTCAAAAAGTCATGGGACAAGTTCGCTCGGCGCTCGCTGGTCGATCGGCTGAACAAGTAGCTGCGATGGTTATTGCCTACGAACCGATTTGGGCTATCGGCACTGGCCGTACCGCCACTTCGTCTGATGCTCAGGCAGTAATTGGGGCAATACGCGCCCAGGTACATGAGATCGGCGGGCCAAAGGCCTCCGAGGCAGTGCGCTTGCAGTACGGGGGCAGCGTCAAGGCAGCCAACATCGCCGAACTGATGGCTCAACCTGACATCGATGGGGCATTGGTGGGTGGTGCAAGCCTTGACCCAGCCGAGTTTGCTCGAATCGTGCAATTCAGGCTTCACCGGTCGTAGTAGCCAATTATTCCTGGCGCGCCCTTTCAGGAACGCCTCTGATGGTGTTACTCTTGTCTCATTCGTGGGGGCGACTTGCCTCTACATCAATGGGGGAACCCACCTAATTCGACGGGGAGGTCGATAGTGAAGAAAACCAACAAACTCAGCCTGCTGGCTGCCGGTTTAGCAACGTTGTCACTTGTAGTGGCAGCTTGCGGCGGTAGTTCATCGGGTGACACTGCAGCACCTGCTGCAGAGTCGGCATATCCAGGTATCGAAGATTGTGCGGACGTGTCATACGACTACACCGCACCAGCTGCGGCTGGCAACGGCATGAAGATTACTTATGACATTGCTCCTGAAGCAGTGTGGGAAGACGGTTCACCAATCACAGTTGCTGACTTTAAGGCAACGTTTGATGCGGCACTGAACACACCTGGCTCGATCTCGACATCTGGTTATGACCAGATCTCGTCTGTTGAAGCAGGCACGAGTGACAAACAAGTTGTCGTTACGTTGAAGACTGTGTACGCCCCATACCGAGGACTTTTCGGTGATCTCATTAAAGCGTCGGCTGTCAAGAACGCATCTGACATTTCGGGTGACTTTGCTGATTTCAACGGCACCTCAACCCGTCCATACAAAATGGATTCGTTTAGCAAGGATCAAATCACCCTTGTTCCAAACGAAAAGTATTGGGGAACCGACACGGCTGTGACACCAAAGATTGTCATTGTTCCAAAAGCTGACAGCGATACAGAAATTGCGGCAATCAAGGCCGGCGAAGTTGACTTCGTTTTCCCACAGTATTTCGGTGGACTCGCTGATGCGATGAAACAAGACAACATTGCTACATCAGTGCAATACGGTGGAGACTACGAAGCGTTCTACTTCCAAATGAAGTGTGGACCTTTCGCCAACCCAACATTCCGTACAGCATTCTCGATGTCAATCGATCGTGATGCATTGTTTCAGCAGATCTACATCCCAATTTCCGATAGCGCAACGCTTCTGCAGTGCGGTCCGATTGCTCCTGGACCATATTGCAACGGTGACGAGTTTGCCGGAAGTTTCGATCCGGAAGGTGCTGCAAAGCTTCTTGAAGATGCCGGCTGGGAAAAAGATGCCAATGGCTTCTGGGCAGAAGAAGGAAAGACTGCTCCAAAGATCCGTTGGATCATTAACACGGGCAACACCCGTCGCGAGAGCACACAGGCTTATTTGATTCCGTTGCTACAAGCAGCAGGTTTCGATGTGCGTGCAGATAACTGCGATGCAGCCTGTTACTTCCAGAAGCGTTTGCCATCACTCGACTACGACATGGCGATGTACATCTCGACTGCACCACCGGATCCTGCGTACCTCACGAGTTCTTTCGTGTGTGACTTGATCCCAACCACGGCCAATGACAACATCGGTCAAAACGGTACGGGCTGGTGCAACGCTGAAGCTTCAGATTTGCTGCACAATGCAGACATTGAAGTTGATCCAGCTGTTCGTGCTGACATGATTAAATCGGCACTGAAGTTGATGGCTGCCGATCACATTCTGTTGCCATTGTTCCAATTTCCTAAGGCTGGCTTCTGGCGCACCGACAAGGTGGGCGGACCAATCGAAGCTGATTTGAACAACTACAGAGGATTTGCTATGAACTTCCACCAGTGGACAGATGTTGATGGCGATGGACAAATCGTTATCGGCGCTGAGCAGTGGCCAGAGTGCTTGAACCCAGTCACGGAGTGTGCAAACTCCTCATGGATGGTTTGGCTCACTGTCTTCTCAATCCAGCAAGGTGCTTACACAACGACCAATGATGGTCAATATGTACTCACTAACTTGCTAGCTGGCGAACCAGTAGTAGAGGTTCTTTAGTCTTAGCAAGTAGTTAAAACGCATTGATGGTGCGCAGACCAGGTCGGTTAGATTTGGTCTGCGCACCTTTTGCGTTACTCCCATGTCTTGTCTTGAATTAAAGAAGAGGTAGCAGTTTGTTTAGGTTTACCATGAGAAGATTGGCGTGGGCCGTGCCCACACTGCTACTCGTGACGTTTCTCGTATATGTAGCGCTCCGTCTTGGCACAGATCCACTGCAGAGTTATCTGCGCACTAATCCCCGTGCCTCGAAAGAAAAGATTGAGCAATACAAATCTGTAAATGGGTTGTCTTCAAATTATGTGCTCGGGTATTTTCATTGGCTCAAAAATTTTGTGACATTTAATTGGCCAAGAAGCATCAAGGGAAGTCGTGAAGTGTGGCCAGAACTCAAGGACGCAATGGCTAACACCATTCGCTTGGGTACGTTCGCCACAGTAGTTGGCGTGTCTATCGGTTTGTTTGTGGGCATGTTCGCGGCGCTCAAGCCCGGTAGCAGGCGAGACGTCGCTGTCAACACCGGTGCGTTTCTCGGAGTCTCTGTACCTCCTTACATTACTGCCGTATTGTTTCAGTTAGTTTTCGCTGTGTACTGGTCGCGCTGGTTTGGACACACGCTTTTCCCAACATCCGGCGTTTATCCACCAGGTCATAGTGGTTTTAATCTCGTGTTAATGCTGAAGCACATGGCATTACCAATGATGGTTGTAGCGATTCAGGTGATTGCGACGTACAGCCGCTACATGCGCTCATCGCTGTTAGATGTCATGAATTCTGATTTCATGCGCACTGCCCGCTCGAAAGGTATTAGCGAGCGACAGGTCCTATTAAAACACGGTGTGCGCAATGCACTCATTCCTGTGGTCACCATTGCCGCTCTCGACGTTGGTGGGATCATCGGTGGTCTGATCATCTCCGAAAATATTTTTGCGTACCCTGGCATGGGCTTGTACTTTCTGAATTCGTTCTCCAATGGCGATTTTCCTTTACTTATGCCATGGATGGTGTTAGTTGTCGCATCTACATTGATGTTCAACTTGGTTGCCGATGTGTCGTATGCATTTCTTGATCCGAGGATTCGTCTTGACTGAGTTTGCAACGATTTCACCTAAGCGCATGGCAATGCGTCGCTTTTTGTCGCACAAGGCCGCAGTGGGCAGTTGTGTGTTGCTCGCCATCATGGTTGTGGCCGTAATACTCGCACCAATTAGCGCACGGTATGGGGTCAATGAATCGGTGCGAAAGCCTCCCAACACCTTTTTGCCTCCACAAAAATTGGCTTGGTTTGGCACCGACGACATCGGCCGCGACTTGTACAGCCGGTTGATTTATGGCATTCGTGTTTCTCTGATCATTGGGTTGTTTACAGCCGTGATCTCTACGGTAATTGGTTGTGTGGTCGGTGCAGTAGCTGGTTTTCGTGGTGGACGATTTGATGACGTCGTGATGCGCGTGACCGATCTCTTTCTTGCGTTTCCGTTCTTGGTAGCGCTGTTGGTGATTCGAAACACGTTGGGCTCTATTGGTTGGCTCACAGCAATAATTGGCGACAAATCATCTGTTCGTTTTATTGTCTTTCTGCTTTCTTTCTTTGGCTGGATGGGTGTTGCCCGTATCGTGCGCGGTCAAGTATTGGCCTTGAAGGAACGAGAATTTATTGAGGCTGCTCGTGCTGTCGGCGCAACACGTCGCTACATCGTTCGCCGACATCTCTTG
>Ga0114980_10003470_pt1 | contig 10785 bp, 12 predicted proteins | sample S_140806_EF_Meta_FD_87018 | JGI IMG/M metagenome (GOLD analysis project Ga0114980, IMG submission 87018) | Freshwater microbial communities from Lake Simoncouche, Canada to study carbon cycling - S_140806_EF_MetaG | ecosystem: Environmental > Aquatic > Freshwater > Lake | place: Lake...
GATGTGGCTGTTGGCGTCTTGTTCGATGCGCGCGGCCACGTGCTGCTGGCTCAGCGACCGGCAGACAAAGCCTATGCGGGTTGGTGGGAGTTCCCAGGCGGCAAAGTTGAAGGTGGGGAATCGGTCGGCGACGCGCTCGCGCGCGAATTGCAGGAAGAGTTAGGGATTACCGTCGTGCAATCCACGCCCTGGATGATCCGTCGCCATGCCTACGCTCACGCGCAGGTCCGGCTCTGGTTTCGGCGTGTGGACGCCCGACTCGGTCATTGGCATGGCCAGGCGTTTGGTCGCGAAGGGCAAGAATTGAAGTGGTGGGACCCGGGCTCGGGTACGAACGAATTGCCGACCCCGTTGCTACCCGCGACCGAGCCCATCATTGCCTGGCTGCGATATTAGCGGTCGAAGTCAGGCCGAATCATCGATCCGACGTTCGTATCCTGATCGTCTTCGGGCGGGGGCGACTCGGCAATGGCATAGCGCTCGCTGGCCCACGCACCCAGATCGATTTCACGACAGCGCTGGGAACAAAACGGTCGGTACCGACTGGTTGGCGTGAACTCAACCGGACGCTGGCAAGTCGGGCAATTCACCGTGCGCACGGGAGCGGCGGGCATGGACGGCTCATAAGTTGTGACGAGCACAATTATAGCCAGGGGGCGATCGGTCGGATGGCTGATCGGGTTGGCCGCTTTACCGATTGAGTGGAGCCGACGCAGTTGAACCAACTCAGTTAAGCCGACTCCGACTGGGCCTCTTGTGTTTCCCGTTCGGCAATGCGGTCCGCGAACTCCGCCAGCGCGCCCAGCAACTTGCCGGTGGCAATGGCTCGGCGCACCCGCTGGTCGCCCTGGTCGCGGACGATTTCAACCCATCCCTCGTCAATTAGGCGCTGAAGCGGCTTTCGGAGCCCCGCCTCGCTGCAGCCAATCGATCCGATCAGCCCCTTAAGCGAAATCGGGCTGCCCTCAATCGTTTGGATCGCGACGATGTAGGCCGCTTGCGAGACGATGGACGGAACCCCACCTGGTAGGTTGTCCTGAGTCCAACTGATCAGGCTGGCGATCTTGCCAATGGCCGGCACCAAGCCCCGTTTCCTAACTTCCACGCTTTGCTCCTGATGGGAGCTAAAACGTACCTCATAAAGTAAGCGTTTTGAAAAAACGAACGCTACAAAAGGTTGTACTTCAGTACGACTATCTGTTGTAGTTCAGCCGCTTAGAAATTACAGAGCGTCATCTCGAATTCGACGTTGCCCTCGAACGCGCGCGGGCGCAGGTCGCCATCCTGGCTGGTAAAACGCAGCCACAGCATATGCCGGTTGGCGCTCAGTTCCGGAATGGCTGGGGTCTGGTCAGCGATCCGGATCTGCAACAACTGGTAGGTCTTGCCACTCAACTGTTGTTGATAGCTCCCGGCTTGGGCCTCAGCATGTGAGGACTGTCCGCTGTCGCGCAGTAGCCGCAGCGTCATGCGTAAGGCATCCCGCAGGGGGCTCAGAGGAAAAAACCACTGCGCTAGATTTTGCAGGCGGGTGTTGGCGGGACGGTTGCGCCAGGCGTGGTAGGAGGGCACGTCAAACTCGTTGGCCCCACCTGGGATATTGGTGCGCCCACGTACTTGCATGAGCCATTCGTTTTCACGCAGGTATTGTCCCGCCCGGCCGACGGTTGAGCCGAGAGCGTTGGCGACGTGTTCGATCTCTGCGAGCACGCGTGAGAGAGCTTCAATGGACACGCCGGGCTTGTCCCGAAAGCTGATGACGGATTGGCGCTGGCGTTCGAGTTCCTGCATGAGGTCGGACTTAATGTCCGACCGAGCGGTGACCTCGAGGATGTCGAAAAGCGACAACAACGCGACGTGATGGTCGAGTGAATCCGGCCGCGCAACGAAGTGCTCGAATTTTCCGAACAGATCTTCCAGTCGAAGCAGTGTCCGAATGCGTTCGTTGAGTGGAAATTCGTACTGAAGCAACTCTATTACGCCCGACGACCGGCAAAAATTCAGCTTGCTTTCATGATAGCTCTAAAGACAACAATGCGGTATTCCGAGTCAAAGAACAAGTATAGGTTGGATCAGGTTCGACCACGCAGTTGGCAGTATTCGGTATGTAGGGCGTTGATCTGGTCGGGCAGTGCCGCGGGCGAACCCGCGTTGTCGATGACGTCGTCAGCTTGCGAGAGTCGTTCCTCGCGGGTGGCCTGCGCGCCTAGGATGGCCTCGATTTGCTCGAGCGTCAGTCCACTGCGCTGAATCACGCGCTCGATTTGAAGTGCTCTGGGGCAATCCACCACAAGCACCCGATCGACCCGTGAACGCCAATGGCGCCCTTCCACCAAAAGGGGAACGACGACGATGCGGTAGGGGCCGTCGACCGCTTCGAGTGCGCGGGTGGTTTCGGCACCGATCATTGGATGCAGGATTGCCTCTAGGCGCCGTCGGGCCAGCGGATCTGAAAAGACGAGGCGACGCATCGCAGATCGATCCATCGCCCCCGTGGGCGCGACGACGCTTGGGCCAAATTCTGCAACGATGGCAGGCATCGCGTCGCCATTTGGGGCGGTCAAGCGGTGCGCGACCTGATCCGTATCGACGACGCCGGCGCCAAGCGCTGCAAAGGCATCGGCAACGGTCGATTTGCCGCTCCCAATGCCTCCGGTCAGGCCGATCAGTGCGCGGTGGTTCACAACACAACAGACCGTCAGCGAAAGCCGGTGATCTGCGCGAGAGGCTCGCCCAGGTACAAAACGACGATCCCGGCGCCAGCCAGGTAGGGGCCGAACGGGATGGGGACTTCCCGGCCCTGACGACCACTGAAGATCAAGGCGAGTCCAACCGCAGCGCCGACACCGGAGGCGAGTAGCAAGATAGTCGGTAATTGGGACCAGCCAAACCACGCGCCGAGCGCGCTGAGCAGTTTGAAATCGCCGTAGCCCATGCCCTCTTTTCCAGTTGTGAGGCGAAACCCCTGATACACCCCCCATAACGCGAGGTAGCCCACCGCTGCGCCGATCACGGCTTCGTCCAGGGACGCAAAGCGACCCTCCAGATTGACCAACAGACCGATCCAGAGCAGGGGTATCGTCAACTCGTCGGGCAGCAGCAGGGTCTCAAGATCAATCATGGTGAGCGCAATGAGCGCGAAGCAGAGCGTTGCAGCCGCCAGACCTGTAGTGGTCGCGCCAAAGTGACCGATGGCCAGGGCGGCGGATGCCGCGCCCAGCAGTTCAACGATCGGGTAGCGCATCGAAATTGACGCGCTGCAATCGGCACATCGGCCACGCAACCAGAGCCAGGACAGCAAGGGCACCAGATGCTTCGTCCGAATGGTGGCCTGGCAGGCTGGGCAGTGAGAGCGGGGCCAGGCCAGGTTAAATGATTGCTGGATTGGGCCGCCGGCTGACTCGGGCGACCACGACCCCAAACGAATATTGCCCTGAGCCTCTTCAAGAACCGCCCGGGCATCGGTTTGCCAGCGGGTCTCGAGCATGCGGGGCAGCCGAACGATCAAGACGTTCAAAAAGCTGCCGACGATCAGACCGGACAGCGCGGCGATCAGCACCCAGACGGTCAGCTCGAGCGGAGGAATGAAATTCAGTGGTGGCTCCCAAGTGGGTCGGTGGCAGGGATCGTGGAAATCACTGGCCTAGCCGGACCAGCAGAAATCCCCCGAGCCGAGACCTTAGCAAAGGCCGGCGATTTGTCGAGGGACTCTTGGACCAGGTCGCCAATCTGTTGCGCGGTGATCGCGCTGAGCGTCCAGCCCAGGTGCCCGTGCCCGGTATTGTAGAAAACCCGGGCTGATCGCCCCTGCGCAACTCGGGGCAGGAGGTCGGGCATCATCGGCCGCAGTCCCGCCCAAGGCACGACTTGCTGGGTGTTGACGGTCGGGAAACACTCGGCCACCCAATCCACCAAGGGGCGAATCCGATCGGCTCGGATGTCCCGGTTAAATCCGTTGAATTCAGCCGTTCCAGCGACCCGTAATCGGTCGGGGCCAAGGCGGCTGGTCACCAGTTTGGTTGCATCGTCGAGCAGACTGACGGTCGGCGCCCCGGCTTGGCTGGCCATGTCGTCCAGACGCACGGTGATCGAATAGCCTTTGACGGGGTAGATATTGACCCGGTCGCCGAGTTGGGCCGCGAGCGCCCGGCTCGCAGTACCGGCACAAACCACGACGCCATCAAAACTCGAGGTTTGGGTTGCGCCATCACACGTCACCGTGACATGGGCCTGGGTGTCTGAGCTCTGCACACGTTCGACGTCGCAGCCCTGCAAAAACACCGCACCATGTCGTTGTGCGGCCCCCGCGAGACCTGTAGTGAATTTGTGAATGTCTCCGGTGGCGTCGCTTTGGGTGTAGTAACCCCCGAAGTACGTCCCGGCGAGGGTCGGTTCAATCGATCGCATCTCGTCCGGCGTGACCGGGCGGCGTTCGAGCCCCCCTGCCGCTAAGAGTTTGGAGACCCGCCCCGCCTGTTCAAATCCGGCCCGATCGCGATAGATATGCAGGATGCCCTCCTGACGCAAGTCAAACTCAATGCCCTCTTCGGCTGCCCAGGCCAACAGCGGTGCACGGGCGGCAATGGCGAGTCGCGCAGTGGCGATTGTGTTGACTTCATAACGTGGGATGGCAGCCAGGAATTCGGCAAACCACGACAACTTGTGCCAGCTTGGGCGCGGATTGACCAGCAACGGTGCATCGGGGCGCAACATCCATTTCAAGCCCTTCAAGACGGTGGACCAGTGATTCCAGACTTCGGCGTTCGAGGCCGACAGCTGTCCGCCGTTGGCAAAAGACGTTTCCATCGCCGAATAGCGGTGGCGTTCGAACAGGGTCACACGAAAACCCCGACGCGCGAGGGTATAGGCGGTGGTCACGCCGGTGATACCGCCACCAATAACGGCTATGGTTTTCATACTCTTTAGGCCTCCGAGCGTCGATAGGGAACGCGCCCATGCGATTGCATGTTGCGCGCCCCCTCCGTTTCGGAACCTGAGAGATTCACGGTCCGTTCGAACGACCTAGTGCGACTGATCGACCAGAACGCCCTGACGGTCCGCTTGCTCCTTCGGTGGGTCAGCTTGACGTTACGCCGACCGCTCTTCGGAGATTCGCTTCGAACGACCGGTCTATTTGCCTGAGAGTTTCCGGGGCGGTTGCTCCTTCGGCGCTGTCAACGGCCTGTGCATGGCCAGTTGACGGTCTCTCCCGATCGTTCGCGAGTTTGCGATGAACTGCAAAACCCTGCGACCTGCCTCTATTCTAGCGCTACTGGTTCAGAGCCTTCCATTGCGTTTCGCGCACGCAGACGCCGCCCAGCACGAAGCCCCCGCCTTTGGGCAGATGTTCGCGGGCTTGTTCGCAATCATCGAACGAATCAAAGGAGCCTGCGAACCGACTCTTTTGTTGACCCGACTCATTCACGTACTGAACGAGCACGATCCGGGATCCCGGCGGATCCAGCAGAAACATCAGCTTGTCGCGCTGCGAAAAAATCAGCGTAGCGATGCCCAAAAGGGCAGTCGATCCCAGGGCGATCACGAGGGTCTTGGGCTTCATGGGGCACCTCCCGAAGGTTGTGACCCTATTACAAGGCTGAACGGAGCATTGATGTTTGACCCAGATCAAACCCTTTAGATCAAACACGCATAAGGAATCGCGTTTTTGTTCCTTTTCCTGACAAATGACCGCGACTAAGCTCCGCAATCCTTATTTTGCAGCATCCAGATGAACTCAAAACGCCTCGCCCCCGCACCAGACTCGGCCTTGGACTCTGACTCTGACTCGGACTCTAACTCTGAGTCTGACTTGGATCGTGTGTCCCGGTCGCGCCGGACCTGGCTGCGGGCGTTACTGGCGGGCGGCGTTCGGGCGACCGCGACCTTTCCGGTAAATGTGTCGATGACTGCGGCGATGTCGATCCCCTTTTCGGCTCGGGCCGCGAATACCACGCTGCTGAATGTCAGCTATGACGTCTCGCGGGAGTTCTACAAAGAATTCAATACGGCCTTTGTCGCGCACTGGAAGAAGACCACGGGCGAGGACCTGACGATTAATCAGAGCCACGGCGGCTCGAGCCGACAGGCCCGCAGTGTTATCGACGGCCTGGAGGCCGACGTCATCACGATGAATCAGGCCAATGACATCGACATCCTGTACGAGCGCGCCAAGATGGTTCCGCAAGACTGGGCCAAGCGCTTACCCAACAATAGCTCGCCCACCACGTCCCTTTCGATCATCTTGGTGCGCCGGGGCAATCCCAAGAACATCCGCGATTGGAGCGACCTCGGCCGCCCGGGCGTGAGCGTCATCATTCCCAACCCGAAGACTTCGGGAAACGGGCGCTATACCTACCTGGCCGCCTGGGGTGCCGGCATCAAAGCGGGTCTCAGCCCCGATGCCGCCAAGGCATTGCTGACACGCATGTTTACCAATGTACCGGTACTTGACGGTGGCGGGCGTGGCGCGACGACCACGTTTGCACAGCGCAATCTGGGTGATGCGCTCGTGACCTTCGAGTCCGAAGCGCCGCTGATCGAGCGCGAATTCTCAGGTGGATTCGAGGTGATTTACCCGTCGCGTACGATTTTGGCCGAGAACCCCGTCTCGGTCGTGGATCAGGTGATCGACAAGCGGGGTACGCGTAAACAGGCCGAGGCCTATCTGAATTTTCTCTACACCGAGATGGGTCAGGACATTGCGGCGCGCTTTCATTTGCGACCGCGAAACGAAAAGATTCTGGCCAAGTACGCTAAGGTCTTTCCAAAAGTGAACACATTCACGGTGGACGAAGTCTTTGGCGGTTGGACTAAAGCGCAGAAAGATCATTTCAATGACGGAGCGACTTATGATCAGGTGATCATCGCCGCCAAGTCCCGCTAGCCGATCGCCGCCGCCTATGTTCGCCCGCGTGCTGTTAAAGCGCCATAGTGTCCTGCCGGGCTTTGACCTGGCGCTTGGGATGGCGGTGACTTATTTAAGTCTGATCGTGCTGATCCCATTATCGGCCGCGTTTCTGAAGACCTTCGCCTTGACGTGGTCCCAGTTCGTGGATGCGGTGGCTACACCGCGTGTGATGGCGTCGTATCAACTGACGTTTGGGGCTTCGTTGTTGGCCGCTCTGGTGAACGCGATTTTTGGGCTCATCATGGCCTGGGTCCTGGTGCGCTATCCGTTTCCAGGCAAACGCATCGTGGACGCTCTGGTTGATCTGCCATTTGCCTTACCGACCGCGGTTGCCGGGATTTCGCTGACCGCGATCTACGCCCAGAATGGCTGGATCGGTCGCTGGTTGCCATTTAAGGTCAGCTTTACGCCGATCGGCGTGTGGGTCGCGTTGGTGTTTATCGGTCTCCCCTTTGTGGTGCGGACGGTACAACCCGTGATCGAGGACCTCAATCATGAACTCGAGGAAGCCGCTGCCACGCTCGGCGCCGACCGCTGGCAGACGTTCTCGAGGATTGTCTTTCCGATCCTGACCCCGGCCCTGTTGACTGGTTTTGCCATGGCCTTTGCGCGCGCGATTGGCGAATACGGCTCGGTCATCTTTATTGCCGGGAACATCCCGATGGTCAGCGAAATCACGCCACTGCTCATCATCACCAAGCTCGAGCAATACGACATCGCAGGTGCGACCGCGATCGCAGTGGTCATGCTGGTGACTTCGTTCTTCTTATTGCTATTGATCAACTTGCTGCAAGCGTGGTCGCGTCGTCGCCAGGGGGGCTTATGAGTCTGGCGAGTGAGTTCGTGTCGATAGATCAGGGCGGGCTTGTGCCTGCATTGATGCGCCGGTCAACGACCGAGCCGCTTTGGGTGCAACGGACGCTCATCGGGATTTCGTGGGTTTTTATGACGGTGTTCTTGTTGGTCCCACTGGCCAGCGTGTTTGTTGAAGCGTTTGCCAAGGGCTGGTCCCTCGCCCTCGAGGCGATTACGGAGCCCGACGCGCTGGCCGCCGTTCGACTTACCCTGCTAGCTGCGGCGATCAGCGTGCCGCTTAATCTCGTCTTCGGGGTGGCTGCGGCCTGGGTCATCGCGAAGTTCGATTTTCATGGCAAGAGTTTGCTGCTCACCCTGATCGACTTGCCATTCTCGGTCAGCCCAGTCATTGCGGGCTTGATCTTTGTACTTGTTTTTGGCCTGCAGGGATGGTTGGGCGAATGGCTGGTTGGCCACGATATCCGGGTGATTTTTGCCGTTCCAGGGATCGTGATGGCCACGATTTTTATTACCTTTCCGTTCATCGCCCGCGAGCTCATTCCGCTGATGCAAGTTCAGGGTATTGAGCAGGAAGAAGCCGCTCGGGTGCTGGGCGCCAATGGGTGGCAGGTTTTTTGGCGGGTGACCTTACCCAATATCCGCTGGGCCCTGCTCTACGGTGTGATCCTTTGCAATGCTCGTGCGATGGGCGAATTCGGAGCGGTCAGCGTGGTGAGCGGTCATATCCGAGGGCAGACCAATACAATGCCCTTGCATATTGAGATTGCGTATAACGAGTATCAGTTTGTTGCCGCCTTTGCGGTGGCCTCTCTGCTGGCTGCGCTAGCACTCGTTAGCCTGCTGGCCAAGTATCTGGTCGAGCAGCGAGTCAAGCGCGAGATGCAAGCGCGCTGACCGGCCCCCCGGACTCCTCCTAACCAGGCCGACTCATCCTATGAGCATTGAAATCCGTCATCTGACGAAACGTTTTGGCGCCACCACGGCTTGCGATGACCTCCATCTCGATATTCCCTCGGGAGAGTTGGTGGCGCTGCTCGGTCCCTCGGGATGCGGCAAGACAACGCTCTTGCGCATCATCGCGGGGCTGGAGTCCCCGGATCGAGGCAGTGTTTTGTTTCATGGCGAGGACACGACCAATACCGATGTTCGCTCGCGCAATGTGGGTTTTGTGTTCCAGCATTACGCCCTTTTCGGGCACATGACGATCTTCGAGAACGTGGCCTTTGGCCTGCGGGTCCGTCCCAAGCGAACGCGGCCCACCGAGACCGCGATCATCGCCCAGGTCACGCGTCTGCTCGATTTGGTCCAACTCGGTTTTCTAGCTCAGCGCTACCCGCATCAACTATCGGGCGGCCAGCGCCAACGCATCGCATTGGCACGGGCTCTGGCGGTCGAGCCCAAGGTGTTGCTCCTCGATGAGCCATTTGGGGCACTGGATGCCAAAGTACGAAAGGAGTTGCGTCGCTGGCTTCGCCGTTTGCATGATGAAGTTCATGTCACCAGCGTCTTTGTTACCCATGATCAAGACGAGGCGATGGAGGTCGCCGACCGAGTTGTGGTGATGAATCAGGGCCGGATCGAGCAGCAGGGAAGCCCCGATGAGGTCTACGACCATCCGGCCACACCCTTTGTGTTGCAGTTCTTGGGTGACGTGAATTTGTTTCATGGCCGCCTGGGCGCAGCTGACGAAGACGTGTTCTACGTTCGGCCCCACGAACTGGAAATCGTCACAGAGCCCGGTGCGGACACCTGGGCTGTGACGCTGGTGGACACCCTGACGGTGGGTCCCAACACGCGACTTGAGTTTGCCCTCGATGACGCCGCGCAGCGCGCTGGCGGGCAAAGTCAACGGGCGGCGCACGTCGATGTCGAGTTGCCCCGGGCCGCGTTTTCTGAGCTTCGCGATCGGCTCGGACTTCGATCGGGCACGCGGGTTCATTTGCGACCACGCCGGATTTCGCGGTTCAAGCTGCCTGCCTGACTGACTGACTGACTGCCTAATGCTTGGATAGGTCCGAGCCGTGGTTGGAGGACCTCGTCGGTGTGTCATCGGCTCGGGGTGGTGGTGATCGGCCATTGGGTGTAGTGTCCGGTGATTGCCCGCCTGTCAAGGAGCGCCCGTGAATGCCCGGATTGACCTCGATGAGGTGAGATCTTTTTTGGAGCTCCAGCCCGAGACCACGAAGATCTATCTAGGTTGCGATTCCGAGCGTGTGCTGATCGGAAAGCAGTGGTTTGCCGAGTTCACGCTGGCGATTGTGATTCATATCAATGCCCGGAACGGCTGCAAGATTTTTGGCGAAGTCCAGCGCGAACGTGACTACGACAAATCGCGCCGCAGCCCCCGCTTGCGCCTGATGACCGAGGTCTACAAGGTCGCAGATCTCTACCTGAAGCTCGCGGACGTTCTCGAGCATCGGCACGTCGAGGTGCATCTCGACATCAATCCCAACCAGATGTACGGCAGTTCTTGTGTCGTGGATGAGGCGATCGGCTATATCCGTGGCACCTGCAATGTGTTTCCGATGGTCAAACCGCAGGCATTCGCTGCAACCTACTGTGCCGATCGGCTCAAAGAGATTCTGGATCAGCGACGCAAGGCCGCTTGATCGTAATCAATCCAGCCGCAGTCCAAACTCAACGAAAGAGCGGCGCAAGTGGCGCAAGTGGCGCAAGTGGCAATGGGCCGCCGTTTGGTATTGGGGTGCGGTCTACGTTTAGCACCATCGCCACGAGCGTGTAATAGCCGTTGACTGCGATCAGATCCATCATGCCCTGCTCGCCAAACCGCTCAAGCGCGGCCTGATAGGTCGTGTCACTGACGATCTTTTGCTGATGCAGTTCGGTACAAAAATCATAAATGAGCGCCTCATCGCGCGGCATATTGGCCGGGCGTTGCCCCTGCGCAATCGACTGCGCGATTTGCGGGTCGAGGCCGGCTTGAAGTGCCAGACGGTGGTGAGCGAACCATTCGTACTGCGCGTTCCAGTACCGGGCCGTGATCAGGATCGCTAGTTCATTGAGCTTGAATCCAAGCGAACTCTTGAACCGTATGTAAGAAC
>Ga0114980_10003475_pt1 | contig 10782 bp, 8 predicted proteins | sample S_140806_EF_Meta_FD_87018 | JGI IMG/M metagenome (GOLD analysis project Ga0114980, IMG submission 87018) | Freshwater microbial communities from Lake Simoncouche, Canada to study carbon cycling - S_140806_EF_MetaG | ecosystem: Environmental > Aquatic > Freshwater > Lake | place: Lake...
AGGGAGGGGTTTAATGTAGTAAGTTCAATGGAAACGCCTCCTACACTTAAAGTTTAATAACCAATAAAAAACAGAAAATCGTGACAAATGACAGTCAAGACCTAATTATCTGAACAGATGAGTGAATACGCTTGCCAACTTAGTAAAAGTCATGGTATACTAATATGAGCCGATCACATTCAATGGGGCAAGTACCGTCTGATATTCAAGTTAAGATATATGGTTATTGTGAGTACAATGAAGAATTCTTAAAGACTTTAATCAGAGCATCTAAATATAAATGCATACAAGATGCAAAAGGTGAATTTACAATTGTTTATATTGCGCCTAGCGAAGTTCAGATTATCACCTCAAACACAGGGGCAATGCATTACTTTTACTATTATGATGGGAATAGGTTTTCACATGGTCAACATATATTAGAGATTGTTCAGAAACTGAAACTTGAATGGAAATGGGATTGGTTATCAGTTGGAGATCTATGTGAACAAGAGAATCTCACAGAGAATCGTACAATGCATAAAGAAATAAAGAGAATACCACCTGGAGGGATTCTGAGGTTTGACGGTAGACTTACAGTTTGGAGCACATCATTCATTGATACGATAAAAGAAACTGACTCAAATGCAGTTGACGCTGTAGATATATTTAATGAGGAAACATCTAGATGGGTGTCAAATAACACTTTCTTGTCATTGTCAGGTGGGTTTGACTCTAGAGTAATTCTAAGTGCTATGCTTAAAGAGAAGATATATCCTACATTGGTAACACTTGGTGATCAGAGATCGACTGATATTCAGGTTGCAGGAAGAATTGCAAACCGTTTTGCTTTGCAACACAGAATTGTTCAACTATCATTAGATGATTTCTTTAAGGAAGCAGAGCACATATCATATATTACGAATGGATCAAAACCCGCTTGCCATTGGCATACTTATTTGTATCCCAAAAAGGTTGGGGTTGGGAAAGATCACACATTCTTCGTTGGGACACTTGGAGAGTTTGCCAGATGCTATTACTTAGATAAAGGTATAATCTCAATACTATTAGATGGTTTTGCAGGGGTGACACAAGAAGCCTTTTGGAGACTCAAACTCAAAAGACATAGAACATTTAAAAAGACAGAATTAAATTTACTATCTGATGATTTAAGAGGGCAACTAGAGGAAGAATCGATGATAGAGCGGGCGCAAAGAAATGCAAGATTATCTAGGGGGGGTCTGCTATCAGGGGGATGTAGATATTATTTAGAACAGAGAGTACCTAACTTTTATGCTAATGGAATAAGAATGTACAATGATTCTACGCAGTGGAGATCACCATTTCATAATATTAATTGGTTAAAGGCGATATGGTGTTTAAGCGAGAATTGGAAACTAGGTTCAAATTGGCATAGGCTGGCTATCACCAGGAATTATCCTGAACTCCTAAACTTCCCCGAAGAGAAGGGATTTGACAAGAGATGTATGCTCAGAAAAGCACCGCCTTTGTATTGGGTATCTAGAATTCAGCGAATGAAGTACCAAACGTATGATCTTAGTGAAAGCTGGTACGCCAAAGATGTGATTAAAGAATATATAATGGATAACATCCAATTCCTAGATGATGTTGCACACAAGAGTCTTTGTGAACGGATTCTGAGCGAACAGCAGAAAAACAAGTCAAGGACGAAAGCAGTCTCATTCCTTCTAACGATGCTTTATTTTAAACGTACAATCTCTAAGGTAAGATAAATGAGAATGACACCGTTATATGGATGGGATGACATGTGCAGCCTTGAGGAATTACGAAGAGATCAGATGTGCAAAGATGAAAACCTAAAAATATCAATCGTCATACCAACGCTTAATCAAGCATCAACTCTAGAACATACATTACTCTCTATAATTAATCAGAACTACCCAAATTTTGAGATAATAGTTATGGATGGCGGAAGCGATGACGAAACTTCAGGAATAGTTCATAGGTATCGTAACTGGATACAACACTATCAGTCAGGAAAGGATAGTGGGCAGTCCCAGGCGATTAATAAAGGCTTTCATTTAGCTACTGGTCAAATCTACGCATGGATTAATTCGGACGACTTCTATCTGCCTGAAGCATTTCGGAAAGTTGTAGCTGCATTTACTAGCAGTGAGAAAATAGATGTTGTTGTTGGTGCTGGAGATATTGTTACGAAAGATTGTAGGTTTCTCAAACATATAGCTTCGATGGAAATGAAACGTGATAATTTAATTGAATGGCATAACGACAAATGGATTATGCAGCAATCATGTTTCTGGTCTTCGACAATATGGGAGCAAAGTGGAGGAGTTGATGAAAGTCTTAATCTACTTATGGATTTTGATCTTTGGTTACGCTTTTCAGAGATTGGCAAGAGCACTACTATAAATGAGGTACTTGCAATTATGAGATATTATCCAGAAGCTAAAACAGTCAGCTTAAGAAGGAACGTTAGAGAGGAAGAGGCTTATGTATATGCAAAGAACAAAGAACTAAATGAAGTCAGAAGGGTCGTAAGTGAGCTCATTGAAAACAATAAGGACTTAACAAGTATAATAGAAAGATATGATAGGAACATAGCGAGAAGGATTATGAGAAGATTAAGGTATTGCAAATGAATAGCAACAAACAGATAAAGAAAGCGGCTCATTTTTTGTTAATCCCAGAGTTATTGTACTCACCTCCAAATGATGCAATTATTAATGCGTACCTAGAGAATAACTATATTGTTGATATTTACTCACCTGGCAACCTTTGTCAGGAAACAACTTATGGAAACAGGGTTAGAACTTATCAAGTTTCATATTCGTGGTTTTGGTTGCTTAGTCATGTGTTAAAATTTAAGTGGTTTAAATATAATTGCTTCTCTGGTACTAGTGAAGATCCCTTAGCAGTTATTGGGATATTAAGTGCACTCTTTAATAAAAGATCTTTTTCATTAGTTGATGAAATTAAATCTGGGAGTTATGGTGGAGATAGATCTGAAAGATGGAAGAGAATTTGTCAGTGGTCTATAAGAAGATCTGCTTTTCAGATCGTTAATGATATAAATAGGATAAGTTTAGTACAGGAATATGCAAGAATAAGATCTGTACAGTCAATCATGGTTTATCCAGGATGTTTTAAGGATATTCCAGAAAAGAGTAAGGAAGAAAGAAAAAGAGTAAGAGAGAAATGGGGATTAGCAGAGAATGCGTTTGTAATTGGTTCATCAGGTGGCTTTAACATGACCGCTGGCGCTGATTGGCTATTAGATTCAGTCAAGGAGATTGAGGATCTACACGCGGTTATCCAACCATTAGGTATATCAGCGTTGTCAATATTTCTGTTACAATCCCTTAGTATTAGTAACCGTATATATATACAGACTGAAAGGCTTGGATGGAGAGAAGCCTGGAATAGTTCGCAAGCCCTGGACATTGGCTTATGTATCTATACAAATCAAGCACCTCAGTTTCAGCGAATGGGGATAAGCTCAAATCGACTATGTATGTTTTTAGCTATGGGTGTACCAATAATCGCATCATATCAAAGGAGTTTTGAATTTTTGGAGAGGTATAACTGCGGTATTATGGTAAGAGACTATGACGACTTTAAAAGCGCTATAAATAGCATAAGAACAGATTATCAGAAGATGTCACATAACTGCCAGGATTGTGTGGAAGGTTATGTAAAGCCTAAAGGGTACTATGCAGTACTGAAGCAAAAGATTAAGGAGCTAGCCTAATATGAACTTTTTACGAGCCAAAAAGTCGATCAATTATGGGATATACACAATTTTGTATAGAATAAGAAATTGGTCTTTTCGGAGAATTCCGGCTTTTATGGTTACGAAGCACAAAAGTTTGGGAAATAGCTTGGAGATAGGTATTACTACTTACATTGATAGGTACGATAAGTTTTTTAAACCACTATACCAACAAATAAAACGACTTTTTCCTGAAGTAAGAATAAGGATCACAGTTAATGGTTTTTATGATGAGTTTGAACAAAGAGAATATCTCAAGCGAATTCAAGATGAACTGTGTAGTTCATTGGGTGAGAATATTACATTTGTGCTTCATGATAAACCAAAAGGATTAACAAGATTGTGGAATGAAATACTATCACAAAATACAACAGACTATACGCTTATATTAAATGATGATTTAGAGATATTTCCATGGTTTAGGCGCTGGCTAGAGGTGTCTTGCTGGAAGAGTAGTCACATTACGCTGCTAGAGGGGACGTGGTCTCACTTTTTGATATCAAGAAGGTCTGTGGAGGATATTGGCTGGTTTGACGAGGAATTTCAGGGATTTGGCTTTGAAGATATGGACTACACTGCACGATGTTTAGCTTCAGAAGTAAGTCTATCAAATATACGATGTCCATATGTACAACATCGAGATCACAAACCGATGCGGACATCTTTTGATGAGAAATCATCAATAATATGGGAAAAGTATTCAAGAATTAATCGTGATCATTTTTTTAAGAAATGGAAAGTTTGTTCCTATAATAACGGAATATTTATAAAGCAAATAGGTAAATATGTCGAATCTACCGGATACGTAGGTAAGGTAACTACCCCAGAACAGTTGTCATTCAACAGAGGTGTTTGTTATCCAGATAGACTGGAACATTCTATTGGAAAATGAAACTTCTATTTATTGCACCATCTGCATATCTACTTGGTGGCGTACAAGATTGGCTTTATATGCTGACCCTAGGGCTAAGGGAAAGGGGACATAATGTGGTTGTAGCTGTTCCTAACAACAAACATCATAGGTTGGATAAGTTTAATGAGCATTTCGGCGGTATTGAAGCTGTATCCTTTGTTAATCGGACGAGCACACCAGAGGGGAGAATTAGGGGGTTATGTAGTTGCCTGATTGCGAACAAGGCTGATATCATTATAGGAGTCAATATTGGTGATATTTATGAAGCGTTCTGGAGGGTAAGGGAAAAGCTTAACGGAAGTAGACTAGTTATGACTATTCATGCAATAGAGGCAAACTATTTTGCTGATGTACAAGACTACTCTAACCTTATTGATGCAGTTATTACAACCAACAGGCTAACTGAATTAATGGTAATTAGGTCTAATAACATTTCCTCTAAACGCGTTTACTATGCTCCGTATGGAGTTCATGTAGTGGGAGAATACCCTAGAGAAATAGGTACTTATTTGAGGTTGGCATGGGTTGGGCGTATAGAGAATACACAGAAAAGGGTTTCAGATTTATACAGGATCTTAATAGAACTTGACAAATTGGATCTTGAATTTACGTTATCCATAGCTGGAGATGGCATATCCTTGGATGATTTGAAGATGGACTTAGAGTTCTGGGTGAATAAAGAAAGGGTTAGGTTTTTTGGAGGATTAAGAAAAGAAGACATGCCATTATTTTATTCGGGTCATGATGTCTTATTGATCACTTCTCAATGGGAAACTGGACCGATCGTCGCTTGGGAAGCAATGTCATCTGGACTAGCAATTGTGAGCTCAGAATATATTGGCTCAAGGGCAGAAGAAGCTTTGATTCACAATAAGACTGCATTGCTTTATCCTACTGGAAAGGCAAAAGAAGCTGCAGTGCAAATTAAACGACTTGAAGATCGATTTTTACGGACACATATATCAGATAATGGAAGAGCCTTAGCAAATAGCCGTTATTCATCAAAAGCATCATTGGCAGCATGGGAAGCAACATTCGAATCAATAATGAATCTACCAATTAAAAAAGAATTACCTAAAAGAGCCAAACGAGCAATCCGAGCGAATGGTAGGCTAGAATCACTTTTAGGTACCAATCTCAGCGAAAAAGTTCGTCTTTTCCTGCCATCACCAGTTGCTGCATCAAGTCCTGGAAGTGAATGGCCACACTCATTACAGGGTAAAAATGATCAAACATCCATTCTTAGGTTTGCAGAAGAGGTTGAAAGGAGTTCAAACGATGATAGGAGTAGTTTTATTTGATTGGTATGGCTATGAGAAATTACTTCGGGGGGATAAATTAAGTTACATGCAAGTGCGTAATCGGCGAGAGAAGCTAGGCGAGTCTCCAACTGGATCAGGATACGTTTGTCTTTGGCCGTTCACGTCAAAGCTTCATGCGCCTTTAGTATTGCCATATTTGGGGGAGAGACTTCTAAAATGTGCACTAATAAATTCATCTTTTATTGGTATGAATCACAGGTTAGAAGATCAAACGGTAGATATATCAATTATCATTGGTCATCGCGGATCAGAAAGACTAGCTCTTTTGTTATGCACTCTGAGATATATCGCTGCTCAAAGTTCAATTGGAATTCAGTGCATAGTAGTTGAACAAGATTATTGTCCTCAAATAAAAGAGTATTTGCCAAGTTGGGTAGATTACTATTTCCAGAAGTCCCCAGGAGGAAAGGAAGGATATAATAGATCAGCAGCTTTTAATTACGGTGCAAAGAAGGCTAAGGGAAGGATTTTACTGTTGCATGATAATGACATGTTAATTCCTTCAACATACTGTAAAGATATAGTTAATATTATTAATCAAGGATATGACGTTGTGAATCCGAAGAGATTCATATACTATCTAGGTAAGTTGCATACGGAGAAAGTGATCCGGTCAGATAGCAAGATTTCTATAGATACACCTGAATACATAGTACAGAATCTTGAGGCTGGAGGAAGTGTAGCGATCACAAGAGAAGGGTTTCTGCAGATAGGAGGTATGGATGAAGCTTTTATTGGCTGGGGAGGTGAAGATAATGAGTTTTGGTGGAGATGTGCTTCTCTAAATAGATGGATATGGGGTTTTTCCCCAGTTATTCATTTATGGCATAACAGCCAACCATTAAAGGAGGTAGATAACAATCAAAACGTTAAGCTAGCCAACAGTATAATGACAAGTGACCGAAATAAAAGAATAAACGACTTGATAGCATTAAGATTACTAAGCTCCATAGGAGAGTAGAGTACTATATATGTTAGAGAAGAAAAGGGTATCTATTGTCATTCCGGTATTTAACAGGCCACAACAGATTAAGGATGCTATAATGAGTGTGTTACTCCAAAGTCATAAACACATTGAGATTATTATTGTTGATGATGGCTCTACAGATGAAACCCCCACAGTTATAACAGAATTATCAATGCTATGGCCAGACACAATCCTGGTACATAAACAACAAAATTCAGGTCCGGGAGCAGCACGACAAAAGGGAACAGAACTATCAAGAGGTGATTTTATACAATATCTGGATAGCGATGATATCCTTTACCACACAAAATTAGAAGAGCAAGTAAATGCATTGCATAATCAACCCCAAGCAGATATCTGCTATGGCCTAAGTTATCAAGAGGATTATGGCTTTCAGCCTCCACTATTAATCGGCCCGATGCGCGACACAGGGAAGGAGGTACCGAAGTTGTTTCCACGATTAATCAACGAAAGGTGGTGGACTACAAGCTCACCTCTGTATCGGAACGAACTTGTAAAAAAGGTAGGACCTTGGAAAAACTATTTAAATGAAGAAGACTGGGAATTTGATGCACGAGCTGGCAAGGAAGGGGTCAAGCTCGCATGGGTACCGGATATTGTTTCAGTCAGAAGAATTCATCGGAATGAGGATCATTTAAGTAACCATGGATATACAGATCCACGGAAGTTAAGGGATAGGATTCACGCAAAGAGAAACATCTTCGAATGTGCTATAGAAGCCAAAGTATCTCCCGAAGGTAGCGAAATGTACCTTTTTTCACGAGAATGTTTTCTGTTGGCTAAACAGTGTGCTGAAATTGGTTTGTATAAAGAGGCCGAATCAGTCTTTAAGCTCGCGTGCGAAGCTTCAGTAGGACCTAGAAGAGTTGGACTTGATATTCTTGTTTACGGACTCTTGGGTCAGTTGATTGGCTGGATACGCATTGGCTCTATTACTAAGTGGATAAGAAGCGTGCTAAAATAAAACCACAATTTATTAAAGTTGAGTGTGCCTAAAGTTTCAGTGGTAATGGGTGTCAAGAATGGAGGTAAAAACTTAGAACAAACAATATTATCAATATTAAATCAGAAAGATGTAGATCTTGAGTTTATTGTGGTTAATGATGGCTCGTGTGATGATACGGGAGAGATACTTAGGAGATTTTCAAAGCATGATACACGATTGGTAGTGATCAATCAAAGTCCTAAGGGGCTCACTGAATCACTAATTGAAGGATGTAGACTAGCTAAAGGAGAATTCATCGCAAGACAAGATGCAGACGATCTCTCACTTCCTGGGAGATTATTTGAACAACTAAAATACTTATCTGAAAATAATCATGCTAGTATGTGTTCTACTTATGTCAGATATCGTACAAAAGAAGGTGTTTTGGCACTAACATGTGCTGCTAATCAAAAGGAAACTTCTCAAGGATTAACGGGCACTATCCATGGTTCGGTGATGATGAGGAGAGATCTATACAATCAGGTTGGTGGATATAGAAAGAATTTCTACTTTGCACAAGATGTTGATTTGTGGAGCAGGCTAGTTGAAAATGGGGAGCATATTGTAATTCCAACCGTCTACTATGAAGGACTTTTATATCCGAGTTCAATAAGTGGTACAAGAAGGGATGAGCAGGGAAAACTTTTTTACTACATCAAGAGAGCAACTAAAGCCAGACGTTCTGGAAGAAGTGAAAAAAAGTGGTTGGATAAAGCTTCTAAGTTTTCTGAAAAATGTAGACTTCTAAAGAATAATCCTGATAAGGAAGCAGCTGGAGCTTACTTTATTGGCGCTTGCCTTGTGGACAACAATCCTAAATTGGCAGCAGATTACTTCAGAGCAGCATTGGAGTTAAATCCATATCACATCAGGGCGAGATTTAAGCTCTCATCACTAAAATGAAGATCTCAGTCGTTATTGTCACGTATGGTAGGGAGGAAGTCCTGTTGGATACGATTAAATCATTGTTAGACCTTAGTGTTAAAGCCGATGAGATTCTTGTCATTGATCAAACAGAAACACACAACACAAATACAAGTAGAAACTTAAAGAATTGGGATGATCAGGGTGAGATTCGATGGATAAGGATACAGTTTCCTTCGATAACACGAGCTATGAATACTGGTCTGCGAAAGGCATATGGCGAACGAGTGCTATTCTTAGATGACGATATTATACCTAGCAATAATCTCATAGATGCACACCTAAAAAGCTCTGAATTAGATTCAGATGCAATCATCGCAGGGCGGGTACTTCAGCCTTGGCATAGTGGCAAAGCTGATGATGAAGATGCACCATTTTTATTTAATAGTCTTACCAGAAAAGAGGTTGAAAGGTTTATTGGGTGTAATGTATCATTGCCGCGTAAAATAGCTATCAAAATAGGGGGTTTTGACACAAACTTTGTGAAAGTTGCATATCATTTTGAAGCTGAGTTTGCATATCGTTGGATGCAAAGAGGTTACAAGATTTTATATGAACCTAATGCACTGATCCATCATCTCAAGACTGAACGAGGTGGAACTAGGAGTTATGGATTACATCTAAAGACAACCAAACCAAATCACGCGGTGGGAAGATATTATTTTAACTTTTGTACTCGATCTCCGAAAGCGGCGATCCTACGTTCTGTCAAAGATTGTGCTAAAAGTATCCTTACGAAACACCACGCCCGGTATCCATATTGGATTCCCTTAACATTTATTGCAGAGATAAAAGGTTTTATTTGGGCAATGATGCTTTTTAGAACAGGTAGGGGGCTGATTAATGGAGAAGAAATTGATTGTTTAATAATAGCCAGCCATCCAGTACAATATACATCACAGATTTTTAAAGAACTTAGCCAGAAATCACGAATAAAAACTTGCATTCTCTATCTTACCATACCAGATAGTAAGTCTCAGTCTCTTGGTTTTAAAAGGGAATTCACATGGGATATTCCTCTACTAGATGGCTATGATTATGTTTGTGCAAAAAGATCTACAGGGAAGGGGCTGGCGAATGGATTTACTGGGGTTCGTGTTGCACATCCCCTTGAGGAGTTAATGCATACCTACAAGCCTCATAAGCCTGATGTGGTGTTACTCACAGGATGGCATTTCTGGGGAATGGTACAGATGTTCATAAGTCTTGCCGTAAGTCAAGTTCCTATCATTCTAAGAATGGATTCCAATGGTGTTAAGAAAAGAAATTTAATCCATCAGATGATCTATAAGATTTTCTTCTCGTATGTTAGAATTTGTCTTTTTGTTGGAAAAGAGAACGAAACGTTTTGTCTCCACTCTGGGTTGCAACAGAATCAATTAATTAGATGCCCACATATCGTTGATAACAATTTCTTCGCTTCAAGAGCTACATTATCTTGTGCAGAACGTGATGTTTTACGTTTTGAATGGAATATAAAGAAGAGTTCCTATTGTTTTATTTTTGCAGGAAAATTACAAGGTAAAAAAAGACCTTTTGACCTTTTGCAGGCTTTTCGAGAAGCTTATAGGATTTTAAGGGCCGACATACATCTATTGATAGTTGGGTCAGGTGAGTTGGAAGGCGTATGCAGGGATTTCGTTAAAGAAAACAATATACCTGTTACTTTTACTGGTTTTTTAAACCAGACGCAAATCCCTAAGGCATACGCAGTGAGCGATTGCATCGTTTTGCCCTCGAATCATGATGAAACATGGGGGCTTGTTATAAATGAAGCTATGGCATGCGCAGTGCCCGCAATAGTGTCCGATCAAGTAGGTTGCATGCGTGACTTGATTAAAGAAGGAGTAACGGGCTTTAGTTACAGATGTGGTGATGTCACCCATTTAACCAATCTAC
>Ga0114980_10003478_pt1 | contig 10778 bp, 8 predicted proteins | sample S_140806_EF_Meta_FD_87018 | JGI IMG/M metagenome (GOLD analysis project Ga0114980, IMG submission 87018) | Freshwater microbial communities from Lake Simoncouche, Canada to study carbon cycling - S_140806_EF_MetaG | ecosystem: Environmental > Aquatic > Freshwater > Lake | place: Lake...
ATGAAATTACCTTCAGCGTCGTAGCGAGCAGACATTCCGTATTGAGTTGGATCAAATGCTTCAATTTCAACTTCGTGACCTTCGTTTGCTTGCTTTAACGAAAGTGAGATACGACGACGCTCTAAATCAATATCAATGATTTTCACGAATAGTTCGTCGCCAACTTGAACAACTTGTTCTGGAATTTCAACGTGGCGTTCTGCCAACTCTGAAATGTGAACTAAGCCTTCAATTCCTTCAAAGACGCGGATGAATGCGCCGAATGGAACTAACTTAGTTACTTCACCAGGAACAACTTGGTTGATCGCATGTGTGCGAGCAAATGCTTGCCATGGATCTTCTTGAGTTGCCTTCAGTGAGAGTGAGACACGCTCGCGCTCGAAATCAACTTCTAGAACTTCGACGGTAACTGCGTCGCCAACTTCTACAACTTCATTTGGATGATCGATGTGCTTCCATGAAAGTTCTGAAACGTGAACCAAGCCGTCAACGCCACCTAGGTCAACGAATGCACCAAAGTTAACGATTGAAGAAACAACACCAGAACGAACTTGACCCTTTTCTAGTTGGTTCAAGAAAGTTGTGCGTGAAGCTGATTGAGTTTGTTCTAGGAATGCACGACGAGAAAGAACTACGTTGTTGCGGTTCTTATCTAGTTCGATAATGCGAGCTTCAACTTGTTGTCCGATGTAAGGAGTCAAGTCACGAACGCGACGCATTTCAACAAGTGATGCAGGTAGGAAGCCACGAAGACCGATGTCTACGATCAAGCCACCCTTAACAACTTCAATAACAGTTCCGGTGACAACTTCGTCACGTTCTTTCTTGCCTTCGATATCTCCCCAGGCACGTTCGTATTGTGCGCGCTTCTTGGAAAGAATCAGGCGTCCTTCTTTATCTTCTTTAGTGATTACAAGCGCTTCAACGCGATCGCCAACAGAAACAATCTCTGAAGGATCAATGTCGTGGCGGATAGATAGTTCGCGGGAAGGAATAACACCTTCGGTCTTGTAACCAATGTCTAGCAAAACTTCTTCGCGATCAATTTGAACAACGGTTCCGATAACTAGATCGCCATCATTAAAATTCTTAATTGTGCCTTCAATTGCGGCAAGAAAATCTTCGGCTGAGCCGATGTCGTTTACTGTGATTTGTGTAGGGGTCAAAATTCTCCGAAGGGATAGAAGTAGTAGGAATAGGACATTTTGTAAATTTCATAAATCTGGCTGATTCACGAATGGCTAAGGCTACTTGCGTGTGAGTAGATGGTCAAAATCGGGGTCTAGAATCGGTAAATGCGCGAGTATTTAGAGGTATTGAAAATTGCGGGCGTCATGCAATTATTAATTAGCTCAATTCCCGCCCGTTTGGCCTACGGAATGATCTCACTGGGGATTTTCTTCAAGGTCCAAAACACAACCTCCTCGATTTCAATAGCTGGACTGGCGGTTGGACTTAACGCTTTGGCCTCTTCGGTATCAGTTGGAATTCGATCAGCATTCATTGATAAATATGGTTTAACTTGGCCACTCCGAGTTTTAGTCCCCTCTTATGCCGGACTTATTGTTCTATTTAATTATTCTGACGGAAAAACATCGTTAATAGCAATTTCTTTCGTTCTCGGCGCTGTCGCACCGCCGATAAATCTTGCAGTTCGTCCACTTTGGAAAGTAGTCGTTCCAGAAAGTAAGCAACGAAGTATTTTCGCTGTTGATACGGCAGTGATGAGTGCTACTGCAGTTATTGGACCAGTCTTAGTTACATCTCTTGCCTTGTCAGATTCACCAAAGAGCGCCCTAAACGTATGTGCGGCGGCTATGTTGCTTGGCGGAATCGCACTGGCAATTCTTAAAGTTACGCGCACCTGGATTCCGGAGAAAAAGGAAGTCGGCGCTGAACACCTTCTAAAACTTCCAGCAATCCGGTTGCTAATCGCGGAAGGAATATTTATTGGGCTTGCATATGGCCTCTTTGAAACCGGTATCCCTGCCTTCACCACCATCGAGGGCGTACCTGGCCGAACTGGATTAATTTTTGCAGTTCTTGCAATTTTTAATATTTTTGGAAGTTTGTTAGCTGGGTTAATTTCGAAGAAGGTGTCACCGCTTCTTGCATTTCGCCGAACATACTTATTCTGGGTTCTTGTTTGCGCTCCCCTTGCCGCAACGAATCCCGATTGGACCCTCTTAACAATCTCAGCACTGCTGGGTTTAGCTGGCGGAATGCAGATGGTTTTCTACTGGGAAATAGTTGAAGCAGTACGTACTAAAGGAACGCCAACATCAGCAATCGGATGGTTGTGGACATTTGAAGGAACCGCAATGGCTCTTGGTTCAGCCGTAAGTGGATTTGTTAGTGATGAGTTTTCTCCGAGATATTGTCTGGCGGCAATGAGTATCTGCGTCTTGATTGGATATCTAATCATTCGAAAAGGTCACAAACTACTTCACGCAGCAGATCGCTTGCCTACCCAGAGCGAAGATGAAAATGCTATTTCAACGGCACTTGATAAAACCAATTAGTGAGCAGCTAAATCCCAACTCTCGCCAATTCCAATATTCACATCTAGCGGTACTGATAAATCAAATGCGCTACCCATCTCTTTTTCAACTAATTTAATAAGTGCCTGCTCTTCGCCATCAGCGACTTCCAGAATTAATTCGTCATGAACCTGCAGCAGCAATCTAGATTTTAGAGATTGCGCCTTTAACTCCTTCGCCACATTCAACATTGCGACTTTAATAATGTCTGCAGCAGAGCCTTGAATCGGTGCGTTCAAAGCCATACGTTCAGCTATTTCACGACGCGCACGATTATCACTTGTTAAATCTGGAAGATAGCGTCGTCGTCCCATAATCGTTTCGGTGTAACCCTTATCGCGAGCCACAACAACTACCTGCGCTAAATAATCGCGGATGCCACCAAAGCGACCAAAATATTTATCCATCAAAATCGCAGCATCAGTTGGCGAAAGATCTAACTGCTGGGCTAAGCCATATGCCGAAAGTCCATATGCAAGGCCATACGACATTGCCTTTATCTGTCTGCGCATTTCTGGATCGACGCCATCCGGTTTTACACCAAATACCAGACCAGCAACTGTCGAATGTAAATCTTCACCCATCTTGAAAGCTTCAATTAGATTTATATCTTTAGATAAGTGGGCCATGATTCGCATTTCGATCTGGCTGTAATCGGCAGTCAATAGCGTTTTATAAGGTGACTTAGAGATGAAACAATCGCGAATCCTTCGTCCTTCTTCGGTGCGAACTGGAATATTTTGCAAATTTGGATTTGTTGAAGAGAGGCGCCCTGTAGCTGTAACTGTTTGCTGGAAAATTGTGTGAATTCTGCCATCGCTCGCAGTCGCATCAATCAGTCCGTCTACTGTCGTGAGCAGTTTACTTGTCTCGCGAATGCGAAGTAAATGCTTCAGAATCGGATGCTTGGTTTTAGCGAATAACCAATCCAGGCTTTCGGCATCAGTCGTAAAACCAGTCTTGATCTTCTTGGTCTTAGGAAGATCTAATTCATCAAACAAAATGGCCTGTAGTTGCTTTGGCGAACCGACATTGAATTCTCTACCAGCTTCCTTATGCGCTCCCCTGGTTTCGCGTTCAACTTCTCCTCTAAAGAAGGCCGATAGTTGCGTTAACTTCTCCGAAGCTACACCGATACCAGTAGCTTCCATACGTGCGAGTTCTTGTAGAACCGGAATCTCTAGCTCCTGCATTAGCGAAGTCATGCCACGGTCGTTTAGTTCACTACTTAATATCGGAACCAGTTTATAAATAGCTGATGCGTCTAATCCATCGAACTGAGAGAAAAGAGATTCTTCTTGTTCGGCATTCACAATTCCCAGGAATCGTTCCGTCAAATCCGAAAGTTCAAGATTCCTGCCACCGGGATTAATCAGATAGGCCGCTAATTCGGTATCGAAAACTAATCCTTCTATAGAGTTATTTCGCACAATTTCTTTGGCGCCATGCATGTATTTAGGTAGAGACTCATCTTTCAACCAGCTTCCCATCTTTGAATCACGCACTACAAATATCGTTGACTCATCTGTCGCGACCGCATATTCCAATATGTTTCCTTCTGGTGCGCTCACAAGTAGCGCAATTGGTTCTGTGCGCTTTGCTAGCAATGCATCTATTTCTACTGCTGAAACATCCTTGCAAATTATTTTTGTAGCTTTCGCTACTGGTTTTGCTTCTTGTGAATCCGATTCACCACTGGATAGGACTTTCACCCGATCCTTGATTGCTTTGATTTCAAGTTTGTCTAACAGTTGATTCAGGGCTGGTGAATCAATGCCATCCCACTTTAGATCTGTGATTGTCGCTGCAATCTGCATGTCACTTTTCAGGTGTGTTAGTTCGGCATTTAATTCCACACCAGCAATATTTGCGCGAAGCGATTCTCCAACTTTGCCACTTATCCCAGCCGTATTCGCCAACAATTTTTCAAGTGAACCGAATTCAATGATCCATTTTGCTGCGGTCTTTTCACCAACGCCAGGAATTGATGGCAAATTATCGCTTGGATCGCCACGAAGTGCGGCAAAGTCCGGATACTGCGCAGGTGTTAAACCATATTTTTCTAAGACTGCATCTGGTGTCATTCTCGCTAAGTCAGTAACACCTCGTTTTGGATATAAAACAGTTGTCTTTTTATTAATTAACTGGAATGAATCTCGATCACCTGTACAAATTAAAACTTCAAAATCTTCACTCTCGGCCCGCTTAGCCAACGTAGCAATGATGTCGTCTGCCTCAAAGCCTTCAACAGCAAAATGTCGAATCCCGAAGCCACTAACTAGCTCGTATAAGAAACTTGTCTGCGATCTAAATTCATCCGGCGTCGACGAACGATTAGCTTTGTAATCTGGAAAACGTTCAGAGCGAAATGTTTTGCGCGAGACATCGAACGCAGTGGCAATATGCGTTGGCTTTTCGGAAGAAATAAGGTTGATGAGCATCGAGGCAAAGCCATAAATGGCATTTGTATGCTGGCCACCAGAGGTCACGAAATTTTCTGCGGGCAAGGCATAAAACGCCCGATATGCCAGAGAATGCCCGTCGATCAATAAAAGTTTTTTAGTTGAGCTCATTTCCGGCGAGTCTATTGGTTAGACTTACCAACATGGATGATTTCCTCGAAATTCTTAAGAAGCGTGGCAGCGGTGCACTTGGCGAGAAAATGGGAATTGAAATTCTCGAAGCCACTCCCCAACGACTTGTTGCAAAGATGCCAGTAGAAGGCAACACCCAGCCAATGGGCTTATTGCATGGCGGAGCTAGCGTTGTTCTTGCGGAAAGTTTGGGTTCGATAGGAACCGCGCTACATGCTGGCATGCATCGCAAGATTGTTGGTGTTGATATCAATGCCACACATCACAAGTCGGCAACCTCAGGCTTTGTTATTGGAACTGCAACCGCAATTTCGCTCGGCAAAACACTCTGTTGTTACGAAGTTGTTATTACAAATGAGGCAGGCGAAAAAACCTGCACCTCGAGAATTACCTGTTTGATTCTGGCCGAACGGAGTTAATTAATGCGCGCCAGCGCCAGTTCCAAGATAAGCCGCACGAACATCTGGGTCATTTAATAGATCTGAAGCTTTAGCTTCTTTAACAACTTTTCCAGTTTCAAGAACATAAGCACGATGAGCGCGTTGTAGTGCTTGTTGTGCATTCTGTTCCACCAAAAGAATTGTTGTACCAAGCTCAGTATTAATCTCAGTAATGATCTTGAAAATGTTCGCAATCATCATTGGAGCAAGTCCCATTGATGGCTCGTCAAGAAGTAACACTTTAGGACGCGCCATAAGTGCTCGACCGATTGCAAGCATCTGTTGCTCGCCACCAGAGAGAGTTCCACCAGCTTGAAAAGCACGCTCTTTCAACCTTGGGAATAGGTGGTAAACCTTTTCAAGGTCTGCTTTCATTTCGTGCTTTCGATCTTTTCTAAAATATTTTCCAATTTCTAAGTTTTCGAGCACTGACATTCCAGGAAATATTCCACGACCTTCAGGCGCTTGTGAAATACCCAGTGCAACACGATCGTGAGCCGGCATCTTCGAGATATCTTGACCATCAAATGTAATTGAGCCACTTGTAATTGGGCGCAGACCAGAGATGGTTTTAAGAGTAGTCGTCTTACCTGCACCGTTGGCGCCGATCAAGGTTACAATTTCACCTTCATTTACAACAACACTGATGCCTTTTATCGCTTCAATCTTGCCGTAGAAAACACGTAAATCTTTTACTTCAAGACGCATCAGCAGGTGCTCCTAAATATGCTTCGATGACCTTTGGATCATTCTGAACTTTGCTTGGAATGTCATCTGCAATCTTTTTACCAAAATCTAGAACAATCACTCGATCAGAAATTCCCATAATCAATGACATATCGTGCTCGATTAGAAGGACTGTGTATCCGGCATCTCGAATCTTCTTAATGTCATTTGCCAGGGCGACTTTTTCCGCTGGGTTAAAACCAGCTGCTGGTTCATCTAGAAGGAGAACTTGTGGCTCGGTTCCAAGTGCGCGTGCAATTTCTAAACGGCGTTGATCTCCGTAAGGAAGGTTCTTGCCAAGTTGATCCGCGCGATGATCGATTCCCAAAAAAGCAAGTAATTCGTGAGCGCGCGCTTTAGACTCTCGCTCTTCTCGGCGAGATCTTGGAGTTCCAAACAGACCACCGATGAGTCCGGACTTCTTGTGCACATCTGTTGCTGTAATTACATTTTCAAGAGCAGTCATATCACCGAAGAGACGAACGTTCTGAAAAGTTCGAGCCAAGCCAAGCTTGGTAATTAAATGGCGCTTCTTCCCTAATATTGACGAACCGTTGAAGACAATGTCTCCAGAAGTTGCGGCATAAACTCCTGTAACAACGTTAAATACAGTTGTCTTGCCGGCCCCATTTGGGCCAATTAATGCGCAAATCTCGCCCTTATTAACGTGGATACTGACATCGTCAAGAGCTTTCACGCCACCAAATTGCATAGTTAAGTTGCGGAGTTCAAGAACTTTTTCAGACACTATTTGATCTCCTTCTTCTTGTCACTAATCTTTTCGCGTTTCTTGCGCGGCAATAATCCATCAGGTCGGAAATTCATCATGATTACGAGAACTAAACCAAATGCGAGCTGACGAGTTTCAGTCAGGAATCGAATCCGCTCTGGAATATATGCAAGAAGTGTTGCGCCTAGAACTACGCCCCAGATATTTCCAATTCCACCAAATACCACGCATGCAAGAATCAAAATTGAAACTTGGAAATCAAACATTCCGGGTGCAATAACCATTACCTTTGACGCAAAGATGACTCCTGCCGCCCCACCAACAGCAGCGCCAATTGTGAATGACCAGAGCTTGTATTTAAGAGTTGGAACGCCCATGAGCATTGCCACATCTTCATCTTGGCGAATTGCTTCCCAAGCTCGACCAGCGCGACGCACTGTCAGGCGACGGATCATCCAGATTGTTAGCAAAATCATTACAACAATTAAGTAGTAATAATTCTGTGGATTCATGATGTCGAATACGACCGGGCCTACTTTTGGTGGTGCTGGAATATTAGGTATTCCATTAGTGCCACCAGTGAATTTTGAATTTAGAACCACGATTCGGGTAATTTCACCGAAACCTAAAGTTACGATTGCTAAATAATCGCCACGTAGACGAAGCGTTGGCAGACCTAAAATGAACCCAGAAAGCATCGCCAAAGCGATTCCAATTGGAAGAATCTCCCACATATTTAAACTAGTTGTTGTTGAAAGAATTGCGCCCGTGTAAGCACCGATTGCAAAGAAAGCAACATAACCCAGATCAAGAAGCCCGCTCTTGCCTACGACAATATTTAATCCCAGGGCCATCAAAACGAACATTCCGACCGGATAAACAAGAGCATCTCTAAAGGAAGCAATCGGAGTGTTAACAAAACTTGTTGGACCAAAGGTATCCATGTAAGGAACTAGAAGAAGAAATCCGATAACAACAACCACAAACGCTGTACGTTGAAATCTATTCAACTTATCCCAAAAACTAGAACCGGCATCTCTAAGATTTATCATATTCTCATGCCCTCGCTTGTTGAATGGCTTCGCCAAATAACCCATTTGGACGTACAAGTAGAACCAGTACCAACACTACGAAAACCGTAACCGCTTTCCACTGGCTACCGAGGACTGCCGCTGACATAGTCTCTAAAATTCCTAGGGTAATGCCGCCCCAGAACGCGCCTCGTAAATTACCGATACCTCCAAGCACCGCAGCAGTAAATGCTGCTAGCCCAAGGTTAAAGCCAACAGTGAATTTCGTGGTTTCATAAACAGTCATAAACAAGAATGCTGCCGCTCCGGTCATGATTCCACCAACGAGGAAAGTTACTGAAATTACTCGGTTTAGATTTACGCCCATCAGCTTGGCATTTTCCTCGGACATTGAAACCGCACGAATAGCAATACCAATACGAGTCTTGTTTACAAAGCGATCAAGCAGAATGAACATAATAATTGCTGCAACAAGAACTAGTACGGTATCGATTCGAAAATTCGCACCCGCGATCTCACCAAGTGAAGTTTTCTCTAATAACCGTGGGTTAGATTGCGGTCTTGCGTGTGTCAAAACGCTCGCTGCCTCAGAAAGTGCAATCGACATTCCGATTGCTGAAATCAAACTTGCAAGCCGGTTACTACCGCGGGCGCGAAGTCGGCGATAAGCCAGAATCTCAACCATGACGGCCGTCGCACCAGAGGCTGCCATAGCAATTAACATTGCAAGGCCTAAAGTTAAAATTAATTGAACGCCTTTAAGAGGTTCGGAATCCAGAGTATGTCCAGTAAGGCCAGTTTCGGCAAAGACAACCGCAAAGGTTCCAACCATAAATATTTCAGAGTTAGCAAAGTTGATAAGGCGAAGAACGCCATAAACCATTGTGTAACCGAGCGCAATCAAGACATAGATCAAACCGAGTGAAACACCAGATAGCAGCAGGGACCAGAATTGACTGCCTAGAACTGAAAAATTCATGATCTCCTCAAGTTTAATTTCTCTAACTTGTATAGCTTTGCTTACTACTTTCGATGTTACAAGAATAGTGCCTGTAAACCAAGGTCTACAGGCACCAAATCTTAACTAATTTAACTTTTTAAATTAGTTTCTTAATTAAGCGATGTGCTTGTATGTGATTGCGCCATCGACAACATAGAAAGCTCCGATTGGTGCTGGATCTTTTGTATCGCCGTAACGGTCAAACGCGAATGTTCCACCAGTGAAATCAGGGAATGTTCCATTCTTAACACAGACCTGAATACCAGGACGTGTTAGCTTGCCATTCTTGATGCATTGTAGAAATACGTTTGTTGCGTTGATTGTGTTAGTTACGTAACCACCAGCAATCTTTACGCCAGATGCCTTTGTGAAAGCAGCCTTTTGTGCAGCTGTAGCCACGTTATCGAAAGGAATTTCTCCTTGTGTAATGCGAGCATCTTCCGCAGCTTTTTTACCAGCTGTTGTGATGAATGATGATGTTGCAGCGCCATCGCCAACAGCGAATACGCCAGTGTAGCCAGCGTCGCGAAGTGACTTAACGAATGCACCAGCATCAATGTCATAACCGAAGTAAACAACTGAGTTAGCCTTTGCAGCCTTTACCTTTGCGGCAATAGCTGAGTAGTCGCCACCAGCAATTGGCAGTAAGGAATCCTTACCAACTATTGTTGCAAGCTTCTTCAAAGTTGGAACTGCTTCGTCGCGAAGTCCTTCGCCGTATGGTGATTGATCATCAACATAGTAAACAGCTGGGCTAGTTACGCCCTTAACTGCTAGACGCGCAAGTGCTGGACCTTGAAGGCTGTCCTTAGGAACAACACGGTTGAAGATTGGGAAACCAGAATCTTTTGCACCTGGCTTGGTAAGTGTCACACGTGATGCTGAAGGTGAAACCATTGTTAGGCCAGCAGCTTTGTATGAAGGGAATGAGTTTTCTGATGCGCCTGAATAAGCAGATCCGATAACACCAATAACAGCCTTGTTCTTTGCAACTCCTGGGGAGACGATTGCAGCTTGTGTTCCGCTACCTTGATCGTCAACCTGGATTAGCTTTACCTTAACGGCTGGGTTTGTTGCGTTGTATTCAGCAATTGCGTAGATAGCTCCTGCAACTTCATCCTTACCAGCTTGCGCTGCTCCACCTGAAAGTGGACCTTGGAATGCAAGTGTTACTTCTTTAACTGCAGCTGTTGCGGTTGTCACTGAAACTGTTCCTAATGCAAGAACAGAAGCAGCTACAACAGCAAGAACGTTCTTTGAGTTCTTGTTCATGTAGACCTTCCTGTTTTCCTGTGCTTCGCACAGATTGATATATCCGTCCCGGGACAGGGAGGAGAGAAGGTTATAGGTGAACTAGAGGTGAACTCAAGTTAAAAAGTATGGTTTAGACCTTCTTTACCCGATTGTTATATATGGACAGTCAGGCTCAACGGTCAAGAGCAGACTCTGGGGAAATCACTGCCTCGGCTACAGCTTTCATGCTTATTCGACGATCCATCGCGGCGCGCTGAATCCACCCAAAAGCTTCAGGTTCACTCAAATTCATGGCCTTCATAAGGATGCCCTTTGCCCGATCAATAATCTTGCGAGTTTCCAGTCGCTCATGCAAGTCCGTGACTTCTTCCTTAAGAGAACGCATTTGCAGATGCCGACTCATTGCAATTTCGATAGCTGGCGTTAAATCATTAATACTAAATGGCTTAACAACATATGCCAT